>MDTE01034389.1_pt1 | contig 150782 bp, 109 predicted proteins | sample 811231 | NCBI WGS metagenome assembly MDTE01 (sample SAMN05326651, study PRJNA326480) | marine metagenome | isolation source: seawater | place: Indian Ocean: Red Sea | collected 2010 | reverse complement strand
GTCCACCGGAGAGGTGATCACGACGGTCGTGTTCTCCAGTTGTTCGAGCACTTCCCGGATCATTGCGATCCCCGCGTCATCGATCTCGGCCAGAGGTTCGTCCAAAAGCAACAGCTTCGGCTCGATCGCCAGGGCCCGTGCCAGCGCGACACGGCGGCGTTCTCCACCCGAGAGATCCTCGACCTGGCGTCCGGCCAACTGCGAGATCCCCAGCCGCTCGAGCCATTCGCCGGCGATCTGACGCCGCGTGGAGCGGTTGATTCGTCGAGCGGCCAGTCCGTATTCGATGTTGCCCAGCACGCCGCCGTGAAACAGCCAGGGGTGCTGGTGCACCAGGGTGATGTCCGCGGCGGCACAGTCGAAAGTGACCATTTCGGGAGGGGCCGGTTCGAGTCCGGCCAGGACTCTCAGCAGGGTGGTCTTGCCCGTTCCGTTGCCACCACCGATGCCGATTCGTTCGCCGGCAGCGATCTCCAGGTCGGTAGCGGCCAGGATCGGGATGCTGGATCGACGGACGACCAACTGGTTTGTCGAGACGATCGTCATGCGTCCCTCCGGTTTTCTTTTCCCAACATGGCCGCCAGCAGTGTCATCCCGGTTGCCAACAGCAACAGCAACCCTCCCATTGCCAGCCCGACAGCGAACTCGCCCCGGCCGGTTTCCAGGGCCGTGGCGGTCGACAGCGTGCGGGTACGATCCTTGATGTTGCCACCGACCATCATTGCGATCCCCAGTTCGGTCGAGCAGCGGGCGAAAGCGGTCAGGATGGCCAGAATCAACCCCGTGCGGGCCTCACTGAGATAGGTCAGCAGGCGACGGACAGGTCCGGCACCGAGTGTCCGGGCGGTTTCCGGGATCCTGTGATCGAGTGTGACGAGAGCCCCGTGAGCCAGGGCCACGACGATTGGCAGCGCCAGCAAGGTCTCTCCGATGACAATTGCCGAGGGGGTGTAGAGCAGGTCCAGCGGTCCCAGCGGGCCACGGCGGGCCAGCAGGCCGAAGCACAGCAGGCCCAGGAAGACTGTCGGGACTCCCAGCGCGGCCCGGAACATCACCAGCAGCAGGCGGTGGCCGAAAAAGCGGCGTCGAGCCAGGCACGTGGCAATTGGCAGCCCGATCAGGATCGCCAGGGCGACGGCGGACAGCGAAATGCCCAGCGTGCGGAGCGCGGCATCGAGGATCTGCCGATCGCCGCTGGCGATCAGCCGGACGGCTTCTTTCAGACCGTCGAACAGGAAGTCCATCAGGGAGTGTCACGCGGGTGCGGGTAGAACAGCGGTTCGCCCTCGATACGAAACGACGCGATCTTCTCCTGTACCTGGTCGGAGATCAGGTAGTCAGCCAGCCGGATCGCCATCGACACGTTGATCCGTTCATGTTTTTGCGGATTCACGACCAGCACGCCGTAGGGGTTGTGCAGCGCCGGGTCATCCTCGACCAGGGGAACCAACGTGATCTTGTTCTTGAACTTCAGGTAGGTGCCGCGATCGCACAGCACGTAGGCCGCCATTTCGTTGGCGGTCATCAGCGTGTGCCCCATGCCGCGTCCGGTTTCGACATATCGGTCCCAGGTGGCCAGTCCCCCGGCGATTTCCCAGAGTCCAAGTTCCCGTTTGTGGGTTCCGCTGTCATCGCCTCGAGAAACGAACGTTGTGGCGGTGTCCCGGATTTCCTTGAATGCTGCCACGGTCTTGCGGTCGGAGATGTCGGCGGGGTCGGATGCGGGGCCCAGCAGCACGAACGAGTTGTACATCACGTCGTCGCGACGCAACGCATGGCCGGCCTCGAGAAAGTCGAGTTCGCTTTTCCGGGCATGGATCAGCAGCACGTCGACGTCTCCCCCGGTTCCCAGGCTCAGGGCCTGGCCGGTTCCCACAGCGATCACGTCGACTCTCACGTTGTGAGCCGCTTCAAATTCCGGAAGCAGGTAGTCCATCAATCCGGTGTCCGCCGTGCTGGTGCTTGTTGCCAGTCGGAGCACACTGGACTCACCGGAGGTCGGTTCCGGGCCGGTTGTTGACCCGGCCTGTTCTCCTGGTCCGCCACTGCACGCTGACAACCCGAGTATGGCGGCGGCGGCGATTCCGAACACGAGTCGCATGATGGAACTGATGAGGGGGCGGGACTACGGGGTGACCACTTTGCTTCTTTGAGCGAGAGACGATGAGCGGATCAGCGGGGGCTGAACCGAACCGGCGACTGCTTGCCGCCCAGGCGTCCTCCGTCCTGCTGCAGCGATGTGCCGAGGTGATCAAACAACTCGCTTCCGGAAACGTGGCCATCGGCGTCTTTGTCGGCCAAACCGCGGAAGCCGGTGGCGATGTGCCAGGCGAACAGGCCATGCCGTCTCTGTGGATCGACCAGCCCCTTTTGTCCATCACCGCAACTGGCGATCACCGTTGTGGTTTTGAGCCGTTTGCCGAGAGCGGCCAGCAGGGCGGCGCCGTCGGGTTGGCGTTGCAGGTCACGACCGCTGCCGGCGTGTGTCACGTCAAGCAGCCAGATCTTTTCGGCTCCCCGACTCGATTCGATCTGATCGGCCAGCCAGTCCATCGACACACCGGTTTCAGCCATGTTTTCCCAGTCGAACCCGCGCGGGGCCAACCACAGCTGATCGTCGTCACCGCGGTAGACGTGGCCGGTGGTGTAGACGACCAATTCGGCACGGCCTCGCAATTCTCCCAGGAATCCCTTCACCTGCTTCTGGAGTTCGGCTCGGGGAGTGTCGCTGAGCAGCTTGGAATGGCTGCCGTCGGTGGGGACACGATAGAACCACTCCAGGTGGTTGGCGACGAGTTTCAGGTCACCACCGGCGAACGGCAGGGGGGTCAGCGACTTGTCCTGGTAGCGGCTGGTACCGATCAGCAGGGACCAGCGATGGGGATAAGCCCCTCGCTCGGCGGCCACCATTATCGTCCGTCCGCCATCCGGCTCGGCTGAAATCCACGCGGTGTCGTCGGGTCTCAGGTCGCCCAGTTTCGCCGGGCGGCTGTTGAGGAATACGGAGGTCTCCTTTCCCACCGGCAGGTTGACGGTGCCGTTGGAGGATTTGATGGCCAGTCGGCCGGTGGAGACATCGATCGAATTGATGGCACCGCGGATCATCGGTTGCCGGGCCTGGATAACAGTGACCGACGAGATGGTCGTGTCGTGGCTGATTTCCACCAGCATGTTCTGCTCGATCGACTTCAGCGTCCAGGAGGCTCGTTCGGCAGCCGCCGCCCCCCGACCGGCCAGGTTGGCGTCGTCGGCCAGCGTCCATGACCGGTAGCCGGGGCTGCTGGCTCCCTGTTGCAGTTGCAGGGTCAGTCGCGGCTTGGCCGCGTCAATCCGGTTGACCAGCCCCACGGTTGTCATGGTTCGCCGGATGTCGACCCGGGTGGCCAGCCGCGATCCGCTGCCACCGGAATCGAGGACGTGGACTGCTGTGATGTGATCGCCGGGGGCAACATCGGCAATGTCGCCGGTTTCCCCGTTGAGTCTCATCCGTGTCCCGTCACCGATTCTCATCTCGATGTCGTCTCGGTCGTCACCGGCCTGTGGGGACAGAACCAGCCGTGCGGCGGGGACATCGACTCCACCGACCACGCCTTCGTGAGTCGTCGAGGGGGCCACGATCAACTCGACCACCCGTGGCGGCTCCTCAGCGGTCCGTTTCAATTCGAGCCGATCGCCAGGCGAGAGGTCGTCTAGCGCCCCGTGTTCCTTGTCGTTGCTGTTTCGCGTGATCACCACGTGCACGTCGTCATCCAGGCGAATGTCGCTCGAGATGCCGGTCGTCATGTTCCTGACCCGCAACCGGTGGCCGTTGTCGGTGATCTCCTCGAGCACCACCACGTCGGAAACGGTGTCGCCGTCCCGAGGAGTCGGTGCCGGTCCGCCCCCGGGGAGGAAGACCAACAGCAACGAGAGAAAGACTGACACGCAGGCGGCGGCAATGGCCAGCGTCCGTTGCCGATTGACGGGTTCGGCAGCCGTGGAGTCACTGTCCGCTTCAGCAACATCTCCGGATCCGTCCTTGCGGATGATCTTCACGTCGATGTTGAGGTCCGAGAGAGCGTCTTCGGCCGACTCGTACCTCCGCGACTGATCCTTTTCGGTCAGTTTCTGGATGACCTTTGCCAGGTCCCCGGGGACTCCCTCCAGGACCTCGCTGATTCGAGGCAGTCGACGGTCCGGTGCCGCGTGCCATTCGATCCACGGGTCCTCACCGGTGACGTCACTCCGAAGTGCCCCGAGTCCCAGAGCGAGTTCTTCGAACGGCGGACCGCACATCAGCTCGTAGGCGGAAAACCCGAGCGAGTAGAGATCACTTCTGGCATCGACTTCACCGAAGTCTTCCGACACGACCTCCGGTGCGATGTACCGGGTGGCCCCCTTGAGTAGCGTTCCGTCCTGATCGCTGACCCGGCGTGAGAGACCAAAGTCTCCGATTTTGATTCGTCGGCGGGCATCGATCATCATGTTCGACGGCTTGATGTCTCCATGAACAATCCCGCGATCGTGCAGGTAGTGCAGGGCCCTCAGGCAGTGAGCCAGGGTGGTCTTGAGGGCCCGCAGGTCCATCTGTCTGCCGGCCAATCGCTCGGCCAGAGTGGCCTGCATCAGTTCCATCACCAGCCAGCCCCGTTTTCGGTCGATGTCGTAGATCGTGACGACGTTGGGGTGCTGCAGCGATGCCAGCAACTGGGCTTCCTGCCAGTAGCGGTCCAGTTGCAGAGTTCCGCCGAGGAACTCGTCGCGGATCTGTTTGACGGCGACCTCGCGGCCAAGTTCCCGGTCACGGGCTCGGTAGACGGTCGTGTAGCGTCCGGTACCGACGGTTTCGAGCTGTTCGTATCGGGTTTCGCCGGCCACCGCGTCGGTCCTCAGGGCAATCCCCCCCGAATCGGGAGGACGATCCGATTATGTCCCCATAGAGGCTATGGCGGAAGTGAAGGCAACAGGATCGGGCCCGGTTCAGGGCCCCTTCAGTGTTGCGATCGACTTCCGCAATTGCTTGTCACGGCTCACGTCGCCGGTCAGGCCCGTTGTGCCGAGATCTTCGGCATTGAGCAGTTTCAGCAACCGGTCATAAGCCTGTAGTTCGCCGGATCGATCGGACCGGGCGGCCGATGTCAGGGCGTCGCGGACCAGCAATCGCCAGCCGGCCTCGGCCTGGTTCTTCTTGGGCTGGGAATCGTCGAGCATCTGCTTGAGTTTTTGTCGTTCGGTTCGGCGGTCGTTGCCGGTCGCACGATTGCCCGGGCCCTCGACCACCAGCAGCAGAGCCGTCGACGCCACGCTGGCTGCCAGCAGCAGGGCGAGCATCAACGAGTTGGAACGGCGGGTTTTCTGTTCGGACTGCCCGCCGGTGAGTTCCTCGTCGAGGTTCAGCTCCGGAAGTTGTCCGTCTTCTCCCAGTTGTACACGGGATTCGCCCTCGGCGTTGGTGACGAACTTGGCCAGTTGCCGCTTGCGTCGGCGTCCCTTCCGGCCACGTCGTTTCTCCTTGCCCGACCGTTTGACCGGTTCATTGGTTTCCTCTCCCCCATTCCCATTCTCATCGTGGGCGGACATCGCGAAGTGGAGGCTGGTGCGATCTCCCAGCACGATGTCGGCTTCCCCGGGGAGCCAGACCCATCGCTGCGGAGGGATCGGGCTGCCGTCGATGGAGACAGCGTCCGGCAGCGGTGTGAAGATGGCGTAGCGGCCGTTTCGGAGGACGATGCTGGCGTGGTGATCGGCCAGGTTGGCGTCCTCAAGCACAACCTGGTTGCTCTCGGCACGGCCGATGTGTACCAGTTCGGTCTCGAGCTCGAACAACTGCCCGCGGGCCGGGCCGCGGGTGATGGTGATGGTTGCCGGTTCACTCATGGGACAATTCTACCCGCGGCTACTCCATCAGGTCGACATAGATGAAACTGAGGACGAAGGGGCCGAGGATGATCAGCACGGTGGCCGCCATCACCAGCACGCTGGGCAGCAGCATCTTCACGCCCGCCTCACCGGCTATGGTCTCGGCCCGTTGCGTTCGCTTGATCCGCAGCACGTCGGCCTGGGTGCGGAACAGCCTTGCCAGGGGGGTTCCCAGGGTTTCCCCCTGGATGATCGATCCGATGATGCTGGTCACCTCGGGATCATCCAGCCGGTCGCGCATTGCCTCGAGTGCCCCGATGCGGCTCTTGCCCATGTTGATCTCCGAGAGCACCCGTCCGAATTCCACTCCGACCGGATGATCACGAAACTCGGCGACGGATTCCTCGAGTGATTGCAGGAACGTCGCCCCCGCTTCCATCAAGAGCGTCAGCAGGTCGAGCAGGAATGGCAGCCGCTGCTTGATGCGGAACAGTCTCAGGGCGGCCTTCTGGGCCAGCCGACGGCGGAGCAGCCAGACGGTCGCCGGTCCGGCGGCCAGGCCACCCAGCAGTCCGGGGGGGCCAGCCAGGTCGAGACCGATGTAGATGTAGGCGGGTGTCAGTATCGCCGCCAGGATCTGTATCGTGCCGAGGTACTCCTGGGGAGTCCAGAATCGTGGCAGTCCGGCGGCCTGGATGTCACGCAGGATGCCGGGAAGCGAATCGCGGAAGGCACGGCGATTGACCTGGCCCAGTCCGACCACCAGGGGCTGCAGGAAACGGTAGACCAGGCTCCGACGCCGCAGTTCGGCGATCCGCAATTGGTCGTGACGCCAGGTGTCGTCACCGTCGGGGTCATCGGCGACGGCGTTCTGCACGGCACGGACCAGCACAAACAGTCCCATCGCCAGCATCACGCAGGCGATCACCTGCAACAGGGGGAAGGGCGAGGATGTGGATTGGGCGAGCAACACGGCAGGATCAGATCTCGGGATTGAGGATCGCGCAGGCCCAAAAGTAGGCCATGAGGTTCAGTAAGAACGCCAGGCAGAGGATCATCTGGCCGGGAATCTCGGTGAACAGCATCCGGGTGTGCACGGGATCGATGAAGTAGTTCATCAACAGGATCACTATCGGTGCCAGGGCCATGTACAGCGACGATGTGCGAGCCTGGGCGGTTTCGGACCGGACCTTTCGCTCCAGTCGCTGCAGTTCCCGCACGCTGGTGGCAATCCGTTCGACCGTCTCGTTGAGACGTCCACCACTCTGGCGGCTGGCTTCCAGCGCCGCCGCGAACAGCGCGAAATTCTCGCTCCGCAACCGGTCCTTGGCTTCCTTGAGACACTGTTCCAGGTCCTTGCCGAGCTGGTACTCGCCGACGATCTGGAGGAATTCCTGGCTGATCGGCTTGGGACTCTGCCGGGCAAGAATGTCCAGCGCCTGAGCAAGCGAGAGACCGGCCTTGATGGCATTGGAGAGCGAGACCATGGCGTCAGCCAACTGGTCTTCGATCAGCAGGCGGCGTTTTTCGGCCAGCTGTCTGAGCACGTACCACGGCAGGCTGACCAGCAGGACCGCGGCGGTCACCGAAAACACCAGGGACCCGGCGACGACCAGCAGCGAGGCCGCGACGGCCGCGACGAGGACCGACCAGGTTACCAGGTACTTTCTCAGGCGGTCGGTCCGCAGCCTCAACCGACGCAGCTTGTCCTTCAGGTCCTCCTCGACGAAATCGATCGCCTGGGAGTAGGTCGAGCGGCCGGCGATGGCTCCGACGGTGACGGCGGCGGCGACCATGCTACTGCCGATGATGGCCAGCAAGTCCATCGATGGATTCTCCTAGGACTGGTCACCGTAGAGGGATTCGAGTTTCAGCAGGTCGCGTTCGACCAGCCGGTCGATGAAGCTGGGCATGTAACCGGTCGGCACCAGCCCCGTTTCGCTGCGGGTGCTGAAGATCTCGGTCGTTGCCACGCACTGTCGCTCGGTGTCGTAACCGGTGACTTCCGAGACCTGTGTCACGCCCCGGCGACCACCGGGCAACCGGCTGATCTGGACGATGATGTCGATGGCCGAGGCGACCTGTCGCTGGATCGAGATCACTGGCAGATCGACGGCCATCAGCACCAGCACCTCGAGACGTTTCAGGACATCGTCGGTGTTGTTGGCGTGAATGGTGGTCATAGAACCGTCGTGGCCGGTGTTCATGGCTTGCAGCATGTCGAGTGATTCGGGTCCGCGGCATTCGCCGACGATGATCCGGTCGGGTCGCATCCTCAACGCGTTCTTGACCAGGTCGCGGATGGAGTACTCGCCGGCGCCCTCGACGTTGGGGGGGCGGGCTTCGAGTGTCACCACGTGTTCCTGGTGCAACTGAAGCTCGCTGGTGTCCTCGATCGTGATGATCCGATCCTTGTGCGGGACAAAGCTCGAAAGCACGTTCAAAAGCGTGGTCTTGCCGGTACCGGTTCCGCCGCTGACCAGGACATTCCGCCTGTCGATCACGCAGGCTCGAAGGAACTGGGCTGCAGATTTGGTGATCGAGTCGAGCTCGATCAGGTCGTCCATGGTGAAGCGGTAGGCCGGGAACTTGCGTATCGTCAGGCAGGGGCCGCGGGTGGCCAGGGGAGGGATGATGGCGTTGACCCGTGATCCGTCCGGCAGCCGGGCGTCGACCAGTGGTTGGCTCTTGTCGATCCGGCGGCCGACCTGGGCCACGATCCGCTCAATAATCGACTCGGTGACCTTGTCCGAAATGAACCGGCGTCCCGAAAGCTCGACCACGCCGTCACGCTCGACGTATATCTGGTCGCTCTTGACCACCATGATCTCGGTGATCGTCGGAGCTCGCAGCAAATCCTGCAGGGGGCCGAAGCCGAAGACGGTGTCCTTGAGATCCTTCTTCAGCGTCCGCAGGATCAGGTACCGCTTCAGCTCCTGGTGCAGGTGCGGCCGCACGCGAGGGAACACGTCGTTCATCCGCGATTCGACACGGTTGATCCGTTCGCTGAGATCGCGGCAGCCTTCCAACTGCAGCTGCTCGCGAACAAACCCGATCAGGTGTTCGAGTTCGGTCTCTCGTTCGGGGACCAGTGTCGCCGGCACGTCGAATTCGTTGGCACCCATTGCCGTGACCGTGTCCCCCATCGGAACCGTGTCGTCACCGCTCTCGAGAATCAACTGGTTGATCATCAGGTCCTGCAGCAACAGCGACACGACCTCTTCGAGCAACGGGAGGTTGTCGTCGCCGAAGAGATTCAGTTCGCGGCAGACATCCTCGATGTTCTCCTCGAGCATCAGGATGCTTTCCGTGCCGCCCAGTTGGCTGCTCTCCAGTTCGAACAGGTCGAAGCGTTCCAGCAACTGCCGGTGCACCCGGAGTTCGAGGCTGGCCATGATCGAGCGGAGGTGCGATTCGAGCTGGCTGCGGCTGATCGGGCTGGCCTGCTCGGACTCGAAAGTCAGGGTGAACGGCCAGATACGGACGGTGTCACCGGGTGAGAACTCGCATGTCTGTCCCCCCAGCACCTCGGTCTCGCCGACGACGCAGCTGTTGATGCCAAGGTTTTCGAGGGTCAACAGTCCGTTGTCACGTCGGATGACGGCCTGCTGCTTGCCGACCAAGGGGCTCTGCAGCACCACCGTGTTGCCTGTGTCACGGCCGATCCGGATCACCGGATCGTCGGTTTCGACCAGGGACCGTCGGCTATCGTGGACCTTGTTGAACCAGACTTTCATGGGATGTCGAGCGGAGAGTGGAGGGGAGAGAGACCCGGCGAAGGCCTAGCGTTTGGCCTTGTTCCGGCGATGGAGCAGCACCTGGACACCCTGGAAGTTGTTGACCGCCAGGATCCCGGCCAGGGTTTCGGCCTTGGGCTCGAGTTTGCCATCGGGATTTTCGACCTTCACGGCGACGGCGATCACGTTTTCGGCGCCCGAGGCCAGGCCGGCGGCCTGGCGGACGTCGCGGCGGCCTTTGCGGTTGCCCAGGGCCAGGATCCGGAAGGGGCCGAGGATCTTTCCTCCCGCTTCGGTCGGTTGGCTGCGACTCGCGCCTTTACCGAATTCGGGGATGCGGAAACTGACCTGGTCGCCCGGATCCACATGCTGGGGGTTGAAGGTTCTCGAATCGACCGGCAGCCACATCACGCGTTCGTTGTCGGCGATCAGCTCGTTGATGTCCTTGATGGCCGGGGTGGTCAGATCGCGGTGCATCACCAGTTCGGCTTCACCGGAAACGGCCAGGTCACGGGCGGCCTTCTGGCCGATCACCAGGTCCCTCTGGTCCCAGAGAACAGCAACCTGTGCCAACTGCGATTCATGGCTCTTGGGCATCGAGATCGGCACCAGGTCGTCGGACTGGATCACGTCCCCTCGTTTGACGTCGGCCGGCTGGGAGACGCCGACGAAACTGACGAGTTCGACCCGGCTGGCTTCCCGTTCCAGATACAGCCAGTTGCAGACGAAGCCCACGACGCCCATCGCCACAGCGATCATGATGCCCTGTGCACCCTTCATGTTGACTCCCGCTTGCCCGGTGACGCCGGGCGTGTTCTAGGTGTCCCCGGCTGAACCGGGGTGAAGACGTTCAGCATACCATGCCATCTGCCCGAGTTGTCATGTCGCACTGAGATGACCCCTGTACGGCCGGAGGGGTGTTGCCAACGGGCAGTCCAGCCATCGCGGTGCCGGGACGGTGGCGATGTCGTTGACCAGCCGTTGTCATGAAGTTCGCGTTCGAAGTGGTTCCACCAGCCGTCCGGCCCCGGTGATCCGGTGAAGACCACCAGTCGCTCGGGGTCGCCGTCGCCGACCGACAGCAGTCGGCGACAGTCGGTCGGCAGTCTGATTGGTTCGGTGGCCACGTTACCGGCGGCGGCAAACGTCCAGGTGACCCACTCGTCCTGGGGAGTCCGGGTGGCCAGTCCCCAGCCAACCACCCGTCGCTGGCCCAGCAGTCGGCGGACAGCTACGACCATCGGCAGCGGACCTTCGAGTCGATGCAGCGAGGTGGTGGCCTGTGACGGTTCCGAGTCCGAATGTGGTCGGCGATCGGCCAGGACTGTCAGCAGCTGCTGTTCAGCCTCGTCGGCGTCCCTCTCAGGCCATCCCGCCGAGTCGGCCGTATCGCGAATGGAACTCTCGAGTGCCCGGTAGGCCGCCTCGCGATCACCGATCAGCCTCCGGCGATGGATCGTTGTGGCCAACTCGCCGAGCTGAAGATCATCGGGTTCGGTCCAGGCCGTTCCGGCTCCGGTGACGCGATCGGCATCCGCGGTCGATTCGAGTCCCGGTTCGTTCCACCAGGCGGTCAACTGGCGTCCCAGCGCCAGCCCGATAACCAGCAGCAGTCCGATGGCCAGCAGATCGGTCGCACGACGGCGGTACCACCTGGCCGACTCGCCGACTCCACCGGACGCGGCGGATTCCAGGGACGCCAACGGATGGTCGGTCGCCGGGGCGTCGGGATCGAGATGGTTGACTTGGTCGGACACGGTGGTTGTGACGGGTTAGTTCAGCAGGGTTGACTCGAAAGATTCCAGCTGCTGGATCAGGGGAATGTAGGCGGCGTCGGATTGTCCGTTCATCCGGGCTCGCCGGGCCAACTCGCGATACATTCTCAGGAAATCCCGCGTCAGCGCGCCGGGAATGCCGGCCTGGTTGAGGCTCTCTCTTGGTCTGGCGCGACCCTGGATCTGTTCGACCAGTCGGTCGGTGAACCTGGAGAGATCCGCGGGGTCGCTGGTTCGGGCATTCCGGGGAGGACGTGGGTAATAGTCGCGGTTGCCGTAGAAGCTGGCCAACTCACCGTCGCGGTCGAAAAGGTCCATCCCGCGACGGTTCAGGCCACTTCGCAATGCCGTGGCCAGCTGACGAAAACGGGCCGTGTGCATTGCCGTCACGTTTTGCCAGCGTCCGGCCAGGTCGGGGTAAAGACGTAGAGAGCGTCGAGAATCGTTGGATGACAGGTTCATCTGCCAGAACTGCCAGCAATTGTCGAGGACGGGAAAGTCCACCTCGTGCCGGTAACCCCTGGGCGGCAATTGTCCCAGGACGGGGAAACCCCGTTCGACGGAGGCCTGCCCGGTGATCATCCCGCGGCGGACGTCCAGCAGGTCCTGATCGACTCGCAATCCTCGGCCGGATTGTGGGTCGATGAGCATCGGGCCGCGGGCGACCGCGTGTTGGTCGTAGAGGGCCAGTTGCGTTGTCGGAACCGAGATGCTTGGCACGTGGGATCGATCGACGCTCATCCGGGCTGGTGCCGGGAATCCGGGAGGATTGGGCATGTCCTGTGCGTCTGTGCGTGGGTTGGCTCGCCAGATCGATCTCCACGCGGCCTCGCGGGCATGGATCTGGGTGCGGACCTTGAAGGTGGCGGCCCAGCCGATGAGGATCATCAATCCCATGACGAACAACAGCACCGGCAGGCTGAGCACCAGTTCGAGTGGTGCCAGGCCGCGACGGCCGGACCGCTTGCCGGGAACGACCCGGTCTCGCGTTGTTGTCCGATAGGCCTGCATGGGGGATCTCAGTGACTGACCAGGTTGTCGAGTGTTTCGCCGGGGATTCTCGAGAAGGGGCCGCTCCGCAGCGTTCCGGCCCGGGGATCGAGTCCCGAGGGTGAGCGGGCCAGGATCTGCTGCAACTCCGGCAGCGAGGCGGGCATGATCCGCGTGGTCCAGTTCTGGCTCATCAGGTCCCACCGCTGCGGCCAGTTTTCGCGGTATGGGATCGGACGCCATCCGGTGATTTCGCGGGTCTCGGGATCACGGATCGGCACCCAGCGAACCCAGGATCCGTTGACACGGACATAACGTGGTTCGGGCAAGTAGACCTGCAGTTGGGCGAACGACTGCGCGTCGGAAAATTCCGAGAGAGGATTCTCGAACAGTCCCGGACCCATCTCTTCAATATGCCGGCGATAGACGACGGCCAGCAGATGGTAGTCGCGATTGAGGTGCAGGTTCACCTGCCGCCATCCTCCCGATGACTGCATCTGCTTCATCCGGCTCGGATGCGTTCCGTCGATCATTCGCCGCATCTGGAAGGGCAGATTGTTCAGCGGGTATTCCCGGATGAGCAGTCGGTCGAGTTGGCCACGTGTGGCGATCCGCCACAACTCGCCGAAGCGGGACATGCGGGCATCGCGGTCGAAAAGTTCGAGTTTCTGGTTGTTCCAGAGTTCGAGGTAGTGATTGGCGAGATCACTGCGCTGCTTGACAGCGTCTTCGAAGTACTCCTGGCCGTGTCCGGCTGCCCCGAAGTCTGATCCGGTCGGTGAGGGATCGATGGCCGGCACGGTTCTGAGCAGAGGATGAGCTTCGGAGGCTTCACCGATGGCCTGGGTGTTGGACCGGAACAGCACGCAGGCCGGCACATCGCCGGGCTGAAGGCTGCGGCTGACCAGGTTGGGATTCGACGGATCGCGACGAGCGGGATTGGTTGGGCGGGCGTGTCGTCGGACCGTTTCTCGTGCCGCCGAGACCGCCAGGTGGGGAACGGTTTCGACCAGCGTCCGCTGGTACTCGGGGATCAACTCGTACTCGAGTACGGACTCGAAAATCGGAAGGAAATGGGCCGCTGCTGCGGCGTGTTCGTCGCCGAATGCGGTGACGGCCCGTTGTTCGAAGGGGATTCGCTGGACCACCGCCTGGCCGGCCGGCGGAAACTTGGCAAAGGCGGCCTGCAGCAGGTCGCCGCCAGCCAGGCCCCAGGCCTGCAGGATCTCCGGCACCTGGGCTTCGGCATTCCGCTGCTGCCCCTCACGCAGATAGGCGGTGATCGCGAAGACCTCGCACAGCAGGTGATTGGTGTGGGCGAGCCCATTGAGTCCGCGGGCCAGCATCACCCCGCCGGTGACCGCGGCCGAATCGGCGGCATTCTGCATCTTGAGCTTGTCATCAGCGTGACGGCCGACGTTGGTGATCATCACCAGCAGCATGGTGAACACCAGCAGCACCAGCAGGGTCACGATGCTGATCGTGCCACGTTGGTCACCGTGGAGGCGACCGAGTCGAACCCGAATCCGCGAGCGGATCCGGTGGCTGGAGGTGTTATCGGTTGGCATTGAAGGCGTGGACGTAGGGGACCAGGGACTTGACACCGTCGTTGGTGACGGTGGCCCGGGCCCAGATGGTGGTGGTGTAAACGCGGTTGTTGTATTTCGGGTCGTGGGGTGACGAGTCACCGTCACGGGCCTCTCCACTTTGTGGATCGATCTGGCGACGGGGACCGGCCCACTTGTTGATCCTGTGGCTGACCAAATCGGGCGGGCCGCCTGGCCGGACAAGGAACTTGGCCAGGAATCTGCCCGGACCGGGCAACAGGGCGAGGTTGTGCCGCACGGTCACGGTGATCGGGTCTCGCCAACCGATTTCGTTGGGCACGTAGGTGTGGGTGGGATGATTGAGCGGGTTGTGGGTGGGGCCGATGTGGGAGTTGAGGTTCTGGAACCGGATCCAGATCTCGGTGTTCCAGTAGCTGTAGCAGAACTTGTTGTAGAGCCGGGCTTCGGTGGAGGGAGTCACATCGGGGCCGGCGAATTGTTGCCAGGCTGTCTGAATGGCCAGGAAGTGACTGCGGGCATCGGACTGGATGTCGAGTCCGAGATGCCGTGAGGGTGAGATGGTGGCACAGGCGGTCACCGCCGTGCGGTGCGGATATTCGAGCTTGAGCATATTCTCGGCGGAGTTGACCTCGGCGTTTTCGGTGAGACCGTCAATCCGCGTGCCACCGATGAAGTTGTAACCGCGGCTTTTTCCCGGCCGCAGTTCGGGGGCGCGGATCATGTTCTGGAAATGAACTTCCTCGCCGAACGGATCGGTCGAATCGTCGCCTTCGACCTCGGTGACATGCTGGGGCACCCAGGCGGCGATGCTACGGGCAGCACCGTAGGCGGCGTAGTTGATCACCACCTGAGCGATCATCAACTGGCTGACCTGGACGATGAACATCACGAGCATCACGAAGATCGGCAGTGTCAGCACGAACGAGAGACTCTGCACGCCGCCACGCTGGCAACGGTGCAACTGGACCAGACGCCGCAGGTCGAAGCGGCAACCGCTGGCACGGATCACCACGATCAACGCCAGCATCGCCGCGGCCAGGGCGAACAGCGCGGGTCGGCAATCGTCGAGGATCACTCGCAGTGCCATGTCGTGTGGTTATTCGAAAGGGAGCGGATCGGGAAAGGGAGGGTCAGATGTACTCTCGCAGCGACTCGGCGGCCCCGGTGAGAGTCATCAGCACACCGGCCAGGGCTGAGGGTGCCAGGAACAGGGATCTCTTCAACGGTTCGCGTTCGGCCGTCTCCAGCGGGACCCAGCCTCGCGAGCGAACAACCAGTGCCAGGTGGCGGGCGGTGCCGACCAGGATTCGGCCGGCTCCGATCTGCCAGATCAGCATCGCCAATCCGGTGACGCCGCCGAGCACAATCGTCCACAGCAGAGCCGTCAGCCCGTGCTGCAGGCCCAGAAACGCTCCGACGGTGGCCAGCAACTTGACGTCGCCACCACCCATGTCCGAGAGCAAAAAACAGGTCAGCATGATGCCTCCACAGCCGACGATCCCGAGAAGGCTCTCGGTCAGTCCGGTCGTGTCGAGTTCCAGGCGGCCCGCCTCCGACAGTCGAATGGCTCCAAAGAGTACCCCGGCAATCAGGCCGGGGTAGGTGGTCCAGTTGAAGATGCGGCCCTTGAGGACATCTGTCACCGAGGCGACCAACAACAGGCTCACCAGGACGATTTGTGATAACTCCGGCATGGACGAAGCGTTCTCCACGACGGCCCGCTTGACCCGACGGGTCACCGGCCGGGCCGATCTAGCGAACCGCTTCGTCGGTGCTCTGTTCCAGTGACTGCAGGCCCTTGTCGAAATAGTTGCGGATGGCCGGCCAGCCGAACTTGATGATCACGATCAACACCGGCAACGCGATGGCTGCGATGATCAGTACGGTTTCGAGCGTCAACGCTCCGCGTTCGTCACGGTGCAGTCTTCGCAGCAGACGCCCCGTCCGATGAATCAACGGCTTGATGAATCGCATGTCGTCTTCCTCTGTCTGTGTGCCCGGCTACACGAAGGGCCAGGCCACCAGGGAGCAGATAATCTCGTAAACCACGGTGATCGCGTTGCGGCTCATGGGGATCAGCAACGCCGCCATCGAGAGGATCACGGCCAGGACCAGCACGAAGTCCAGAGACGCCGCGGCACGGCGCGACGGCTTGTGAACTGTCGGATCAACCGCTGCTGTCCGTTTCGCCGGTTGCACGTCTGGACCTCTGTTGACCGGACCGTTTGTCGAATGGCCACCTTGCCGGATGGTGGGGCAAACTCACAGCCACCTGAACTTCATCGTATCGCGCAATCCTGAAGGGTTCCAGATTCACCCGTACGCAATCCAGCCCCAGTCTTCCATCAGGCGGTAAAACCACGGGGCCTGGAAGGGATTGGGAGGCGGGGGATATTTTTTCCAGGTGTGCAGCAGCGGGAAGACAGCCGAGACGATCGAGAGTGCTGCCAGAATCCAGGCCACCCGCAATGGCGTGCGGCCGGAAGCCGGGGATCGCGGAGTGTTGCCCGGCGGGGTCGTTGGTGATCCGGTTTCGCCCCACGAGTCGACCACCGGGACCAGGGACATCAACCACAGCGGCACCAGCCACAGCGACCATCGCAACGCACAACTGACCCCTCCGTAGTTGTAGTTCTGGGTTCGGGTCAGATAGAAGCCCAGCACCACGGTGGTCAACAGACCGGTCCACGCGGACAGCCGTAGCAGCGGAGATTCTCGCCGGCGGACCCGATTCGAGATCGTCAGCAGGCCGATCAGGAAGACGGGCGAGAGGGAAAAAATGCCGTGGTGGCCGACCAGGCAGTGCAGCAGGTAAATCGCCGGCGAGTCATTTGCCTTGTCGATTCCCTGCGGGTTGAGCCAGTAGCTCTGTTGGCCGTCAACCGCCCAGAGATATTTCTCGGTACCGTAATAGGCGTAGAACGGCTTCCAGCCTCCGGTGGCGATCACGTTGGTCCCGATGAACGCCGCGGCCACAAGTGCTGACGCTGGCAGGAAAAATGCCAGTGTGCGGCGGCGATCGGCTCGGAGCAGCAACCAACCGGCGACGGCCACCAGGGACGTGGCCGGCAGGTCATTGGCCGCAGCCCAGCTGGCGAACAACCCGGCGAAAATGAAGTGTCGGGGACAGAGGTCTCCGTCGACTGTGACCCGCAACACAGCCGCAACGACGAACACCACGGCCGTGGCGGCAACCGTGTGGTTGTTCAGGGACACCAGGAACGGCAGCAGCAGTGTACCGACCGACGCGGTGACCAGCACCAGCACGCGGGTCGATCGGTGTTGGGCGTACCGATCGAGCATCCGGGCCAGCACCACCAGGGCAATTGTCCACGGCAGCCAGTTGACCAGCAGGAGGATGCATCGCGAGACCGTTTCGGTGTTGTCGAGAAGGGTCCAGCTGCTTGCGCCGCGGATTCCCGCATACACGCCGGCCACCAGTGTGGGAAACAGCGGAGGTTTGCTGGAATAGAAGTGGCCATCGTGCCGCACCTTGTCGATCGTGCGGAAACGCAGCCGCCGCTTGCCCGAGGGCTTGTGGAGTACTTCCAGTGAGTCGATCTCGTCTATCCGGTACGTGCCCCGTTCAACCAGTGACCAGACGGTGGCCCACCGGGACCGATCGTTGGCACTCAGGCAACTTTCGGCCCGGACAATTCCCAGGGCGGCAACCAGTGATCCCAGCCCGACGAGTCCCCAGCGGACCGTGGGGCTCAGTGGAGGATCAGACACCGGCGGCTCCTGGGCTGCGGTTTCAGAGACAGTCTCGCAGCTGAATGTGATGCTGCCCCAGTTGGCCGCCGTAGTTGCCCGCTCCGATCAACTCGACCCCTTCGCAGCCGACTGCGGTGGCCAGCCCGACCCGCATGGCTTCGGTGACCGATTCGAGCGTCAGGCCATCGATGACGATCTCGTAGACGGCCTCGACGGTTTCGGGCAGCACCGAATCGACCTGGGCCCGCAAGGTCGGACACCACGCGTCATTGGTGCTGGCTTTGAGGGCCTTGTACTGGGAGCCGACCTTGCTGCCGCTGCGGACGAGTCCTCCGGGAAACGGCAGGATGCAGTCGGACACGTCTCTCATCGCCTCGGCGGCGGCCGTTGCCGCTGCCAGCGCCTGGTCTCCGGTGCTGCCACAGATCAACAGGTTTCCGCCGGCAACGCCCTTGGTGGACCCGAGACGCTCTTCGCAAAGGAACTCGCCGTCCATCACTGGTACCCGCCACAGTCGGCGGTCACCGAGTTTCTTCGAGCCCTGGTAACCGTCGCCGAAGAACCTCAACTGGCCACCGACGTTGATCCATTTTTCCGGGTCGCCGTCAGTCAGACCGTTGTAACAGGCGGTGGTGGGACAGGTGAGCACGCACTGGCCGATCCGGTCGATGACCGCCTGGGCCAGCGCCTCGCGGTTGAAGGCGAATATCAACAGGGAGACGCCGGGGCGACCGTCGGGAGTCTGGTCGGGGCCAAGACGATGCTCGATCGCGGCCTCGGCGTTGCAGGCGATCACGCTGGTGGCGAAACCGGTTGCCTGGATCCCGGCCGTTTCGGCCCACTCGGCGGATACGGCCGTCACGATCACTCGCGTACCGACCATCGTGAAGGCCTCGGCAAACGTGTCGGCAATCGCCACTCCGTTGTGCTCGAAGGTCTCCATTGCTGTCGCCATCTCCGCGGTTGTATTGCTGTCCGGGTGTGAGGAGCCGTCGGGCTTCCGACCCTTGGCGTGACATGATGAACGATCCCCGGCGGTTTGTCACCGCCTGCGGCTGTCGCGACTGGCCGGGATCACGGCTAGGCGATGATCTCGCGGATTGGCTGGCCGTAGTCGATCTCGAGTCGCTTGTGACCGGGGACCTCGAGCGCCCTGGGGTCCAGGCCCAGCTGGTGCAGGACGGTGGCATGGAGGTCGGTGACGTAGTGGCGGTTCTCGACGGCGTGGAAACCGACCTCGTCGGTGGCACCGTGAACCGTGCCCCCCTTGATGCCCCCCCCGGCCAGCCAGACCGAAAAGCCGTAGGGGTGATGGTCGCGGCCGTCGGAATTCTCGGCGCCGGGAGTCCGACCAAATTCGGTGCCCCATACGACCAGCGTTTCGTCGAACAGGCCTCGCTGTTTCAGATCCTTGATCAGCCCGGCGATCGGCTGGTCGGTCTGGCCGATGTTCGACGAGTGATTGGCGATGAGCTTACTGTGGGCATCCCAGCCGTTGTGATAGAGCTGGACGAAGCGGACTCCGCGTTCGACGAAACGGCGAGCCAGCAGGCATTGCTGGCCAAATGACTTGGTGGCGCTCTTGTCGAGTCCGTACAGCGCGTGAGTGGCCTGGGTCTCGCCGTCGAGTGTCATGGCTTCCGGAACGGCCATCTGCATGCGATAGGCCAACTCGTACGACTTGACCCTCGCCCGCATCGACTTGTCGCCGGGATACTCGATGGCCGCCAGCCGGTTGAGTTGCTTGAGCAGCCCCATCTGGTCCTGGCGTTCCTCGCGGAAGACCGATTCTCCGGGTGTGCCGAACGGCAGCGGGTTGCCCGGGTTGATCCGCATCCTGACACCGGCGTGTTCGGGTCCCAGGTAGTCTGCCCCGTGTGCACCGACTCCACCGCAGCAGTCACCCGGCGGGCTGCCGAGCACGATGAAACGCGGCAGGTTGCGGTTGAGAGTGCCCAGTCCGTAATGGACCCACGATCCGACCGAGGGATAGAAGCCGTCGAAGATGTGTCGACCGGTGTGAAACTGCAGCTGTGCGGCATGGTCGTTGTCGGTGGTCCACATCGAACGGACCACGCTGATGTCGTCGACGCAGGTCGAGAGGTGCGGCCACCAGTCACTGACCTCCATGCCGCATTCACCACGCTTTCGGTACCCGATCTGCAGCGGGTACAGCTTGTTCATCAGCTTGCGTGGCGTACCGGCGAAGTCGCGGACGTTCTTGCGGTAGAAGGGGGAATTCAGCACGCGGTCGTTGTAGGGACTCTCGTCAATGGTCAGCCCGGCATACTTGTTGAGCGCGGGCTTGGGATCGAATGACTCGAGGTGGCTGGTGCCACCGACCATGAACAGCCAGATCACGCTCTTGGCTTTCGGGGCCAGTCTCGCCAGTCCGTCAGGTGGCAACCAGGAGCCGGCCTCGGCAGCAGGGGCGGTGTGGCCGATACCGTCCTCGGCCAACATGGCGCCCAGGGCCAGGCCGGTGAAGCCCATGCCGGCGTCGGCCAGGAACGTGCGCCGCTGAAGCCGTCCGCAGGGGGTGATCGGAGTCGATGTCGGGCGGAGTGTCATGAGGGAGTCCGGCGATGTGGAACTAACGGATCGTGACGAAATCGTTGTGGCTGACCAGCACGTGGACCAGGTTCTCGAGCGCCCGTGAGAACGGGTCGGTCGAGGCAGCCACCACCGTCCCGCCGCTGGCCGGGAAGGTGTTCAGTGTCGTGGTGTCGGAAAGCAGCCGGGCGTTGCGCGAGAGAAAGACACGGCATGCGGTGTGTTCGTCTGGACGGGGGCCACGTCCGAGCACCGACTCGAACGCGGCCGTGACGAAGTCGGCGGCAATCGAGTCGCGGTTGGCATCGGTGGTCGGCCCAAGCCGGACGCCGATCTCCGCAGCCAGTCGGCGAGCCAGTCGGCGTGACCGGTCCAGGGCCAGCGGGCTGTTTGTCAGCACCAGTGCCTGTTGAGGCACGACGCTCTGCTGTCGGTCGTAGCACTCGTTGGGGTTGGCCAGGTCAAACAGTTCGAGCATCAGCATCTTGTTGTCGGGTGTCGTGCGGAAGTAGAGGCTGCGTCGAGGTGAACTCTGGCCCTGGGCCTCGGGAATGTCGGGACCGCTGAAGGCCGGGTCGAGCGTACCGGAGATGGCGAGCAGGCTGTCACGAACCACTTCGGCCTCCATCCGCCGTGAGTTCATCCGCCACAGCATGTGGTTGTCGGGGTCGCTGGTCTTCTGAGCCGTCCAGGTCCTGTCGGTGTCCGGGCCGGGCGAGGAGGTCATGCGGTAGGTTGCGGAAGTGACGATCAGACGATGGATGTGCTTCATGTCCCAGCCCGACTCGATCAGTTCGGCCGCGAGCCAGTCCATCAGCAACGGGAAGTCCCGGGGACGACTGCGAAGACCGAAGTCGGCCACGGTGTTGACGAAACGCGCCCCGGTGTGCCGTAGCCAGATCTGATTGATCGCGACGCGGGCTGTTCTCGGGTTGTTCTTGCCGGTCATCCAGCGGGCCAGGGCGGTGCGACGACCGGTACTCTTGGTCGGGTAGGCCGGAGGAAACTTCGTGTAGGATCCGTCGGCCGCGTCGCGGTGAGACGTGGCCTGGCTGACGGATTTCCTGGCCTTGTCGATTGCCGGCTGGCTCGGTTTGGCCGCGGCCTCGGCGGCTGCCAACTTGACCTGCGCCTGGGCGACGGCGATGTGTCGCTCGGCCCGGCTGGCGGCCATCGCCAACGCCGAGCGGTTGTCGTTGTCGGGCTGATGCTTGGCCCGTTCGGCCGCGATCCTTGCGATCAGCGAGTCGCGGTTGGCCCGTGCCAGGGTGGCCTCGGCCCGTTTGACGGGCAGGTCGGTTTTGGCGCGAGCGAGTGTTTGCGTCATGCGTTTGACGGTCGGTCGGAGGGCACGAATTTCCAGCTCGTCAAACTCGGCATGGGCCTCGTGGGCCCAAAGCGCGAATCGTCCCGCGCGGCGTTCGAGCGGCAGCTGGTACTCGAGCACGGTCTTGCCGTCGAGCACGATGGTCAACCGGCGATCGACGACGGTCACCTCGATCACGACGTCCCGGCCGACTTTCAGGCCGGGAGCTTTCCGGACGCCGGCAGCCGGGTAATGCTCCTTGCCACCGGTGCGGTGGAACGCCTGGACGCTGGGGATCGGGGCCAGGGGGTTGATTGCGGTGTAGACATCCTGAGACTCGGTCGGACCGACGTAATCGAAGCTGAATCCGATGGAGCGGGGGCTTCCCGGTTTCATGTGGCGGTACTTCATCCGCACACGGAAGTTTTGCGGGTGCTGCTTGTCGAGGAGCAGGGTGCGGAAACGGCCGATGCCGGGCTGGGACAGCGTGCCGTTCTTCGCGGTCCACGTGCCCGAGAGGACTTTCCAGTGTTTGGGGTCGAGCGTGTCGAAGGTGTCTGAGAAGAAGGGCACCGATCCGGTGTCATCCGATCGTTTCTCGGTTCGTGCCGCTGTCAGTTCTCGCGTGGTCTTGGTGATGGTCTCTTGCAGTCCCGTTACGATTTTCTCAGCCGCGACAACTTTGTCGGTTTCGACTCTCAATTGCCGGGCGGCTTCGGCCGGACGCAACACGGGGATGTAGGCCACTGGAGGCAGCTCGATGGCCGGGATGGGTTGGGCATTGAACTGTTTGCCACCCAGCGAGAGCGGAACACCTGGGGAAAGTGGCTTGGACTTGTCGGGATTGCGATCGTCGCCCCGGATGAAGAGATAGGTCTTCACGTCGGGTTTTTCGTCGAACACCCGGGGCAGGCCGTCCGAGAGCACCGTCGACATGCGATTGTCGATCTCGGTCTTCACGTCCGCGGCGACCACCTCGGTGCGGAATCCGTGCGGCTCGAAAAATGCCCGGAACCGGTAATACTCTTCCTGTGTGACCGGGTCGAACTTGTGATCGTGGCAACGGGCACAGCGGAAGGCGAGTCCGAGCAGGCCCTGGCTGGTTCGTTCGACGGTTTCAAACAGCCACGTGTTGCGGTCGAACTTGTACCAGTTGCGACCCAGGAATCCGGTGGCCCGCAGGGCCTTGTCGTCCCCGGGTGCCAGTTCGTCGGCTGCCAGCATCTCGTGTAGCATCCGGTCGTAGCCCTTGTTGTCGTTGATCGACTCGATGATCCAGTCTCGCCATCGCCAGATGTGTCGCTGGCTGTAACGAATCTCGTTGCTCCCGCGGCGGCCGTACCAGTCGCTGTACCGCCAGACGTCCATCCAGTGGCGTCCCCACCGCTGGCCATGAAGCGGGCTGTCGAGCAGTTGCTCGACCAGTCGTTCGTAGGCACCGGGACCGGTGTCGGCGAGAAATCCTCGCAGTTGACTTCGGGTGGGCGGAACGCCGGTGAGGTCGATCACCACACGTCGCAGCAACGTGGCCGGGTCGCTTTCGGGCCGGGGCCGGATTCCGGCTGCGGCGTGTCGTGCGGCCACGAAGGCATCGATGGGGTTCCGGACCCAGGCGGCCCGTGCTGTGTTTTCGGCCGAATTGGTGTCTCGAAAGTCCGGAGCGTCCGGCCTGCGGATTGGCGTGAAGGACCAGTGGGAGAGAGGATTGTCCGGCGGCTGTTCGGTTTTCGGTGAGTTGGCTCCCTGGGTGATCCAGGTCTTGAGCGTGGCGAGTTCCGCAGCCGACAGCGGTTTTCCCTCTGGCGGCATTCGACCGGGCAATTTGGCGGTGACCTTCTGCCACAGCACGCTCCTGTCGGGACGACCGGCCACGATGACCGGGCCGTCGTCGCCCCCCTTGCGGATCAGCTGGGAGGCGTCCAGCCGCAGGCCGGCTTCCTGCTTGAGTGCTCCGTGACAGGCCCAGCAGTGCTTGCTGAGGATCGTACGGACCTGCAGTCGGTAGTCGATGGACGGCTCGGTGGCGTGGGCTGGCCAATGCGATCCGGCCAGGACCAACAACACTGTGGTGGGCAGAATACGCGCCACGGGGAATCCCATTGCCTTCCGGATATCGAGTTGTGTCGCCGGGTCTGACGACGTTGGTCTTGGGAATGGTCTCTCAGAGACCCTTTTGTAGCCCCGTCGATCGTGGACGGTCAATCGGCCTCGGGGATACACTGTCACATGTAACAGCCACTGTTTGACTGGGGATGATCGTGCGATTCGCGTTGTTGAGTGCGTTGTTGGTGATGCCGGGAATTGGCCGGGCCCAAGAGCCCGTCTTTCCCAGGGAACTGGTCTCGTTTGTTCCGTCCGGTCCGAAGCCGGTCTTCGTGGCCGATGGCGAGGGCCGCTGGGACGTGAAGATTCGCGAGAGGGGTTTCATATTGAAGGAAGGTCCTCGCTGGCACATGTGGTTCACCGGGTATGACGGGACACGGCCGGGCCTGAAGATGCTTGGCTACGCCAGCAGTCGGGACGGTGTGAGTTGGACCCGCCACAAGACCAACCCCGTCTACAAGGCCCACTGGGTTGAGGACATGATGGTGGTCAAGCAGGGGGCGGTGTATTTCATGTTCGCCGAAGGGCGAGGTGATGTGGCCCATCTGCTGGTCTCGACCGATGGAATCGGCTGGACCCGCCGCGGTCCGCTCGATGTGCGGTTGGCCAACGGAAAGAAGATCCCTGCCGGTCCGTACGGGACGCCGACAGGTTACTACGAGAACGGCACGTGGTACCTCTTTTACGAACGGCGTGATGCGGGGATCTGGCTGGCCACCTCACGCGACATGCTGACCTGGACCAACATCAGCGACGACCCGGTGCTGAAACCCGGGCCGGGTCTCTACGACCGCGACCTGGTGGCGCTCAACCAGGTGATCAAGTACAAGGGCCGCTACTACGCCTCATTCCATGGAGCGGCCAAGGGCGAGGAGAATCCCACGCTGTGGTCATCGGGTGTGGCCGTCTCCGACGACCTGAAATCCTGGACCAAGTACCCCGGGAATCCACTGAGGCCGCGGAAGGAGAACAAGTCCAGCGGGGTCTACGTCTGGGACGGTTCGCGGTTCGTGTTCTACACGATGCACGGTGCCGTGCATCGCCACCTGCCCGGTGTCCAGAAGCGGTAGCGGTATGGAACACGACGAGAATCCCCAGGTCGACGATCGCCCCGTATCCGGCGATGGCGGACGGCAGCGTCCGCAGCGGTCGATCTGGCTGGTTGTCATCGCGGCGATCACCGTGCTGATCGGCTACCCGCTCAGCTACGGACCGGTCCAGTACCAGGTCAGCATGGGCCACCTGATTCCGCTGTGGGGTGTCTTCGACGTGATTTATGCGCCGATCGAATGGTTCGCCAATTCGTCGGAGTTCGGCGAGGACCTGGTGGACTGGTACCTGGGGGTGTGGGGAGCGTAGCAGGCCTACTTTCCGGTCACGAACCGGGCGTTGGCGGTGGTGGTCTCGTCGATGGTCAGCCCAAGCGGTCGGGTTCTCGATCCGCAGTCGACGGTGATTGTCAGGCGGTGCCGCCCCTTGGTCATCTCGAGGGTGGTGACCTGTTCGAGTTTCAACGGCCTGGTGCCGATCCAGGCGTCCAGGCCCGTGCTGTCGCCGACGGCGATGGCGACGTTGCCGGCTGCTATCACTTCGATCTCGCACCGCACGATGCTCACTCGCCGGTTCCGGATCGTCAGTTGCGGCAGGTCCTCCAGCGGCAGTGTTCCGCCGACGGTGGCATAACCCGGAGTCCACGTGAAGGCGGCATCGTCGGAGGCCGCCTGCCCGACCCGGGTTCGTCCCAGACGCACCCTTGCTGGTTGGGTGTCGGCCAACACCCGCCACCGGCGCGCGGTTGGTTTGCGACTGGCCGCATACGGTCCCGGCTTGCCCAGGGACGAGAGGAATCGGACCAGGTCGATCAACTCGGCCCGAGTCACGTTTTCGGTCAGCCCGGCCGGCATCAACGATGTTCCGACCACCTGTTCCTCGATGGATTTTCTGGGGACGGAAATTTCTCGGTCGTTGGCGTCCCTGAGGACAAGTTCGTTGTTGGTCTGTCGCAGCTTGATTCCGGTGACCACCTTGCCCTGTTTGGTGACAACCACCAGCGAGTGGTAGTTCTCCTTGACCTTGCTGTTCGGGTCCAGCAGGGAGTTGGCGATGTAGTCGACCGGGGCGCTGGCTCCGAGGCTGACCAGGTCGGGGCCGACTCGTCCACCGGCACCGCCGATGGCGTGGCAGGCCAGACACCCGAGTTGTTTTCGGCGATATATTGCCTCGCCCCGCTGAGCATTTCCGCGGTTGCCGACTTCGGCCACCAGCGTCTTCATCTGTTCGGCCGAGAGCCGGGTGGGACCGGTCGTCAGTTTGCCGGCGGTCCGGATGACGGTCACCAGTTTCGGCAGTTTCCGGCCCGAGGCATCGATTGTCCGCAGGATCAACTTGGCGTGGTCAGCGGCCAGAGTCTTGCCGGACAGGGACTTGTTGAGCAGTCCTGGCCCATCCTTACGGGCGAGGAAGGCCTCGACGACACCCGACGGGTCACCCCGGTTTGGCGACTTGGCCAGCACCGCCGACATCAGGCCGGCGGCGGCGCTGGGGTCGAGGGTGACCAGGGAGGCCAGGGCTTGTAGCCGGGCCCGTGGTGTCGGCAACTTTTCTGTCAGCTGGGCCAGCTGTTTGCGGCTCGCGTCGCCACCCAGGGCCGACAGCCCGTCCAGCGCGGTGCCACGGAGATCCTCGGAGGTTTCGGTTCCAGCGGCGAGCGACGCCAGCGAGGGCCGCAGAGATTCGAGCTTCCAGAGTCCGGCACAGCGGACAGCAGCTTGTTGCACCGCCAGCGAGTCGGATGCGAGCAGCGGCTTGATGCCGTCGAGGGATCCCGACGGCTTGACTCGCCGCGTGGCGGCGGTGCGGGCCAGAGCGTCGAGCAGGTTGGCCGCCTGCGCGTCGGGAGTCTTGGTGTCCAGGGCCATGTCCAGGGCGATCCGGAGCTGGCCGGGTCCCCCCAGGTCGGCCAGCAGTGACACCGCGCGGTTTCGGTCGGAGTCGGACAGTTCACCGCGGCCCAGCAGTTCGAGCACCGCGGGGACGACCGCTGCGTTCCGGATACTGGACAAGACGAACAGACGCCCCGCGTCATCGAGTCCCTCGTGAAGACGGTTGTTGCCGTTCTTGAGACCATCCAGCCAGGTCGAACGTTGTTCCCAGGCGGTCAGCCACAACGCGTAGTCCAGTGGTGTGTCGCGGTCCATCGGCAGCGCGGCCATCGCCAACGGCAGCACGTCGCGGCCACGCCGTGCGATGGCGCGAACCGCTTCGAGACGGACGCGAGGATGGGGATCTCGAACCCGGGCGGCCAGGGTGGTGCCGCCCAACTCGGTCCAGTAGGCCGCCACACGGCACGCGGCAGCCCGTACCCGGGGGTCGGTTGCCGCGAGCAGTTGCTCGAGCAGTTGGGGGGCGGGGGGGTTGAGGGCCTGGCAAGTCCAGAGAATCTCCAACGCCGTGGATTCGCCCAGGGGCGTGGTGTTGCCGGCGGGGCCAAGTTCCGCCAGGCGGTCGGCCAGGACCTGGAGAATCTGAGGCCGGTTTTTCCGCGGCCGTTCCTGCAGCACACGTCGCGATTGGCGGCGAACCCAGAGTTCCGGAGCCGAGAGGTTTTTGACCAGTTCTGCGATGGGGGCCTTTGGCAGGTTCTGCCGTTGGACCAGGGGGCGGCCCTTGGCCGTCACTCGCCAGATCCGACCGTGGACATGGTCGCGGCGAGGGTCACGGAAATCGACCTCGCCATGCTGGATGATCGGGTTGTACCAGTCGGCGATGTAGATCGCGCCGTCGGGGCCCATCTTGATATCGATCGGGCGGAAGGCGACGTGCTTGGTGCGAATCACATCGGGCATCAGCTTGGCCTGGTAGCCCGAACCGCTTTCGGTCACCTTGAACCGGCAGACGCGATTGGCCCGGAAATCGTTGGTCAGCAGGTCGCCTCGCCAGTCTTCAGGCAGGTGCGTTCCGCTGAGGATCTCCAGGCCGCAATACTTCGGGCTGCCGGGATTGAGTCCTCGCAGGATCCGTGGCACTCCGATGGCGGTGACGTAGGCAGCTCCCGGGACCAGGTGGTTGATTCCCTCGCCGCCAGCTCCGTCGGTCACGAACGACTGTCCGAAGCGATCGTGGTGGTGACCCCAGCTGTTGACCCATCCGCGGGCCAGGACCTCCAGCCGCATGGTTTCGGGATGGAATCGCCAGATGCCTCCGGCGTTCAGGCGGCGAATCCCCCAGGGGGTCTCGATGTGGCTGTGGATGTAGATCGACTGGTTGAGGTACAGCCGCCCGTCGGGGCCCCAGCGGAGCGTGTGCAAAATGTGGTGGGTGTCCTCGGTGCCGAAACCCGAGAGGACGACTCGCGAGGTGTCGGCCCGACCGTCGCCGTCGGAATCTCCCAAGTGCAGCAACTCGGTCGAGTTGGCCACGTAGCAGCCGCCGTCACCGGGGGCAACGCCGGTGGGGATCAGCAGTCCGTCGGCGAACACCGTAGTCTTCTCGGCTCGACCGTCCCCGTTGGTGTCTTCGACCACCAGGATCCGGTCGTTGGCCTTCTGCCCGGGCTTGATCTGCGGGTAGGTCTCGGAACTGGCGATCCAGAGGCGTCCGGCGGCATCGAAATTCATCTGGATCGGCTTGGCGATCTTGGGGTCCGATGCGTAGAGATTTACCTCGAAACCCGGAGCCACCTGGAAGGACTTCCGCTCGATCTCCGGATCCGGTGGCGGGATGTTCTTGAGTCCCCGCTGGGCGAAGGCCGGCAGAGCGTTGGCCAGGAACAGTGCCAGGAACAGGACGGAGCGAATGGGATGGGGCATGATTGGTGATTCTTTGTGGAGTGTCATCGGCCCGGCTCGATCGTGATCCGGTGTAGGACCTTGGCTTTCAGACGGTCGATCTCGGCCTCCTGGATTGCCACCAGCTTCTCGAACTCGGCCACCTCCGTGGCGTTGTTCCCCTGTTCCCGCTTGCGGAAACCAAAGAGGTAGGTGGTGTTCTGGGGTCGCCAGCGATGGAAGTAGAGTCGGTTCTTGGCGATCACGGCTCGCCGCAGTGCGGCGTGTTTGTCTCCGGGCTCGCCGAACTGTGGGGCGATGCCGGCTGCGAATTCTTCGGCGGTGTGGTCCCCGAAGTTGTCACCGTCGATTCGCAGGGTGTAGCGGCCCCTGCGGAGGCCTTGGACCTGGAGGACAAACGGGCCGAAGCGGGACGAGAACTCGAGCCGGCGTTTCTGGTACGTCGCACCGCCAGTGGCCAGCGGGCCGGTCACCTGTGGCGGTTGTCCCCGTTTCAGTTGCACGGCCAGGGTGGAAGTCGGGAACAACTGGGCCAGGACGCCTCGGGTGGCCACGCGGTATCCCTCCGAATTCAGCGCCCGACCGTCAACGGTGAACAACAGCCGGAACTGCCGGCGTGGCTTGTCCCAGAGTTTCTGGAAGGGGGCATTGAGATCGAGGTGGGCGTGTCCGTCCGCCAGAGCGAAGTTGGCCAGGGCCGTGTTGTAGCGGTCAATCTGTCGGTTTCGCTCGGTGGGGACGTCGAGTTCGGATCGAGTGAATTTGGACGTGCCCGAAACGGCGGAATTGAGCCGCCGGAGGCCGGGACGCTGTTGCGGCGGGATAGAGAGGATGACCACCCGGGTCCCGGGGCCGCTGCGTTTCCTGAGATCCGAGATCAGTTTCCGGTAACGCGCCAGAAATTCCGGGATCCCCTTGTCTCCGCTGAATGACTCGTTGCTGCCGTAACCCAGCACCAGCACGGTTGGTTTGAGCCGTGCCACGTGGTCGAGCATCCGCTGGTAACCCTTGGCTGGAGGATCGAAGATGCCCCGCGATTCGGCGCGGACCGTGTCACCGCTCCAGCCGAGGTTCCGGAATGTCAGTCGGATGCCGGACAGGCGAGCGACGATTGCGGTTTCCAGGTGACCGTAGGCCTGGGCCCGTTCGACCAGCGTGTTGCCGATCATCACGACCCGGTCGCCGTCACGGAACTGGAAGTCAACCGTGGCGGGCGGAGCCGGTGGTGGTGCTGCCGACAACGGCTGAGCCGTCAGCATCGCCACGAGCAGGATGGAGAAAATTTGGACCAAAGAGGGCTGAGGAAAGTGATTCATGGCAGCATCGTATCGGGGGAATCATCTGATTGACAGTGCCGCGGAAACGAGGCTATAGTAAGCCCGAGTTGGTTCATGTGCCGATACTCTGAACTGTCAGGGGGACGGCAAAGACGGCCTGTTGGTGTGCTTTTCTCCTGGTGGAGGAATGCTGGCGGGGCGTTGAATTCAAGACCGCGTCAAGGAGAGGCCCGATGCTGGGAATTACCGGACACAACGGCCGCGACCTGTGCGACGGAATTTCGCGTCGCGACATCCTCAAGGTTGGCGGAACCGCCGCGTTTGGCCTGAGCTTGCCGGAGATGCTGAGGTTGCAGGAAGCCACTGCGGCCGAGGACGCTCGCTACGGTGGTGCCGGTTTCGGAAAAGCCAAGCACGTGATCATGCTTTACCTGCAGGGTGGGCCGAGCCACCTCGACCTTTGGGATCCCAAGCCGAACGTTCCGGACAACGTCAAGAGCGTCTTCAAGCCGATCGATACCAAGTTGCCCGGCGTGCAGTTCACCGAGAACATGCCGAACCTGGCGAAGGTCAACGACAAGTTCACGATGATCCGGTCGATGAGCTACACGCCGATCGGGTTGTTCAACCACACTGCTGCGATCTACATGATGCTGACCGGCTACACGGCCGATAAGGTATCGCCCTCGGGCCAGCTCGAGCCACCCAGCCCGAAGGATTTCCCCAACTTCGGCTGCAACATCACCAAGCTGCGTCCGACGACCGTTCCGATGCTGCCCTACGTGATGATGCCGCGTCCGCTGCAGGAGAGTTCGGTGATCGGCAAGGCGGGCACCGCCGGATTCCTCGGCCGGGCCTTCGACCCGTATTACCTCTACCCGTCCGGCGGCGACATGGATATGGCCAAGATGGACCGGATCAATGTCGATGACCTGAAGCTGCGGAAAGAAGTGCCCCTGGCACGCCTGCAGCGTCGTGCGTCTTTGCGTGACAAGATCAACGCCGGTCTGGGCGAGTTGGACGTTGCCGTCCAGAAGTTTGCTCTCAACGAGTACTACGAAAAAGCCCTGAGCCTGGTGCTTTCCGGGCGGGCTCGCGACGCGTTCAACCTGGGCGCGGAGAAGAAAGAGGTCCGAGAGCGTTACGGCAAGAACACGTTTGGTCAGAGTTGCCTGCTCGCCCGTCGGCTGGTCGAAGCCGGAACCCGGGTCGTCGAGGTCAACTGGCCCAAGGTTGCCAACTCGGACAACCACTCGTGGGACGTCCACGTGGGACTGACCAAGCGGATGAAGACTCAGAACAGCCCCATGCTCGATTCGGGCCTTTCCGCCCTGATCGGAGATCTCGACGAGCGAGGCTTGCTGGACGAGACGCTCGTGATTGCCGTGGGCGAATTCGGTCGCAGTCCCAAGCGCGGGGTTTCCACCTCGGGCAACACGAACTCCAACGACGGCCGCGACCACTGGCCCTACTGTTACACCGCCGTGATGGCCGGTGCGGGCGTGAAGCGCGGCTTTGTCTACGGCAAGAGTGACAAGACGGCTTCCGCACCGGTCGAGAACCCGGTGCATCCCCGCGAGGTGCTGGCGACGATTTACCACAGTGTCGGGATCAATCCCCACACGATCGTCTACAACCACCTCAACCAACCCCGCGACCTGGTCAAGGCCGATGCGTTGACCGGAATTCTTTCGTAGGGAACCGTCTCTAAGCACATCGGGGCCGGACACGCCGCGTGCGAGTCCGGCCCCTTTTTTTTTGCGTTTCACAGCACCTTGCCGGGGTTCATGATTCGCAGCGGATCCAGCGCGTCCTTGATCGCTCGCATTACCGCGACGCCGGGACCGTGCTCGCGTTCCAGCAGATGCCGTTTTCCGAGTCCGATTCCGTGCTCACCGGATGTCGTGCCCCCCAGTTCCAGGGCGTGTTCGGCGATCCGGTCGCTGATCTTCTGCACCTCGGCCAATTCGTTGGCGTCTCCGGGCCGGATCGGGAACACGACGTGGAAATTGCCGTCGCCGACGTGACCGAAAAGCGGTGAAGGCACGCTGCAGCCCTCGAGTTCACGTCGTGTTCTGGCAATTGCCTCGGCCAGGGCCGTCACCGGAACACAGACGTCGGTCACGTAGCCGGTGCTCCCTTCCCGGAGACCCAGTGTGGCGTAATACCCATCGTGTCGGGCCTGCCACAGCCTGTTCCGTTCGGCTTCGTCAGTTGCCCAGCGGAAGTCCGAACCGCCGTGTCCGGCAGTGATCATTTCGACCGCACTGGACTGTTCGACCACCGACGCTGCGGATCCGTGGAACTCGAAGAACACGGTCGGCTGGACGGCGTTGCCGAGCCCGGAGTATCGGTTGACTGCCTCGATCTGCACCTCGTCGAGCAATTCCATTCTGGCCAGAGGGATCCCCGCGACCAGGCAGTCGATAACCGCCTCGACGGCGTGCTCGATCGTGTCGAATCCGCAGACGGCCGAAGAGATCGCTTCGGGGACGGGAGCCAGCCGGAGCGTGACTTCGGTGATCACTCCGAGAGTCCCCTCTGAGCCGACCAGCAATGCCGTCAGGTCGTAACCGGTGACCGTCTTTCGGGCCCGTCCGGCCGTGCGGACGACCGACCCGTCGGCCATCACGGCCTCGACCGACAGCACACGGTCACGCATCGTCCCGTAGCGGACGGCATTGGAGCCTGAAGCCGACGTTGCGGCCATCCCGCCCAGGCTGGCATCGGCGCCCGGGTCGACGGGGAAGAAGACGCTGGTGTTCGAATCGGACAGGTGGCGATTGAGTTGCTCGCGGGTGACCCCGGCCTGGACGGTGGCGTCCATGTCGCGGGGGTGGACCGAGATGATTCGGTCCATACGGCTGGTGTCCACGCACAATCCACCAGTGACCGCCACCACTCCTCCCTCGACGGCAGTTCCGGTGCCGAAGGGAATCAGCGGCACACGATGGCGGCGGCAGGCGTCGACGGCCATCACCACCTCGTCGGTCGTCAACGGCCAGCAGACCGCCTGGGGCGGGCAAGGTTCGTGGTGCGAGACATCGGCAGCGTGCTCGCGGCAATCCGATTCGGAGGTCGAGATTCGATCACCGAAGTGGTCGGCCAGTGTTCCGAGTACGTCGTTGATGTCGGGCATTTCGGTCACGGATCGGTCCGTTTGCCGGGGGCCGGGCGGTTCCTCCGCGGTTCGCATTGCTCCGCCCGGCCCATTCTGGCGGATCCAAGCCGCTTCGTCATCACACCTACCGGCCGGATCGGCTGGTAGGCGGAATCCTGATAACCAGATCACTGCGGTCGGCCAACCCCTACAACCGGACGTTTTCGGGAGACCTTGCGGGTTTTGGGGGCCATGCGGCCTGGTGGCATCTTGCGTTTGCTACCGGAGAGACCGGATGATGAAGTCATCGGATTCCGCCGCTGAGGGCTGCTCGTCTCCGGCGGTGACACCAGTTGGAGTACTTCATCCATGATGAACCGAATCATCTCGCTGTCGACGCTGGTTGCCCTGCCGGGCACGATCCTGTTCTGCGGACACGCGGTTGCCGACGACAAGCCCGCCGCGAAGACCGGGCAGACGGTGACCAAGCCCTACGATCCGGCCGTCAAGCGGACGACCTGCGCGCGGCCACTGGCTCACTGCTCGCGGCCGGGTAGTCCGTCCACCGCTTACATGCTGCAGCCGGTGACGTACATGAAGACCGTCGTTGAGACGGTTTACGAGCCGGCCCAGGTCAAGGTGCCGCGTACCGTGTATGAGACGGTCTATGTCAACGAGGAGGTGGAGTTGTTCCGAGTGGTGTGTGAAACCGAGATGCGCGAGCAGCGGTACCAGGTTTGTCGGACAGTGACCGAGACGAATGAGCGGGAGATCACCCAGACGATCCGCGAGCCGAAATGGGTGACCGTTGACAAGGAGTTCGAATACCAGGAGCGGAAGCTGGTGCGGGAGACTTCCGAGCGGGAGATTCGCCGCAAGACCTACAAGCCGGTGACCGAGGAAGTGACCCGGACGGTCTGTGTCCGCAAGACCGAGCCGGTGACCGAGAAACGGATGGTGACAGAGGATCGGGGACGGTGGGTCCGTCGACCGGTTTACCACCGTGGCCCATTGCTGCCGGGGCTGGGGCCCAAGCCGTGTGGTCAGCTGGGACTCCGTTGGGCCCCGGCAGGGTTCCACTCGTCGCGTCTTCAATGGTGTCCCAACCCGGTGACTCGCGAGGTGACTTGCACCCGGTACGTGACGCGGGTCGAGACCAGGCAGGTGCCGGTGACGGTACAGCGAATGGAGATCGGTGAGGAGGTCAAGAAGGTGCCGGTCGAAACGTGCCGTTGGGTGGTCGAGACCAAAACTCGTACTGTGCCAGTGCGGCAGTTGAAGTACGAGACCCGTACGGTGACTCGCAAAGTGCCGGTGACGACCAGCAAGGTGGTGAGCGAGACCCGGACGCGGCAGGTGCCGGTGCGTGTGACCCGACGTGTGCCCTACACGGTCACCCGGCGCGTGGCCCGACAGGTGTCTCGCCAGATCGAGGTGACCTGCACAAAGATGATCCCACGTTACGTGGAACGCCAGGTGCCGTGCACGACCCGGGAACTGGTTCCGGTGGTGGTCGAGTAGGGGGCGCCCGCGTTGACACTCTTTCGGGCTTTCCCCTATCATCCCGCCACAACTGAGGACCAGGCTCCGAGACCGCAACCCGAGGAACGGCACCGATGGCAGAGAACATTCTGGACGTCACCAACGAGAACTTTCAGACCGAGGTGCTGGACAGTTCCTCTCCGGTTCTGCTCGATTTCTGGGCGCCCTGGTGTGGTCCCTGCCGGATGTTGACTCCGGTGGTTGAGGAACTGGCGTCCGATTACGAGGGACGTGCTACGGTGGCCAAGCTGAACGTCGACGAGGCCAGCGACGTCGCTCAGAAATACAACGTGGGCAGTATCCCGACCGTCCTCATCTTCAAGGGGGGCGAGGTTGTCTGGAGTTACACCGGTGTGGCGGAGAAGGCCAAGTTCGTCGAGGTGCTGGATCAGCATCTCGATTGAGCTGTCCCCATAGCGGTTGCGACCTGGGAAAGGACTCCCAAGATGAGCGATCCGGCCTCCGTGCCCGAACCGGATTCCCGTGCCGATAGTGGTCACGGTCCCGGTCCGCAGGGGCCCTCGCCAATCGCCGATTGGCCCGGGGCAGAAGCACCAACGGCTGTGCCCGAAACGGATTCGGTCTCCGGAGAGGCGTTCGCACCGCAACCGGGGATGGGTGCCGCGAAATCCTCCGAACATGGCGATGTGGAAAACGCAAAGAACCAGAAGTTGCTGGCGCAGGCCAGCCAGATCGCCGGCGACCTGCAGACCCAGGTCGACGAGTTGGATCGCCGCGAAAACAGTCTCAATTCTCAGCACGCCCAGCTCGATCAGGAACGCCGTTCGGCTCGACTCTCGGCCGACCAGCAACGGCAGGCCCTGGATCGCAAGACCGAGGAACTGGACGAGCGGCAGCGGCAGGCCGATCAGCGGTCTGCCGAAATGGACGCACGTGCCGAGGAGTTGTCGTCAGCGGAAGCTGAGGTCGAGGTGGCTCGCAAGGAACTGTCGAGGCAACGCGATTCGCTGTCGGCCGATATCCAGTCTGAACTGGATGCCGACCGCCGGAGGCTGGCCGAGACCGAAGCGGATTTCAAGTCACGGGCCAACATGCTCGAAGCCGAGCACGCCACTCGCCTGGACCAGCTCGAAAAAGATTTCGCTCGGCGAAGCGCGGAACTCCGCGGTGAACTGACACACCAGTTGATGAGTGATGAACTCCGGGCTGAACGCAAGCAACTGGATCGTGATCGGGAGGAGTGGGCGCGACAGAGGGACATCCAGGGACAAGAACTGAAGCGGGGCCAGGCCGGGCACGACCAGGAGGTGCAGAAGTTCGAGGCCGAACTGTCCGAACGGGCGGCCGACCAGGCCCACGAATTGGAATTGATCCGCAAGCGACAGGAACGAGAACTCGACGACGCCCGCCAGGCGTTTGCAGCAGAACAGGAGGCGATTCGTTCCGAGGCCCAGCAGGAACGGGCGTTGATGGAGAACCGGCATTTGTTCCAGCAGGAACATCTCGCCAAGGCCCGCAGCATGCTGGAGGTCGACCAGGCGTCTTTTCGCCAGGAGATGCAACAGCAGCGGACCGAACTCACCCGCCGTGTCGAGATGCTGGATGCTCTTCGGCGCCAGTTGGCGCATTGCCGGCGACTGCTCGATGACCGTGAATCGCTGCTCGAACGGGGGCTACAGGGCCTGGAACGCAAGACCCGTGCCGCCGAAGCATCGCGTCAACAGCACGAGCAGCGGCTGGCGACAGCCCGGGAGAACTGGCAGGCGAAGCGTGAGGAGCAGCGGGAAGAGGGGGCGGCGTTGCGAGAACACCTGAGGTCCGAATCGCAATCGCTGCAGGAACGCAAGCAGCGGATTGAGACGCTGCGTGAGGAACTCGAGGGGAGTCACCGTGAAAGCCTCGAGTTGCGACTGGCGGTTGAGGAGTCGATGGCGACGATGCGGGAGGAGCAGGGCGAGGTTGACGACGAACAGGCCATGGCCCGGCTCGAGATCGCTCGCAAGGCTGTCGCCGAACACTACAGCCAGATGCGTGAGATGCTGGTGACCCAGCGAGCCGATCTGGAGGACGCGCAGAAGCAACTTGCCGCCCAGGTGGCTCAACAGCAGAAAATCTACAGCGACCACGGCGAGCGGTTGACGGAACGTGATCGGGACCTGCGTGCCAGGGAGGAGGAACTCCGGCGGCAGGCCACCGGGTTGCCCGATGGAGAGACACGCTGGCAGCAGATGCAGACCCGTTGGGCCGCCGAGAAACAGCAGGCCGAGACGATCATCCGTGACCTCCTGAAACAACTCGGGGAAACCCCGGCGGCGTAGGCCGGTTCCCTGCGTTGCCGCCGGTCACCCGCTGTGGGTAGAACGGTATGTCCGGCCCGCCACCTGTTGCAGTGCCACGTGTTCCCGATTTCACGAGTCAACCACCATGACCAACGTCCGCGATTTCGGAGCTGTCGGTGACGGCAAGACCGACGACACCGAGGCGATCCAGCACGCGATCGACGAGGGTGTTGGACGCGTCGAATTTCCTCGAGGTGACTACCTGGTCAGCAAGACGCTGCTGGTGGATCTCGAGAAGGTTGGAAGGACCGGAATAGATGGCTCTGGAGGATCAGCCAAACTGTTGATGGCTGGTGCTGGTCCGGCCATATTTCTGAAGGGCACCCACGCCCGCACGGCCGATCCCGGTGGATTTCGCCCATCCGAGTGGATAAATGAGCGGATGCCGATCGTGCGGGACATCGAGATTGAAGGGCGTCATGCCGAGGCCGACGGCATCCGGATCGTCGGCGTTATGCAGCCGACGCTCTCGGGGGTGCTGATTCGTGAGATGCACACCGCGGTGCACATTACCAGCCGAGCCCGGAACCTGGTCATCGACGGCTGCCATTTCTACCACAACACCGGTGTTGGCGTTCATCTGGACAACGTCAACCTGCACCAGTCGATCATCGCCGACAGCCACATCAGCTACTGCCGTCTGGGTGGGATCCGGATCGACAACAGTGAAATCCGCAACCTGCAGATCACCGGCAACGACATCGAGTACAACAACAACGCGTCGCATAAGGTCGCCGACGCCGATGACGAACCGACCGCCGAGATCTACATCGACGTGGGTTCCGGGAGCGTCCGTGAGGGGACCATTGCCAGTAACACAATCCAGGCCACCGCATCGGGCAATGGGGCCAACATCCGCATGGTGGGCAGTGGCGACGAGAACCGGGGACTCAGCAATCACAAGGCGGGCATGTGGACGATCAGCGGCAACCTGATCGGCAGCCAGCGGACCAACGTTCACCTGACCAGTGTTCGGGGCGTCGTGATCAGCGGTAACTACATTTACAGCGGCCACCACCGGAACCTGCTGGTCGAGTCCTCGCGAAACATCGTCGTGGGACCCAACTGTTTTGGCCACAACCCGGATTATCGAAAGAAGGAACTGGCCACCGGGATTCGGCTCATCGATTCCGAAAACTGCAATCTGACGGGTGTGTTGATCGAGGATGCCGAAGCCGGAGAGCATACCGTCGACGGAGTCGAGCCGATCCGCCGCGAGGGGCTGGTCGAACTGGTCCGTTGCCGGCGGATCAATGTTTCGGGTGTCCAGATCCTTGATGGCACGCCCAATGGGCTGGTGCTCGAGGATTGTCGGGACACGGTGATCACCGGATGCACCATCACCGATGACCGTCAGCCCCGGCGGATGGAACGAGCGATCGTCTGGAAGGGAAGCGGCGACGGCAGCCTGCTGGCGCAGTCACGGATCGGCCAAGGCACCCGCGGTGACATGATGTTGCCCGCAGAAGTGAAAGTCGACGGAGTGGTTCGGGACGGGGACGCATCGTGAGCGGGACCGAGGTGAGCAGTACGTCGACCGGGGGAACTGCGGTCGTTGCCGCACTGGCGGCCCACGGCATCGAGACGGTCTTCGGCATTCCGGGGACCCACAACCTGGCGGTGTACGAGGGCCTGGCCGGACAGTCCGATGTGACGCATATCCTGGCGCGGCACGAGCAGGGGGCCGGATTCATGGCCGACGGGTACGCCCGTGCCAGCGGCGGCGTCGGGGTCTGCCTGAGCACCACGGGGCCGGCGGCGCTCAACGTGCTGACTCCCCTGGGCACCGCATTCGCCGATTCTGTTCCGGTGCTCTCGATCGCCAGTGAGATCCCTTCGCGCGGATTGGGGCTTGGCAAGGGGTTCCTGCACGAGTGTGTCGATCAACTGGGCTGCTACTCGCCGGTGACCAAGTTCTCGGCCCGGGTGACCGAAGTCGAGGCGATCGTGCCCACGTTGTGCTCGGCGATTGCAGCGATCACCAGCGGGCGGCCCCGGCCTGCGGCGATTGACATCCCCTGCGACATTCTCGACGCCGAGGGGATCGTGGGTGACACCGTGCCGGAAGACGTGGATGGATCGGGTAGCGATGACCAGGCCATCCACCGCGTGGCCGAGGTGCTGGATTCCGCTCAACGCCCGTTGATTTGGGCCGGCGGTGGTGTGGTTCGCAGTGGCGGATTTGCGGCCCTGGCCCGCTTGGCCGAACGCCTGGATGCTCCGGTGTTTTCGACTGTTCTCGGCAAAGGGGCGCTGCCGGCCGATCACCCACTGTCGGCCGGCGAAGGACTGCTCCATCCGTCCGCGAGTGATATGCGGGCTGATTGCGACGTGTTGCTCGCGGTCGGCACCGGTTTCGGACAACTCGAGACGGTCAGTTGGCGGTTGCCGATGCCGCCAGTGCTGATTCAGGTGGATGTTGACCCGGCGATGATCGGCCTGAACTATCCCGTCCAGGATTCGATCGTTGGCGATGCGGGAACGGTGCTCGAGGCACTCTGTGAGGCGGTTTCGGAACGGAAACCGGCCAGGGCCGATGATGTGGCGACGATGCGGAGCGAACTGCGGCGGCAGAGCATCGAGCGATGTGGTCACGTGGTCGACCTGATCGACGCGGTTCGTTCGGGGACACCGCGTGAGGCCATCTTCGTCAATGATCTGACCGTGGCCGGTTACTGGGGACGGTACCTGCTGGATGTCTATGAACCCCGCAGCTACCTCTATCCCTGGAACTTCTGCACCCTGGGCTACGCGCTCTCGGCGTCGATCGGCGCGGCGACGGCGCGACGGGATTGCCCGGTCGTGGTGCTGACCGGTGACGGGGGCATGTTGTTCAATGTCCAGGAACTGGCCACCGCCGTGCAGCACGCCGTTCCGCTGACAGTGATCGTTTTCAACGATGATGCGTACGGAGTGCTCAAGCCACAGCAGGAGGACCGCTACGGACGGACGTTCGCCACCGACCTCAGGAACCCGGACCTCGTCCGGCTGGCCGAATCGTTCGGGGCCGACGGAATCCGCGTCAATTCCGCCGAGCAACTCGGAAAGGAACTGTCCACAGCCGTCGAGAACGACCGCGTGACGGTCATCGATGTTCCGGTTTCGGTTCCCTGGCCGATCTGGAAGGGGCAGGAAGCCGTTGTGGCCACCCGGAAGGACACCGCGTGAATCGCCTGGCCAAGCAACTGAAGGACCGGGGCGGGCGTGTGCGGGTCGACAAGGCCGGCCGGTTGGTCTCGGTCCGGTTCGTCGATCGACCGATCGAGACGGCGGACCTGGATCTGCTGGTGCAGTGCCGCAATCTCCGCCGGCTCGACCTCGAGGGCTCACGGCTGGATGACGCCGGGTTGTCGCGCGTGGCCACCATCACGTCACTGGAGTCTCTGGCGGTACACGACGCCCGTATCACCGACGCGGGATTGAAGTCCGTCGCACGGCTCGACCAGTTGAAGACTCTCGGGCTGGCCGGCACACGGATCGGAGATGCGGGACTGGCTCACCTGGCGGGGCTGGTTCGGCTCGAGGGCCTGGTGCTGACCAACTCGAAGATCACTGACAGGGGGCTGGTGCACCTGAAACCACTGGTTCGCCTGTCGGATCTTCCGGTCCGCGGGACCAGGGCCACGTTCGGGGGCGTGATCGAGCTGTTTGTGCGACACCAGCGTCGTGGCTTGGCTGCGGCGGTACGGGCGATGGGATTGGCACCCACCGGTGATGGTTCCATCAAGCGGATTGACCTGGGGCGAACCGGGGTTCGCGACCAGGACCTGGCTCACTTGGCCGATCTCAAGGGGCTGGAACACCTGATCCTGGCGACCACCGGCATCACCGACGCCGGGCTGGCCCATGTCGGTCGGCTGAAGCGACTCAAGGGGCTCTACCTGGCCAAGTGTGCCGTCACCGATGCCGGGCTGGCTCACCTGGCCGGATTGCGCGAGATCGAGTCGCTGAACCTCTACGGCACGGGCGTGACGGACGCGGGACTGCCTCATCTGTACGGAATGAAGCGGATGCGGGACCTGTATCTGACGGACCTCAAGCTGAGCGAGGAGGCGATTACGAAGCTGAAGGCGGAATTGCCCAGGGTCACGGTGGCCGGACCGTGACCCGCTGCTAGCCGGTCAACTCGGTGATGGCTTTTCCCTCCGACAGCACCGGCACGGGGCGACCCGCCACGTTGTTGAACGTCCGCTCGGTGTCGATGCCCATCGTGTGGTAGATCGTTGCCAGGACATCACGAGGGGTGAGCGGCCTGGAGGCGGGGCGTTCGCCTTTGTCGTTGGTGCTGCCGATGATCTGGCCACGTGCCAGGCCTCCACCGAACATCATCACGTTGCCGGCCGGTCCCCAGTGCTCGCGTCCGGGACAGCCCTTGCGGACGTAGACCTTTGGCGTTCGGCCGAATTCTCCGGCCAGGACCACCAGCACCTCGTCGGAGAGTCCCCGTTCATCGAGATCCTCGATCAGCGCCGAGACGGCGCGGTCGAACTTGGGGCCGCGGCGTCTCATGACCTCGAAGATGTTGCCGTGGACGGCGTGATCGTCCCAGCCAATTCCCGAGCGGTCTCCATCGCCGCGTCCATCCGGTGAGAATCGAACGGCGACCACATCGACGCCCGCCTCGACCAGTCTCCGGGCGAGCAGGGCCTGCTGTCCGGAGGTTTCCAGGCCGTACCGTTCGCGAGTTCGCCGATCCTCTCGGCTGAGATCGAAGGCGCGGGCGGCGCGGCCGGAACCGCTGAGCAGATCGAAGGCCTGCTGGGTGTAACGGTCCGCGGCGTCGAGTTGACCGTGGAGGTCAATTTCGGACCTCAGGGTTCCCCGGCGGACGAAACGGTCGAGGCTGGCGAGGATGGCTCGTCGGTCGGCCAGTTTCTTTCCGTCATCTCCCGCCTGCAGGTTCTGGACCTGGAATCTTGGTCGGGACGGGTCGCCGGATACCTGGAACGGACCGGCGTTCGGGCCGAGGTAGGCTGGTCCACCGCGATGCAGGCCGATGGAGGATTGGCCGCCGAGCGCGACGTAGCCGGGCAAGCCACCACCAGTAGCAAGCCGCCGTCGGTTGCGGCGCATGCCACGAGCGAGGTTGGGGTCGGTCGAGGCACCCAGCGAGATCGGAGAGGCTTCCTCGTGCTGCCGGCTACGGATCCGATGCATGATCGCCGCGCAGTCAGGGTACTCGCTCCGGCCGCCGACAATTCTGGCTCCGAAATACCCGGTGATGAAGTTGTGCGTGCCGTCGACGTGTCCGGAGGAGGGCTGGTGGATCGAACGGATGACACTGAAACGGTCGGCCAATGCGGCTGTCCGTGGCAGGATTTCACAGAACTGAACTCCCGGCAACGCCGTGGAGATGGCGTCGAGTTCACCGCGGTACTCAGCCGGGGCCAGTGGTTTGGGGTCAAAGGTTTCGTGGTGACTCGGTCCGCCGTCCTGCCACAGCAGGATGACTCGCCGTTGCGGTGCTGCTCCGCCCGGCCGCGCCGCCTCGGCGCGAAGCCGCAGGATGTGGGGCAGTGAGAACGCACCCATGCCGGTCATGACCTGGGCCATGGCACGACGGCGGGTGCATCCGGGATAGACGGGTGTCTCGGGCATCAGGTCAGGGAACCGTACTCACGGTCCTTGATCAGTCCGGGCATTGGGATCGGGTAGGTGCCGTCGGGGTTGGCCTTCAACGGAGATGGCCCGTCGAGCGTCAGGCGGTCGACAGTCGGGGCGAACTCGTGCTGGCAGTTGAGCATCTGGTCGCGGGTGATGATCTGGCCGGTGTGGGCCGCCATGCGTCCCATCGCCGTCACGAGGCTGGCCTCGGTGCCGCGTTGCACCTCGTTGTACGGCTCGTCCCGTCGGATCGCCGTCAGCAGGTCGTCCCATTCGACCTGGTAGGGGTTGGGTTCCCTGCCGGGGAACGACCAGGCGATGTTCTCCTTGGTCATTTTCCAGCCCTTGTAGATCTTGGCTCGCGAAGGAGCGTGTCCTCGTGAGGAGATCACCGCCGAGCCCTTGCTGCCATGAGCAAAACTGGCGAAACGCTGGTTGCAACCGGGGATCGTGCGGCCATTGACCAGCAGCTTGGTTCCGTCGGCGTAGGTGAACTCGATCGAGTAGGTGTCGAAGTTCTGGTCGACATCATCACCGCGGTAGTGCCGTCCCCCGGAGGCCTCGGCCTGGACCGGGAAGGCGTTCTTCATCCAACTGCATTCGTCGATGTTGTGGATCAGGAAATCGCTGACCGCACCACCGGAGAGCCAGAGGAAGGCGTGGAAGCGACGGATCTGGTAGAGCAGGTCGGAGGACCCCTTGGGGGCCTTGCCGGTGGCGGCCGAACCGGTTGGGCCGGCCATGCGATAGGCCCGCAGTTCGAGCACGTCACCAATCTGGCCGTCCTGGATCCGGCGGAACAGTTCCTGTCTCGCCTTACAGTGCCGACACATCAGGCCGACACCCACCTTGAGGTTCTTCTTGACCGATTGCTTGCCCAGGTCCAGCATCCTGCGGCTGCTCGGACCGTCGATGGAGACGGGCTTCTCCATGAAGACGTTCAGGCCCTTCTCGATGGCGTAGGTGAACTGGACCCAGCGGAAGGCGGCCGGGGTGGTCAGGATCACCACGTCGCCGGGACTCAGGCAGTCCATCGCCTCGCGATACGCTTCGAATCCGATGAACTGGCGGTCCTCGGGCACGTCCACGGCACCGCGGAAGCGGTTCGTCAGGGCCTTGTGCGAGTTGGCCATGCGGTCTTCAAAGACATCGGCCATGGCCACCAGGCGGGTTGGTCCCACCTTGCTGGCCAGAGCGTTGGCCGCGGCGCCGGTTCCCCGGCCACCAGCACCGACCAGGGCCAGTTGAATCGTGTTGTTTCCGGCTGCGTAGATTGCCGGCGCCGTCGAGCCGACCAATGCCGCCGCACCGGCAACCTTCAGAAAATCACGTCGCGAATCGTCCTGAGGTTGTTGCGTTTGGCTCATCGTTTCTCTCTCCGGTATCAGGTCTTTTCGACCGATGCGGGATCGGCCGGTGATGTTGCCGGTTTTCGGGCGACTGAATTGTACGTCAACCGGCCGTTCGGAATCATCTCCAACCCGACGCACAGGCGCAAATGTCTCGGGAATTGGTGACAGGCGGCCGAGATAGACGATTTTACCGGTCATGAAAACATCTGTACACATCAGTGAAACTCATTGCAATCAGCAGGTCGGAAGATGTTGCGATTTCCGATACACTGAGATAGCTTCACGGCAACGCACACGTTTCCATCGGCTTCGGAATTTCGGGGCACATGGAGACCGAACTGGCAGAGGACGGCCGATGCTGACAATCCCAGGGGTTCAGTCGAGTTATTGCGACGGCATGACGCGTCGGAGTTGTCTGCAGATCGGCAGCCTGGCCCTCGGCGGGTTGTCGTTGCCGGAGATACTGCGGGCCGAGGCAGAGTCGAAGTTGGACCGCCCGATCAAGGGCGTGATCATGGTGATTCTGCCCGGTGGTCCGACGCACCTGGACATGTACGACCTGAAGCCGGATGCGCCATCGGAGATCCGCGGCGAGTTCGAGCCCATCGCGACCAAGGTTCCGGGCATGGATGTCTGCGAACTGATGCCGGGATTGGCCGGTATCGCAGACAAGCTGTCGGTGGTCCGGTCGCTTCATGGGTTCAAGAACGATCACAATACGCACTGGTGTTCGACCGGGTGGGAGTCTCATGACGAGATGCCCGCTTCGCCGCTGGTTCCCGGATTTCCTCCGGGTGGGTGGCCGTCATTGGGATCGGTACTTTCCAAGCAGCTTGGCCCACTGGTGCCGGGTGTTTCACCGGCTGTCGACCTGGTGCCGACTGACGCGGATGCCCGCTTCATCATGAGGATCGGGCCGACGCAGCCGGGATTTCTTGGATCGGCCCATGCCGGATTCGAGGTCGACGCGGTGGATCGTCGCAACCTGAGGCTCAACGGTGTGAGCCTGCGACGGCTGGGTGATCGTCGGCAGTTGCTTTCGAGCTTTGATCGTTTTCGTCGCCAGGTGGAGATCGACGGTCGCGGTGACGGAATCGACGAGTTCCATCAGCAGGCCTTCGACGTACTGACATCACCACGGTTGGCCGAGGCCCTGGACCTGAGTCGCGAGGAGCGGTCGGTCAAGAAACGTTACGGGCTCGAGGAGGAGTATCCCAACGAGCGAAACGGCAAGACGTACCTGCACCAGTTCCTGCTGGCACGCCGGGTGATCGAGGCGGGAGCCCGTTGCGTGACGGTCGCTTTCTCGCGCTGGCCGTTCGGTCGGATGCTGAGGAACGACTACAACTGGGACTGGCACAAGGACAACTTCAACGAGGCACGTGGTGCGTTGCCTCTGTTTGACCTGGGGCTTTCGACGATGATCTCCGATCTCGGCGAACGCGGTCTGCTGGATGATATTGCCGTGGTGTCGTGGGGTGAGTTTGGGCGGACACCCAAGATCAATGGCAACGCCGGTCGCGATCACTGGCCCAATGTCGCCGGGGCCCTGTTGGCCGGCGGCGGAATGCAACACGGTCAGGTGATCGGTTCCAGCAGCCGCCTGGGTGGGGAACCACACGAACGGCCCGTACATTTCCGCGAGATCTTTGCGTCGCTGTACCAGCGGCTGGGCATCGACGTCACCACGACGCAGCTCACTGACCTGGGTGGTCGACCGCATTACCTGGTCGGCGAGCACCGGGCGATGCCCGAACTGGTGGGGTAGTCCACCCGAGCCGTGCGGTTCAGCGATCGCCGCGACGGTCGTCTTCTGGCGGCACGCCGTTGTCTGCCGACTGTTGTTTCAGTTCCTGAAACCGTTTGCGGTGCCGTGCGGCGAGTGCTGATTTGCCGAGTCGGCGGTAACACTCGGCCAGCTTGTAGTGCACGATCGTGTCCTTTTCGAGCGATCGCACAGCTCGCTTCAGGTCGCCGAGGGCCGCCTCAAGTTCGCCGATGTCCATTCGCATGATGCCCCGCAACCGGATGGCTTCGGCCGGCACGCGGGCAAGCAGCGTCAGCCCTCGTTCGAGTTCCTCGAGTCCCTGACTGGGACGGCCCTCGAGCCGCAGCAGGCGGGCGCGGTGGATATGCAGCCGCGCTGGCGAGACCTGGCCACCCGACTCCAGGTCGGTCAGTGCGTCGCGGGCAGCCGTCGCGTCACCGAGCAGGATTGTCTGTTCGATCAGGCGGTGTCTCAACTCCGTCGTATCGCGTTGTGGGAGACGTTGTTGAAGAGCCAGCCTCAGAACGTCGACCAGTTCGGACGTGTTGCCCCCGGCTGTCACCGCATCGACAGTCAGCCACCACCATCGGGGATTCTCGGGTTCGAGATTGGCCAGTGTCCGCGCCGGCGTGGCCATGTGGTAGGTGGGCCTTCCAGGACCGCCGGATGCGATGAGTTTGACCAGAGTGGAACGCTGTCGTGGGCCGGGACGCTGGGAGACGGCGGTGAGGACACGATGTGCCAGACGATTGCGGCCAAGCCGGGCAGCCCGGTCGGCCAGTTCCGAGAGTGCCGGAGTGGGTGCGTTGTCGAGAAGGTCGTCGTCGACCAGTTCGGCCGCAGCATCCCACGCTTCTTGTTGAAGGCGGACGCTGGCCAGCACGGTCCTGGCCTCGAGGTCGGCAGAAGGATACTCGGCAATCACCTGTTGGAGCAGCTGTACGGCTCGCTTTGGGTTGTTTCGCCGGCATCTCGAAGCTTCTTCGATCAGCGAATGCGGATTTGTCGACCAGAGCCACCACCAGCCGCCGCCTGCGGCAATTGCCACGAGCGTGATGCCCAGAGTCAGTGTCACCCGTCGAGGCAGCCGAGAGGGGGCGGTTGTTTCACTGGACATCACGTGCTTCGCCGTCGCCTTGTCGGAGCATGTGGGTGCGTCCTGGAAGCAGTCCACGGAAGTGCTCACTGCGGGGTTCGGTCTGCCCCGGCCAGTCGACCCGAACGTCGACAGCCTGGCTGTCGACAGCCGGAAGCAGGACACGCGGGTCGAACCGGGAAAAGTAGCCTGCGCCGCTCTTGATCCAACGGACGATCGTCCGACCCTGGTAACGGATGCTCAGCCTTGCTCCGATGGCGGATCGGCTCCCCTGACGGCCGGCGAGGTGGAGCCGCAGGAACGGCCGCGGAGGTGTCGTATTGCGCAAGAGCGAAGCCTCCGCATTCTGGTGCACGATGATCAAGTCGAGATCACCGTCGTTGTCGAGGTCTCCGATTGCTGCACCTCGTCCGACGTGAGTATCGCGGAAATACCCTCCCGCCGATGTGGAGTTGTTTTCGAACCGTTGGCCGTTCCGGTTGCGGAACAACTGGGCCGGCTGCCGGTACGGCGACTGGCCCGTGTGGTAAAAAACGTGCCCGTTGGCGACGAAGAGATCGAGCCAGCCGTCCTGATCGAAATCGGCACAGGCTGTCCCGAAACCGACCAGCGGACGCGAATGGCCTGCCAGGCCACTGGAAACGGTGGCCTGTGTGAAACTGGCCTCTTCGAGTTGGCGATACAGCGCGTTGTCTTCCTGTTCGAAGTTGGTGACGAACAGATCCGGCCGTCCATCGGCATCAAAATCCCCGAGGTCGACGCCCATGCTGCCATCGTGGACCCCGTACTCGTTGGTTGCCACACCGGCTGCGAGCCCAACTTCTTCCAGGGGCAGGCCGCTGGTGTTCAGGTACAGGTGATTGTCGCATTCGTCGTTTGCGACATAAAAGTCGACTCGGCCATCGCCGTCGATGTCCGTGGCGACAACGCCCAGGCCCTTACCGTCCGGACGCAGGCCGGCTCGGGCGGTGATGTCCTCGAATCGACCGTTTCCCAGATTGCGGAACAGGTGATCACCGGCGGGTGCAAAGAGGCCGGGACTGCAGATATCTCGGACTCCCCTGGTCCCGCGGCAAATGCGGTCCATCTCGGGGGTCCAGTCCAGGTAACGCACCACGTACAGATCGTCCCAGCCGTCGCCATCGATATCGGCAAAGGCTGCCATCGTGTTCCAACCCGGGCAGTCCAGGCCAACTGGTTTGGTGACGTCCTGGAACGTTCCCTGCCCGGTGTTGCGGAACAGCCTGCAACCTCCATAGCAGCAGACGAGGAGATCCGTCCATCCGTCCCCGTCGTAGTCTGCAGCCGTACATCCGTGAGAATAGCCGGTCGGTTCATCGAGTCCGGCAGTCTTGGTGACCTCAAGGAAGTTCCAGTCGCCATCATTCCGGAAAAGTGCGTTCGGACGACCGGAGACCTGGACCGGATCAGTCGACGAGATCTCACCACCACCGGTGAAGAACAGGTCGAGGTCTCCATCTCGGTCGAAATCGAGCAGCGCAACACCGCCGCCCAGGCTTTCCAGGATGTGGTATCTGCCCGATTCGCGACCATTCCGGTAAGAGAAATGGACTCCGCTGGAATCGGTCACGTCTTCAAACCAGTCGCCGGGTTGAGTGGCGGCTGAAGCGGATTTTGCGCCGGGCTGGCCTGAGTGGATGCTTTTGCTCGGTTTGATACCGGTGGAAGATCCGGACCGCGGCTGGTTCGTCTGGCTGGTGTCGCATCCCGTGACGGCACAACTGATGATCAGCAGGCCAAGCAGTCGGCGAACAGTTGGGCTCACTGGAACTACCACGGTGGCCTCTTGTCCCATTGAGTCGGGACGACAGGATTTGAACCTGCGACCTCCGGCTCCCAAAGCCGGCGCTCTGCCAGGCTGAGCTACGTCCCGCGTGTGACTGCGAGTCTAGGGGGAGGAGACTCCGGTCGTCAACGCGGGCCGTTTCACGTGAAACGGCCCGCGAGGCCGAGTGGTTGTCCATGATGACCTTGGAAACCGAACCCGTCTTGTTGTGTTCGGGATGGGAGAACTAGAATTCCCCCCCCAACCGACCCGCGGAGCACCGGCCATGTCGACGATTCCCAACGATCCTGCTTCTGATCATTCGGTGGAATCCCCCACGGAGGCTCCGGCCCGTCGAAGCCGGCTTGGTCGTGGCCTGGCCGGGCTTGTCGGCATGAGTCAGTTCGGACCGACCGAAGAGGAACTGGTGGCCGAACATGTTGCCGGCCTCCCATCGGCTGTCGAACCGGATGAGGATGGTCCGGCCGGCGACGGGGAACTGTTGGAGATTTCGGTCGAGTCGCTGGTTCGTAATCCGTACCAGCCGCGGAAGGACTTCGACGCCGAAGCCATGCAGGAACTGGTCGACAGCATCGCCCAGCACGGCGTGTTGAGCCCATTACTGGTCAGGCCCGATGGTGGCAACCGATACCAGCTGATCGCCGGCGAGCGACGTTGGAAGGCGGCTCGAGAGGCGGGCCTGGAATTCGTTCCCTGCCAGGTGCGGATCTACACCGATCAGCAGGTGTATGAGACGGCGATGGAAGAGAACCTGAAGCGGGAGGACCTTAATCCGCTCGAACAGGCCCAGGCCTTCCGCCGCTACCTGGAGGAATTTGGTAGTACGATCGACCAACTGGCGAGCCGGTTGAGCATGAGTCGGTCGGCAGTAAGCAATCTGCTGCGTTTGCTGGACCTGTCGGAAACGGTTCAGCAGGAGTTGTGTTCCGGAAAGATCACTGCCGGTCATGCTCGGGCCCTGGTGACGCTGTCCGAAGCGGATCAGTTGCGGCTGTGCAAGCAGATTGTCGAAGGTGGTCTGACGGTCCGTGCGACCGAGGCAGCCGCAAAAGCGATCAGAGACGGCCAGCCGTCGGTGGATCCGGTCACTGATCCGAATGGGACGACCGGCGAAACAGATCCCACGGGTCGGCCACCGGCGTTGAGCAACCACCTGGTGGAGTGGCAGGATCATCTGCGGCGAGAGTTTGGGACCCGAGTAGAGATCCGGCTCTCCGGCGCCCAGTCGGGGCAGATCGTGATTCCGTTTTCCGATGGCGACGAGTTTCAGAGGGTGTGGCGTGCGATGGAGCGTCGCGCAGCCTGAAACGTTTCACGTGAAACGGAACCTCCGTTACTGGCCGGCAAACTACTGCCGCCAGCGATAGAGCCGGAAGGCCATCGGCCGATCTCGGTGGTCGGGGGGCTGGTTCCGGAGAACCTGCAGGCTGGGGGTGGCCTCGAACGTGGTGACCGGCTCGTATTCGTGGAGGGCGTCGGGGTGGAAATGTCCATCACCGGCATGAGGGCCGATGATCAGGAAGACCGGAATGTCGGGAGGTTGTTCTCCAGAGTGAATCACCTGGAGGCCGCCGGCTGGTTGCATCAACAGGCGATCGGGCGAATGGTTGCTGAGCTGGAAGAACAACGCCGGTTCACCCCAGATCCGGATCACGGCGTTACCCGAGGGGACCCGGTTCGAAACGGCCTCGATCACCTGGTCGGCCAATCCGGAGATCGCGGTCCTTGGTGCGATGGCGGGAATGCCTCGAGTGAGGAACCGGGTGGGGATGGCCAGCAGAAGCAGGACCAGGCCGGTGGCGGCTGCCACCGGCAGAATCCGGTCATTGGGCGATGCCGCGTCCGGCGACTGTTCCGACGGCGAACCGAAGGTGGTCCAGCAGGCAAACCGGTGACCGACCAGCAGCCAGCCGGCGACCAGCCACGGTAGCACCAGGCGAGGATAGGGATAGTAGAGCGGAGTGGTGAGCGTCATGGCGATCCACCACGCCGCGAGCATGGTCCAGGCCAGCCCCTGATCGGGGGTGACACGATCGTTGTGCCGCAGCTTGGCCAGCCCGTCACGGAGAGCCAACCCGGCAGCGACCAGGACCAGGGCGGAAAACGAGCCGATCGCCACGAGCCCGCCGGCGGCCACTGCCGGCAGTAACCTGCGACGGATAGCGTTCCACGTGAAACGCCTGGGCAAGCCATTGGTGAACCAGCAGGCCACCAGCACTCCGACGAATGTCAGTGGGCTCTCGAAAGCCGCCATGTGTTCAACCTGAGACGTGGCCGATGAAAGCCACCCGGTAAGGCCGACGATGTACCGGGCATGGTTTGCGGTTACTGCGGAATAGCCGCCCGTGTCTTCGAGTGAAACGAACAGGGGGGCGATTGAGATGGCGGTGACTGCGACGACGGCTCCCATGCGTTTCAGCCAATTTCCCCATGGGGGGCGGGTTTGGCGGAGGAGCAGCGGCATGGCGATGACACCCGAGAGGCCGATCGCCAGTGGCAACCAGCCGGTGTACTTGGTCCACCATCCCAGTGCGGTTGTCAGGCCGGCGGCCAGTAGCACCGCGGGATGGCCCGAGATCAGGCCGCGACCGATCAGCCACAGCGACAGGACCAGGCACGTGATCCAGGGGACATCGGTCAGGGCGATGCGACTATAAAGGACATGGACGTCACTGAAGGCAGCCAGTAGCACGGCGGCGCGGCCGGCCGGCTCTCCCAGCCAGTCACGAGCCAGCAGGCCCAGCAGAGGAATCAGTGCGATTCCGGCCAGCAATGAAGGGACGATGCTGCTGAAGTCCGAGGCACCCAGCCAGAGGTGCGCTTCCTCGATCACCTGCGGCAACCCCGGGGGAGCGTAGAGATGGCGATCCGGGTAGCTGGAATCGTTGTCGGGGCACCAGAGGTTCGAGGCGTACACGCCCTCGTCAAAGTGCTCGATGGCAATCCCTGAGGGCATCGACAGCCTCAACGCTGCCGCCACCAGGGTGGTGGTGGCCAGGAAGATCCACCAGGATCTCGAGGGACTGCTCCCGTTGGACTGGTCGGGTGGACCGGCCAGCGACGGGGAGGCGAGAGCGTCGGGGGAGGTGTTCAATCCGGAAGGACCCGTCGGCACGAAAGATGGCATCTGGTGTTTCACGTGAAACGTTCAGACGGCATCATAGCGTTCCGGGGCCTGCTGGCAGAGGGGTGGCCACGGTGGTAGGCGGAAACGGTGAGAAGAACGAGGCACAGATGTCCGAGACGATCGAGAGATACGACCGCGCGATGGCCCACAAGGATGCAGGAGATCTTGAGGCGGCGGTTGCCGAACTGGAGCAGATCCTTGTCGACGACTCCGATCACGTGCTGTCGCATTCGGCGTTGGCGGTGTACCTGGAGAAGTTGGGGCGGAGCGACGATGCGGTCGCACACGCGGAACGGGTCACCGACCTCGATCCCGAGGACGCCTTTGCCTGGACGCAGCTTGCGGTGATCTGCCAGAGATGTGGACGAACGGAGCAGGGGGGCCAGGCGATGGCCCATGCCAGGCAACTGGCCGGAGGCGGTCCCGGGCCAGGGGCTTCTCAGCCCCCGTCTGGTGGTGCCTCGTTCGAGGTCTGAGCCGGCTGCTCACCGTTACTGGCCGGCGGGCGGACGTGGATCAAAGCGTCCGCGTCGAATCGCCGGCCGTCGGTGGTGTCGAAACGGGCGTGCAGCAGCAGGCGGTCCCGAGTCGGAGGTGTCTGCCACGGAAGCCGGAAGAGGAATCCTCGCGAGAGCATGCTGCTCAGCCACCGCTGTCGGCACTCGTCCGGAGCGAATTTCCATGAACCCAGTGGGTCGGAACCCTCGGGGGCCGCTGGATCGGAGAGCCGAAGTTCCAGGGTTCCGGGCAGCTTGACCGGTTCGTTGTCAGCGTCACGAGGCTGGATCAGCACCACGAGTTGATCGTCTCCGGGGCTGTCGTCGGTGTTCTGCCCGCCGGTCATCCAGGTGTTGATTGCCAGCTGATTGATCCGGGCCAGCAGGTCGGCCTGTTCGGGGTGCACCACCGGAGTCTTTCCGGCCAGCAACTTGTCACGTTGCAGTCGCAGCGCGTCCCGCTCGGTACGGGCCGAATCGAGCGCTTCGGCCTGAGCGGTGAGCCGGTCTTGCTGATCCCGCAGCTCGGCCTCCAGGCGTTCGACCTGGGCCGGAGTGGTGCAACCGGAAGCCAGGGCCGCCAGTGACAGCAGAAGTCGTGTCGGTGTCCCGTCCATGGGATGCTCCGACCGTCGGAGGAGAGGGTCTCAGTCGTCGTCGGTTGACGGGGCAACACCCTCGTGAGCGAGATGCTCCAGGACGTTGTCGATCAGCCCGTAGGACTGGGCTTCCTCGGCGGTCATGAAATTGTCGCGGTCGGTGTCCTGCTCGATTTGCTCGAGTGTCTGGCCGGTGTGAGCCAGCAGGATCTCGTTCATTCGCTGCTTGACCTTCAGCACCTCACGGGCGTGGATCTCCAGGTCGGTGGCCGTCCCCTCCATGCCCGCCAGTGGCTGGTGGATCATGATCCGGCTGTTGGGCAACGCGTTCCGCTTTCCGGCCGTGCCGGCTGCCAGCAGGATTGCGCCCATGCTCGAGGCCTGGCCGATGCAGTAGGTCGACACGTCGCAGCCGATGTACTGCATCGTGTCGTAGATGGCCATTCCGGACGTGATCGAGCCACCCGGCGAGTTGATGTACATATGGATGTCCGACTCGCCATCGTCGAACTGCAGAAACAACAACTGGGCCACGATACTGTTGGAGACCGTGTCATTGATGCCACTGCCAAGGATGATGATGCGGTCCTTCAGCAGCCGGCTATAGATGTCCATGGCCCGCTCTTCACGGCCATGTCGTTCGATGACGTAAGGGATCGGAATGGTCATGGCGGAATCTGAGGGGACAGGGTGTTTGTTAAAACAGGGGGTCTGGGTTGAGTGTGAGGATTGTCGAGGTCAGTCGCCGGATTCGTCGGCTGGTTTGTCCGAGTCGTCGTCGGCGTCCTTGTCTTCCTTGGCGAGCACCTCGTCGACCAGCCCGTATTCCTTGGCCTCTTCAGCACTCATGTAGAAATCTCGATCGGTATCTTTGGCGATCCGATCAAGTGGCTGCCCGGTGTGTTGCGCGAGGACTTCGTTGAGTTGTTCGCGTGTATTGAGGATTTCTTGAGCCTGGATCTCGATGTCACTGACCTGCCCACCGACTTCACCGAAGGGCTGGTGGATCATCATCTTGGCGTGGGGCAGGGCGTGCCGTTTGCCTTTGCTGCCCCCGGCGACCAGGATCGCTCCGCCACTTGCGGCCAGGCCGACGCAGTACGTGGCGACACTGCAGTCGATGTACTGCATGGTGTCGTAGATGGCCATGGTGGCGGTGACGGATCCACCGGGCGAGTTGACGTACAGGTGAATGTCCTGGTGCCTGTTCTCGCTCTGCAGGTACAGCAGTTTCATCACGATCAGGTTGGCACTGCCGTCGTGTATGACGCCGTCAAGGAAGATGATCCTGTTCTCCAGGAGCAGATCCCCGATGGTCATCTGCCTTTGCCGGGTGTAGTCGGGACCCTGGTTGTACCCGGCGCCCGCCGCCTGAAGACTGTGATCGAATGCCGAGTTCCGCAAAGACACCCCGGGATCCTCCCGTGTCAGTTCCACCAAAAGAGAAACACTGCGGAAATCGAGGTCTCGACCTCCGCATCTCGCGTTGGATATGCCATGTCGACCGAACAGGTCAAGGTCCGATGTTCGACTCCCTGCCCCACCGATTCACTCGTCTTCATCAGCCTCGCTGTCTGCTTCGGCTTCCTTGACCGTCTCATCACCTGTCTCGTCACTGGTCTCGTCCTGGGTGGCTGACTCCTCACCGGCGTCTTCGGCTGCGGTGTCGGCCGCAGGCTCGTCGACGGTTTCGGCTGCGGTATCAGACGATGAGTGACAGACGGATTGGTCGATGGTGGCGACGGGGTCTCGCACCAGCGGCTCCCCTTCGACATCGTTGAACTCGGCGTGTTCGAGAATCACCTCGATCGATTTCCGTTCGCGGACCTGCGCCTCAAGGTTTTCGATCATTCCGCTCTTGATCAGTCTCGCCCTGAGCCGCCTGGGGTTCTCACCCGATTGCATGGCCATCAGCTGGATTTCGGTGTCCAGGTCCGCCCCGTCCACCTCGAGTTCTTCTTCCTCGGCAATCCGATCGAGCACGAAGTGCTCCTTGATTGCCTGCCGGGTGGTGGAGATGGCGTGTTGTCGAATCTCGTTTTCCCGGGCCTGGATTTCCTGCGGGGTGAATCCCGCCTGCTGCATCTCGAGGATCTCTCGTCTCAGGGCGTTCTCGGTTTGCTTGGTGACGAGTTCTTCGGGCAGGTCCCAGTCGGCGCTCTCGGTGATCCGTTCCAGCACCTGGCTGCGTGTGTTCTGACGTTGGCCGAACTCGGCCTGGCGTTCGAGCGTTGCCCGCAATGCGTCTTTCAGCGCGTCCTCGTCCTCGACTCCGAGCCGATCGAGAAATTCGGCATCGAGTTCGGGGAGGTGAGTTTTCTTCACGGCGGTGACAGAGAAGGTCACTCCGAGCGTTTCCCCTCGCATGGCGACGTTGTCGGCCTCGGCAGCGACGGTGATCTCCCCGGTGCGTTCTTCTCCCGCGGCCACTCCGGCCATCAGTTCGTCGAATCCTTCGAGTTCGGCGTCCTGGAAGCGGAGCAGTGAACGCAGTTCGAGCATCGCTTCTTCGATGGTCCGGACGGTTTCGCCGCCGTGTGTGAACGCGAGGTCAACAACGACGGTGTCTCCGGTTTCGGCCGGTCCGTCATGATCGTGGAAGTGGGCGTATTGCAGCAGGAACTGCTGGAGATAGGCATCGACGTCTTCGTCGGTCACTTCCTGGACCGGCCGATCGATGGTCAGTCCCTTGTAGTCGGGCAGATCGAACTCGGGACGCACCTCCACGTCGAACTCATATTCGAAATCTCCCTCTTCGGGGATCTCGATCATGTCGACATCGAGATTGGGTTCGTTGATCGGTTCCAGGTCGTGGTCTTCGGCGAGTTGTTCGAGGCTGCCGACAAGCAGTTTTTGCTTGACCTCGTCGGCCAGTTCACGACGGAATCTCTTGGCGATCAATCCTGCCGGCACGTGCCCCTTGCGAAACCCGGGGACCTCGGCCGAGTCAGACAGTTCTCCGACGGCAACATCGTGGACGGCGTCGATATCGGCGCGAGGCACCTTGACGACGACGTGACGCAGGCAGGGACCCGACTCGGTGATCTCGACGTCCAGCGACATCTTCAACGACCCGCCCTCTGGCAACGGCAGGTCGCCGTCGTCATCCGCGGCGGATTCGTTGTCTACGGCCGGGGCCTCGGCCACCGACGTCTCGTTCTCGGGTTCCTCGACCGCTTCGGTCTCGGCATCCGCTTCGTCGCCAGTTTCGGCTGTCGTTTCGTCGTCGAAGATCATCTCGAATGTCCGTCGGAGAAAAGCAGAGAGCGGGAGACGGGATTCGAACCCGCGACATCCACGTTGGCAACGTGGTGCTCTACCACTGAGCTACTCCCGCCGACGCGCCGCTCTCGGTGGCGGAGTCGATTATAGCGCGGGTGTGGGGGCTTTCAAGGCAGCCTGCCGGCCGCCACAACCGTGGTCGGTGTCTCAGTCGCCCAACTCGATCACCTGTTCGCGGTGAGCCGACCGGGCGAGTGCATCGCACATCGTCTGAGTGGCCACGGCGTCGTCGATCCAGTCTTGGCGGAGTTCGCCGGACGTCACGGCCCGGCAGAAGTTCTCGACCATTGTCACCTCCTGGATCGGCGTGGGGGCGAGGTGTTCTCCGACCAGTCCGTTGCGGTCGTGGATCCAGAATCTCGGCTTGTCCTGGTCCCAGGGCTTCAGGAAGTCATCACAGACCAGCGAGCCCGCCGTTCCGGCCACCTCGAACCATTTCCTCAACTCGACGTCAAACCCACAGTCAAAAGAGGCCATTCGCTGGTCGTCGTACCACAGAAGCGCCGAGAGATTCATGTCGACCCCGCGGAACATCCTGGCCGTGGCGAAGACACGGGTGGGGAGTGCGTCGAAGGCCCACAGCGTGGCGCGGCAGCAGTACCAGCCCAGGTCGCCCAGCGATCCGCCGGCGGTGTCCGGATCGAGTCGGATGTCGTAGTCGGGGATCTCGTCAAAACGGAACGTGAATGCGGAGGTGACTCGCCGGAGTTCACCGATGGCACCGGCGACGAGTTGTTCCTTCATCGCTGCTGCCCGGGGGTGGTGCACCCACATCACGCCGTCCATCAGTTGCACGCCGTGTTGGCGGCAGGCGGCAGCCATCTCGAGTGCCTCGGCGGCATCGATCCCCAGCGGTTTTTCACAGAGCACATGCTTGCCCGCTTCGGCCGCGGCCAGTGTCCAGGCATGGTGCATCGAGTTGGGCAGCGGAATGTAGACCGCGTCGATTTCGGGATCGTCGATCACGCGACGATAACCCTCGACACTTCGTGGCACCTGGTGAGCGTTGGCCCATTCGCGTGCGCGATCACCGTTCCGGCTGGCCACCACGTCGAGTCTCGCTCCGTCGGCGGCCTGGATCGCCGGTCCCACCTTCTCGGCAATCCTCGCCGTTCCCAGGATGCCGAAGCGGATCTCTGGCCGGTCGTCCACCTGGTTCACGCGGAACTCCCGGAGCACGCCGCCAACGCCGACTGGATCTCTTGCTTCAGATCCCCGAGGACGATCGGGTGGGCCATCACACGGGCGGTCTCCGAGACGAGGGCCCCGAGGCGATTTTCCCAGGCGGCCTGGTCCTTGGACAGAACCGCGATCTGTGCGATCGGCCGGCCGTCGGTCCGTCGAGCCGACTCCTTGAAACCGGTGACAATTTCCGATCCGATCGCCCCGCCCATCATGACCAGGCAATCCGGAGGCGAGGAATTCAGGCGGTTGAGAGCTCTCTGCAGGTCACCGACCAGCAGCACGCGGAAGCCCCGGCTGGTGAAGAAATCACGGATCAGTTCCTGTTGCGGTGGCCGGTTCTCCACGAACAGCAGCGTCGGTTCGGTGTCCCCGGTGTCGGTGCCGGAATCCGGGGCGCTGCTGGATGAGCCCCCGAGTCGTTCGATCACCTGGTTGAGGGCCTGGCTGGCCTGTTCGGGCGACTGGAATCGTGACAGCGGGTTGAGGTCCATCAAGCGGTCGACGGCCTCGACCACGTAGACGGGAAGACCCGGCCGGATTGTGTTGATCGGTCTGACGTTCCGGAAACGGCTGAATTCTTTCCGTTCCTCGCGCGACTTGGTTCCGGGGAAGGGGGATTCTCCGCAAAGCAGTTCGTAGTAGATCGACCCGAGGAAGTAGATGTCGCTACGGGGGTCATTGGGTGGAGCCCCGGTGTTGTCCTCGAGCGTCGCGTAGTCCACCGACCGGGCTGCCCGTTTCTTTGTTCCACCGGGCTTCAGGGCCTCGTCGGCCGCCAGCCCGAAATCGACCAACTTGGCTTTGCCGTCGGTGGCCAGCAGCACGTTGGTCTTTTTCAGGTCCCGGTGGGTTAGCCCCTTGGTGGACGAGTATCTGAGTCCCTCGGCAATGTCTCGGGCGATGCGGGTGGCGTCGGCCGGATCGACCGCTCCGCGGATCTTCATCATGTCACCGAGATTGCCGCCGACGACGAACTCCATCGTGAAGTAATGGTAGTTCTCCACGATTCCCACATCGAAGATCGGCACGAGGTTGGGGTGTCGCAGTGGCTGCAGCAACTTGGCCTCGCGGTGAAACTGCGCGACAGCCTCGGGGTCTTCGGCCCACCTTTGTCTGAGCACCTTGACCCCGAGCATGTCACCGGTTTCGAGCGATACGGCCCGGAACACCCTTGCGAAGGTGCCCGCTCCGTTGCGGTACAGCAGTTTCGCGTCACCGAGAACGAAGCCGGTGGTGTCGCCCTTGCGGAGCTTGTTGGCCTGGTAGGTCGTCAGCAGGTTCCGCCGCTCCATCGCATCGATCAGGCCATCGGTGGTCCGGAGTGCGGTGGGCAACTCGCCCAGGCACTGCTGGAGTTCGCCGGCATCGGCCAGGCGGAGACGCAAGAGTTGCTTGGCGAACTCGTTGAGGCTCGGGGCAGCCATGTATTGATGAGGTCACTACAAAAAAAACGGATATGACGAGACCCGTCACATCCGCGCGAATTGACGAGCAGGAAAAGACGGGTGGCGTTGGCCCGTCCCCCACCGCGAGTGGATCGTACCAGATTCCAGAGGTGTCGCAAGCAACGGGTGGACTCATCCAGTCACGGTGCCGTGGCGGACTTCACCCCGGAAAATGGTGGCCTTGATCTCCAGTGGAGAACCGGGGCCGTCGTGATGAAACAGGACGAGGTCGGCGCGGGAGCCCTGTTTCAGTTCGATCGCCTCGAAGCCAAGCAGCCGGGAGGGGTTGAGCCCGGCCATATCAAACGCTTCGCGGCGCGAGACTCCCGTGGCGGTTATGACGTGGGCCACACAGGTGTCGGTTTGCAGGCTGCTGCCGGCCAGCAACTGGTCCTGCCCGGCAATCACGATCCGGCCGTCCTCCAGGATCTCGACCTGCATGGATCCCTCGTCGTAGACGCCCGGCGGACAACCGGCCAGCCCGGCCGCGTCGCAGGTGATGATCGTTCGTTCCGTCGATTTCGTTCGCACGATCGCCTGGATCACGCTCTCGGGCAGATGGTGTCCGTCGGTGATGATACTGGCCCAAAGCCGCGAATCGGCCAGTTGTTGCCAGATGTAGTTGGGATGACGGCGGATGGTGCCGTGGGCCCCGTTGCCCAGGTGCGTACTCAGCCGGGCGCCGGCGTCGACAGCCGCCGTAACCTGTTCGGGTTCGGCGGCCGTGTGTCCGATCGCCACCACCACCCCGTCGGCGGTAACCCGTTCGATGAACTCGACAGCCCCGTCGACTTCGGCCGCCAGAGTCACCAGCCGGATCCGACCCCCGGCCGCCTGCTGCAACCGGTTGAACTCGTCGTAGTCGGCCCCGCGGACATGTTCGAGGGGGTGGGCACCGCGGGGCCCATCGACATCAGAGATGTACGGTCCCTCGAGGTGGCAGCCGGGCACCATCGCCTCGACCCAGCTCTCCCGCCGACACGCTTCGTCGATGGCCCGGAATCCCGAATCGAGTGCTTCGAACGAGGCGGTGATCAGTGTCGGGCACAGCCGCGTGATGCCGTGGGCAAAGTGAGGTTCGAGCGTGTTGATCACGTCGTCGGCGGTCAGCGTGGCACTGGAAAACCAGGTGCCGGCGTGTCCGTTGATCTGCAGATCCAGCAATGCCGGGGCGACCAGTGGCCAGTCGTTGACCGCATCCGACGGCCAGGCCGGCACGATCCGTTGGATCCGGCCCTCGGCGATCTCGATCGAGACCGGCTCGGAGGTGTCGTAGCGTCGTGCCTGAACGGCGAGGCTCATGGGCGTGTCTCCTCACGAGTGAACAGGGCCTGGCAGTCCTCCAGTCGCGTGCCGTCGGGGTCGGTGACAGCGTAGGGTGTCGGACCCCAGAGGCTGACTCCGGCGTGACGGCCATCGGCGGCGAGGACATAGAAGGCGAGGTTGTAGGTCGGACGGCCGCGTTCGTCGAGCAGTCGGGACGGGGTTCGTGCGATGATCCGTTGCAGAATCTCGTGAGCGGCCTCGCCAGGTGCCAGGCCGGCTCGCATCCGTTCGACCACCGCAAAGCTGCCCAGTTCGATGAGGTTGGCCTCGCCACGGCCGGTGCTGCCGCACGACCCGATTTCGTTGTCGACGTAGAGACCGGCTCCGACAATCGGGGAGTCGCCCACTCGGCCGGCCCGCTTGAACGCCAGTCCGCTGGTGGAAGTGGTGCAGGAGATTTCGCCAGCGTCATTTTGCCCGGCGCAATGGATGGTTCCGGTCGGGCGATGGTAATCAGGACCGAATCGTCCGACGTTTTCCGTGTCCGGGTTGTCTGGCTCAGTGGCTTTGCCGACGTCGATCTTGAAGAATTCAATCACGTCCGGGTGCAACCTGCTGACGGCCGGCGGCAGCCAGTCCTGGCGGTCCGAGAGGGTTTCTTTCCAGTGAAGCCAGATCCGGCGGGCCTTGTCGCTCAGAAGGTCCTCGGATGCGAAACCGTGTGCACGAGCGAACTCGGCGGCTCCCTGGCCGGCGATCAACACGTGGTCGGACCGATGCAGCACGTGCAGTGCGACGCGCGAGGCGTGGCGAATTCCCTGTAGCCCGGCCACCGCGCCGGCGGAGTGGGTTGGTCCGTGCATCACTGCCGCATCCAGTTCGACCACCCCGTTTTCGTTGGGCAGGCCTCCGAAACCGACCGAGGTGTCATCCGGATCGTCCTCGACCAGTCCCACTCCCGCGACGACCGCCTCGAGCGTGTCGACGCCAGAGGTCATCTGCTGGACGGCCAGTCGGGTCGCCTCGAGACCGTTCTTCGAAGCGATGGCGACAACGGGTGTGTTCATGAAGTCGTCCCGGCCGGAATGGCGAGGTCGGCTGGTGAGGCGAGCGGATTCAGACGTCGGGGTGCTTCTTGTGCCAGTCGGTTTTGTCCTGGTACTTCGCCGCAATCGCCAGCAGGGTGGTTTCGCTCCAGGACCTTCCGACCAGTTGCAGGCCGGTCGGGAGGTCGGCCTCACCGAATCCGTTGGGGACGGTGATGCCGGGAATTCCCGCGGCGTTGCCCGCACCGCCGATCCGGCTGGCGTGGTGACCCCGTCGGTAATCACCAAATGACCGGTTGTTGGGGTAGGCGACGGTGGCCAGCGTGGGAGTGACCAACGCGTCGACGCCGTCGAAGAGCTTGTCGAGGGCGGATTGGATCTTCGGCCGGATTCTCATCGCGTTGATGTAATCCCTGGCAGAGATCATCATCGAGGCGTGCCCGCCCCAGCGATCTTCCGGGGCCGTCAACTGCCAGACGTCTCCGCTGGAGATCAGCCCCTCGAACGCTGCGGCCATCTCGCAGGCGATCAGCGTTCCGGCCACGTCCTCGTAGGGCAGGTCCGGCAGAGTGACTTCCTTGATCCGGCAGAAGTTCTCGAGTTCATCCAGTGACTTGCGGAAGTTCTTCCGCACCGGCTTCTGGACATGCTTGTCGCAGTCGGTCACAACGGCCAGGGTGGGGCGGGATTCGAAGTCGGGCGGTCCCGACCATTGGAGATTCCTGTCGACACTGGTGGCGTCAGCCGGGTCGTGGCCGGCGATTGCTGCCAGTACCAGGCCGCAGTCGTCGGCGGTTCGGCCCATGGGCCCCAGCTTGTCCATGGTCCATGACAGTGCCATCGCCCCGTGACGGCTGACCCGACCGTACGTCGGTCTCAAACCGGTGATTCCACAAAAGCCGGCGGGGGTCATGATCGAGCCCCATGTCTCGGACCCGATCGCGAACGGCACGAGCCCGGCTCCGATCGCCGACCCAGGGCCACTCGACGAACCGCCCGCCCAGCGACCCGTGTCCCAGGGATTCAGGCCCGCGCCGGTGAAGCTGGCGTTGGACTGCTTGTAACCCAGTCCTCCGGCGATTTCGACCATCGCCAGTTTGGCTGCGAGCACCGCTCCGGCCTCGCGGAGCCTGACGATCACCGTGGCGTCGGCGTCGATCACGCGGTCTTTCATCGGAGCAGCTCCCCAACTGGTGGGGATGCCTCGAGTGGCCAGCAGGTCCTTGACTCCGTAGGGGATGCCGTGCAGGGGCCCCCGATCACGGCCGGCGGCCAGTTCCGTATCGGCCTGGCGCGCCTCACGGCGGGCCAGGTCTCCGGTGACGGTCGCCACGGCATTGAACTTCGGACCCAGCCGTTCGAGACGATCGAGAAAGAACTCGGTCAGTTCCAGCGACGTGAAGTCACCCTTCCGCAGCCCCTTGGCCAACCGGCGGATCGGAGCGAAGGCATGTTTGTCTTTGAGGCTCATGGGAACGTCGGGTCGTGGAGGAAAGAACTGGAGAGAGACAACTGGGCCCGGTCAGTCGGAGGCAGGAAAAGCGGAGAAGATGAAGCCTGGCTCATCGGAGTTCTTCAAGGGGAAACCGCTCAGTCGTCGAGAACGGGCCAGGTCACTCCGCAATTCGGAATAGATCCCCTGCAGGACCTCCCGGTCGTCGAGTTGTTTGTCGGGGTACCTCTGGCGGATGGTCTCCAGCAACAGCGCGGCCGGAGGTGGAGGCTCTGGCGGGGCCTTCGGCTTGGACGGCTTCTTCGGCTTGTCGTCGGCGGAGGCGGGTTCGAGCGAGGTGGCTGCTGTGGCCGCTGTGGCCGCCGCGATGGTACGGGCAAAGTCACGGCGGTTAACCGAGTCGGAGCTGGCTTGTGTCATGGCTGTTGGCGACTGTTGTGGGCTGTGGATTCGATGGGCTGAGTATAGCCGGAGCGAGTGGTTGGCGAGAGGATGTTCTTGGCAGGGGGGCATCGACCTGGCGGGAGAATTGTGAGGGCTGGTTCAACCATCTGGAGTGCGTCATTTGATGGCTTCGGTAACAAGCCGATGGGGTACGAAGAAACGATCGCTGGTGATGGCCAACCAGGGGTGGACGCCCCGCACGGGCTGAAAATTGACCTCGTCATGGCTACGGCCATGCAGAAAATGCAGGACCTTCCCGCGCAGGGACGGCGGCACGGTGAACCTCAGTCGCTTCCAGGCCGCGACCCACATCCGTTCGTCGAAGACCCTGGCCATCATCCGGCCATCGGGCTGATGGACCGACCCGCTCTCTGCGTCGTAGCCAAATGCAACGTCGATCTCGACCTCGGTCACATCGGGTCGAACGCCGAAGTACAACGCTTGCATTCGCTTCGAATACACGTCCCGCCAGGAAACAACTTCTCCGGGCAGGGTGCTGATCGGGAATTGAACAATCGGCGTCCGTTCTCCTGCGAACCAGACGGCATACTGCCCGGTTCGGCCGTCTTTGGGGATCGTGACTTTGCGGCCCGTACCGGCAATCTTTGTTTTCAGGACGACTGTCCGGCTCTCGACGTGGACCACGCGGATCGGCACACCCGGTTCATCGCCCCACCTCCCCTTGAGGTCCAGATCGAAGTTCTTGTCGACCGGTTCCCGCAAAATGACAATCGGCAGCCCGGACGGATTTTTCTTTCGGCGAAAACTGTAGACACCCATTTCGAGTCGGTCGAACACGCCCCAACTGCGTCCGTAGCGGGGAACCACGGGGCCTTTCAGCTTTGCCAGGGCCGACAGGAAATTCGGCATCCGCTGTGAGAAATAACCTCCGTTGAGTGTCAGGGCATTGGTGAAATGGCCATCGAGAGAGTGCCCCGATTGCAGGAACTGGTCACCAAGAAGGAGCTTCATCTCGGCAACCCCTTTTTCGAGATATTGCCGCTTGCCCAGCAAACGGAATCCTTCGGCCAGGTCGTGCCACTCGGCTCCTCCGCTGCCATAGAAGGCATGACGGCTCAACCAGTCACACCAATCTTCCAGTGCCGCCACGGCGGCCGGGTCACGAGTGAGACGGATATAACGGGGCAACCAGGGGGCAAATCCCGACCATTGTCCGAAATAGCCGGCACCGTACTTCCCGTCGGCTTTGGATTGGCTGCCCAGCACCGCGGTCGCATAGGTTTCCAGTTGTGGTAGCAGGCGAACGTCCCAGGTTGCCTCGTAGAGAAAACAGAGGCTTGATAATGGCCCGGTGCCATCGCGTCCCGAGTTGCCCGGTCGTGGGTGTGAAGCGACCGCATCGGCGGTTTCCCAGGCGACGTCCACAGCGCGGGCATAACCGTCCAGGTACCAGTGGTAGAACAGGAAATCCGTCACGTTGTTGTAGTCGTAGAGCCGGTTTCCGGAATGCCAATGCACCAGCCCCTTGTAATCACACAAGGCACCTCGGATCTTGCCGCGGGGATAGGGGAGCTTCTCGAATTCCGGTGTTGTCCAGTGACAGGTGTCGACGTCCATCAGGTGCATGGAGTGACGACGAGCGGCCTGGAGATACTTGGGATCGCCGCTGCGGAGGTACAGCAACCAGTAGGTCCGAGGACAGCCGTGATGATGATTGGCCCAGGTTCGGTTCACGACGGGCCGCATCTCGCGGTTGTTCCAGTTGCTGTGCCGGTCACCGAAATTCCACATCCCGTAGTCATGGACCTGCTCCTGCATTCTCTGCAGGTAATCGAAATGACGTGACAGGGCCGTCTCGACATCCGGGAATCGGACCGTATCAACCGGATGCAGGGGGCCCACGGCCAGCGTCTGATCGATCCAGGCCGGGTCTGCCAGCACTCCGCAGGTGAAGTGATCTTCGCGAGCTTGTGCCGCCACGCGTTCGGCTGGTGTCTCGTGGAACCGAAAACACAGCGAGTGGGTTTTGGCCACACCCAGTCCGTTGTCTGCGCTGTTCTTGATCGCTGACGGGATGTAGTAGAACTCGTCGCGTCCCTTCGACAACTGGGCATAGTCGGGAGGAATTCTCAGATCGAGTAGCTCGCCTTCGTGAGCGAACCAGAGTCGATGGATATTTCGTCCGGAAATCGTGGCGATTGGATGACTCGGCGGTTGTGCGTGTCGTGGCCAGAAATGGGCCCGCAGTATCCGTCCCTCGATCTCAAATTCCTTGGGATATTGTTGCCAGAAGTCCCGGATCGAAAGTGTGACGTTCCCCGTGTCCACCCAGCCGGCCGCACGGCCGCCGCGAGCCAGTGTTCGACGGTCGTTTTCCTGTTGTTCGACCACGCGACAGGTTTCGTCGTCGTCCTGCACCAGCCAGGCATGTTCCTGCTGCGCCTCCACGAAACCGTCACGTTCCAGTCCGAATCGTCGGCGTTCCACGCGGGCCAGTTCGGTTTCCAGGAAAATCCCGCGGTAGCGGACCCGGTGGGAACTCTCGGTGATCACGAACGTATGATCCACGTGCAAGGCAGCCTCTCCCTGCCTCGCGGTCATCCGCACCGTGTAACGTCCCAGCCGTTTTCCGTCAGCGACAAACCATCCGCGGGCGGCCAGGACCACTCTGAGCGGTCCGGCTTCCTCAACGTCCACACGCGACTCTCTGTCGCCGGCTGATTCGTAACGGGTGCCCGACTCGTCAACCAGGACGACCCGGCTTCCGGTGACCAGTTCGGGACCGACCTGTCCGTTTTCGGTGATCAGGCGGGCTGATTCCAGAAAGGAGAATCCCTGCTGCTTCACCGAAAACACCAGTCGTCCCGTGTTGACTTCGATCCGTCCCTTGTCTTGTTTCACGGTGACCGGTGTCGTGACCGGTTGACGGACGAGGTTCGGACCGTATTCCAGCCACCAGGTCCGGGGCCGCAGCGGATCGATCTCGGCCGTAAAGTCCAGCAGGGCCCAGCGGATGAATCCACGAGGGCTCCAGCGTGCGGTGACACGAACCTGGACAGGGACCTCGGTCTTTTTGTCGTCACGAATCAGTCGCAGTTGCCGTGGATCCACAATGGCCCCACGAGGAAAGGGGACACCGGTGGTGACTCGTCTGGGACCCGACATTTGCGGTGACGGCTGCAACGCGATCGGCACTTTCCCTTGCTGAACTGGTCGCGTGGCGGCGGGAATCAGGTCCACGATCTCGAATGCCGTTTCCGTTGCTGGTGCAGCTTCGCCCATTGCTGTGACCAGGAGACGGTAGCCGGCTGGTTTTAGGCCTCGAAAATCCAGTAACAGGGAAAGATGAGTTCCGATTGGACCCACTTGGCAGTTGGCTTGTGAGATGTCTTCGTTGCCTCGTTTGAGTCGGATCGACAACATGTCAGGCCGTTTCTTCTCTCCGACCAAAACCAGTGCCTGTGCCGTCAGATCGAGCGAATCGTAGATTCTCCGGTCGAGCTGGACCCCGAGGGCCGGGAGATCTCCACGGATCTTCAAACCCGAAACCGGGCCGGACCAGAGCAGTCGGTTTCCGGTGATCCGTTCAGGAACCTGTCCCTCGATGGCCGCGAGGCCTCGCGGCAGTTCAGCCCGAGCGGGCTCGGCGAGCAGGACCGGGAGTCCGGTCAACAGGATCATGCCCGCGGCAACTGCATGCTTGTGGAGTTTCATGTGGTCTACTTCTGCGACGGCTCACGGACGGCTCACGAGTGTTCGGCACTACCGAAGATGGCCGCGTGATGGGGATTCCCATGGTAGCCAAAAGGCGAACCCGGTTGCCCGCAGTCCGGCGGCAATCCACGCACGTGAAAACCGGTTCCCGATAACCCTTGTGTGGCCGGTGCGGCGGGGGCCAGACGCCGGATGTTCTGCGGCCTGTCTTTCCGTGACAGATCGGACGGTCGAGTTTCGTGAAGGGGGGTGGTAGGATCGAATGAGGACAGGCGACGGACGGGTCCGGCCGCCACGGGCGCAGGTGAGCGTGAACCAAATGTATCTCAAGATGGCCAAGCGGTTCCTGCTGGAGACCGACAAGCGTCTGGCCTGGAAGTTTTTCCGGATCATGGGCCTGGGCGGGGTCCGCTCGGTGCTGAAGTACCGGAGTCGCCTGAAACGGGGCGAGTTCTTTCCCCCGTTCCTTTACGTTTCGATCATCAACAGCTGCAACCTGCGTTGCCAGGGCTGTTGGGTCGACGTGGCGGCCAAGCAGGAGCGGATCGACATCGAGGCGATGTCGAAGCTGATCAGTGAGGCCCAGGCGATGGGCAACGTCTTCTTCGGGATCGTCGGTGGCGAGCCGTTCATGCACCCGGAGATCCTGGAGATCTTCCGGCGTCACCCGAAGTGCTACTTCCAGGTCTTCACCAACGGACATTTCATCACCAGCGAGGTGGCCGGGGAACTGCGTCGGCTGGGGAACGTGACACCGTTGATCAGTGTCGAAGGGACCGAGATCATCAGCGATCAGCGCCGCGGCCGTGACGGGGTGCTCAACAAGACGATGGAGGGCATCCACAACTGCCTGGACAACAAGGTCTTCACCGGCGTCTGCACCAGCCTGTGCCGCACGAACATCGATGACCTCTTGACCGACCAGTGGGTTGATCGGCTGGTGGAGATGGGTGTGTTCTACACCTGGTTCCACGTCTATCGCCCGATGGGTCCGGATGCGTGTCCCGATCTGTGCCTGACACCCGAACAGCAGGTGCGGGTGCGGAAGTTCGTTGTCGAGACACGAGCCCGTAAGCCGATCGTGGTGATCGATGCCTACCACGATGGCGGAGGCAAGTCGTTGTGCCCGGCGGCAACCGGCATCAGCCACCACATCAATCCCTGGGGTGGGATCGAGCCCTGCCCAATCATCCAGTTCGCCTCCGAATCGATCTACGACGATCCACAACTGCCCGCCGACGAGCAGAAGACGCTGGGAGAGAAGATGGTGCAGTCGGAGTTCCTGTCCGACTTCCGTCACCTGGCCCAGGAAACCACCCGCGGTTGTATCGTGCTTGAGCGACCCGACCTGCTCAAGGAACTCGTCGTCAAGCACGGTTCGCATGACGGTACGGCCCGTCAGACGGCGCTGGCCGAGTTGGACGCGATGGAGGTTCGCACGTCGCAGTTCCACCCGGGGCAGGAGATTCCCGAGAAAAGCTGGATGTACCGCCTGGTCAAAAAGTTCTTCTACAACGATTTTGGCGTTTACGACGGTCATGACCACAGTGCCAGCTCGGCCCCGGCGGTTCTGGAACTGCCGACGGTTGTTGAAGAGGACGAACCGGTAGCCGTCTAGGCGGTCGCCGGCGTGCTAGACTGTGGTGTGGACCCGATTGGTGGTCCTCCCGGTCATCAGTTCCCCAGGGGCGATCTCCATGCGCCGTCTCAGCCTTTTCGTCGCGTTGCTGATGGCGACGCTGACCTCCTCCGCATCGGCCCGTGACGTTCACCTCTACGGGGCCCCGGTCCGCCAGGGCGATTTCGTGGTGGGGACGGTGAGGTTTGTCGAGGGGCGCAGCGTGGCGATCGACATGGGGTACGTCGACGGTGTGACCTCCGGCCACCGGTTCCGGGTTTATCGCCGGGTGGGTCGTGACTATCGCATTTCGGGCGTTGCGATCGTCGGGCTGGTGCAGCGTCGCCAGTCGGTGGTGACGGCGCGGACCGGGGTGCCGATCCGGGCTGGTGATGCGGTGGTGATCGCGGCATCGGAGCTGACCATCTGGACCGAGCCCCGCGATCGACTGTACGACGAACGACTGAGGCGGCGAGTGGCGCTACCCAGACGGTTCGGTTACGACACGCGGCAGACCGCCATTGACGAAATCGACCTGCTGGAAACTCGGCGAGGGAACCGGTTGAAGCTGCTCGAATGGACTCGCCAGGTGACGGCGGCCCGACCCAAGACCACGGTGCTGTGGGACCTGACCAATCTGAAGACCCGCCGCCAGGATTTCATCGGCAAGCTCGAGACTTTCGGGAGTTCGTTCCGCTACCGCAACAAGGAGGAACGTGCCAACGCGTCGTTCACGACGGTGGTCCAGCCGATCAGCCGGCTGACCCTCGAGCCTGGAAAGCCTTACGAGGCTCCCGATGCCACCGGCGAACCCCAGCAGCAGAAGAGCGCGGACGAGACGTACACCGAACCCCAGACCCGGATCCCTCGCGTGGTGCCCCTTGCGCGTGGTGTGTCGCTGTACCTGGGACGCGGCAATTCTCGCTAGCGGTTTCCCGCGGGGGCTAGAGGTACTTTGACCACCAGGCGAGGATTTCGCCGAGACGGTGGATTCGCAGGTCCGGTGGGCCGCAGCGGCTCATCCCGTGGCTGGTTTCTCGCGGGTACCGGACGAAACGTGTCGGGACCCCGAGCATCTTCAATGCCGCGAAGACCTGTTCCCCCTGTTCGACGTTGCAGCGGAGGTCACCCTCGCTGTGGATCACCAGGGTGGGCGTGGTGACATTGCGGATTGTCCGGATTGGACTCTGTTGCCAGATTTCCTGGTTGTCGTCCCAGGGGTTCCCGGGCCAGTATTCACCCGGCACCAGTGGGTAGTCGCTGGACCCGGCCATGCTGACGAGATTGGCGACGCAGCGGTCGGTGATGGCGGCTGCGAAACGGTCGGTGTGAGTGATGGCCCAGTTGGTCATGTACCCGCCGTAGCTGCCTCCCATGATGCCGATCCGTTGAGGGTCGATCGCAGGATGCTGTTCCATGAAGGACGCGACAGCCTGCACGTCGGTCCAGTCGGCAGCGCCCCATTTTCCCTGGATGGCCGTGCAGTGTTCTTCGCCGTACCCCTTGCTGCCCCGGGGGTTGCTGAAGACGACGACGTGTCCGGCGGCGGCCAGCACCTGGAACTCGTGAAAAAACGTTGTGCCGTAGAGTGCGTGTGGGCCGCCGTGGACCTGGAGCACTCCCGGACATCGGCGGCGGGACCGGGATGTCCTGCCGGGAGGCTGCATCACCCAGGTGTGCACCCGCGTGCCGTCTTCTGCGGTGATCCATTTTTCGGTGGGTTTTGAGAGTTCGAGCTGTTTGAGCAGCGGGCCGTTGAAATTGGTGAGGGATTTGGGGGCCAGGTCCTGCAGTTGCCGGCCGCCGCGAATCTCGGCCAGCCCCACCTCCGGCAGTGTCGTGGCATCACTGGTACAAACCGCGATGTGACGTCCGTCGTCGGAGAGGTTTCCCATGACTGTCGATGTGGGGCCGCTGGTCAGCAGTCGGACTCGTCCTCCGGCCAGGGGCACCGTGGCGATGACACTGGCTCCGTGCCAGCCGAAGCACATCAGTACCTGCTGACCATCGGCGGTGAAGTCGTAATGGGCTCCGAAAGTTGCTTCGGCGGTGTCGGAGATGACTGTCGAGGAGAGGCAGAAATCGGTGTGGCCGGTGAGATTCTGGAGGTCGCTGCCGTCGAGTCGACACGAGAACAGGTGCGTGTTGCGGACGCCCCATGTCTCGCGTCCCTCACGGCCGGCGAACAGCACCCGCTGTCCGTCGGGGCTGAAACGGGCCGCTGATTTCCAGCCGTCGGGCACGCCGCTGATGCGACGGGCCTTGCCTGTCTTCACCGATATCCGGAACAGTTCGTCTTTCCACGGTGTCAGCAGCGGTTCCCGGCTGACGTTGGTGGCGACGAGCAGTTCGGATGAGTCGGGGGACCAGTCGAAGGAAAATGAAGGGTTGGTGCCACGTCCGAACACCATCCTCTGTGTGCCGGTCTCGGTGTCGACCAGATGAAGTCGAAACCGGGCGCTGCCGAAGTAGCCGTCTCCATCAAGCCGGTAGAAGAGTTCGTCGATTTCCCAAGGTGGCGTGCTGCTTCCGTTCTCCTCTCGTTCGGCCTCGGCCGCTTCGGTCCGCCCGGCATCCGTCTGGCGAAATGAAACCGCCAGCATGCGGCCGTCCGGAGACCAGGCCCAGGACCCGATCGATCCCTCTGGAAAATCGGTCACGGCCCGGGCTTCTCCGCCATTGGCCTCGAGCACGTAAATCTGTGGTCGACGCTTGTCGCGGGAGGAGGTGAATCCGATGCGGGATCCGTCGGGTGACCAGCGGCCGTGACGGTCGTTGTCACCCGAAGAGAAGGGGCGAACGCTGCCGTCGGCTTCCACGATCCAGAGATTCGATACGGTCTGGTTCTTCTCGCCGACGTGACTTCTGGTCAAAAGGACTCGGCTGCCGTCGGGCGAGATCTGGGGGTCGGCCACGGAAATGAACTGCTGCAGGTCCTCGGGCGTGATCCGGCGACGTCGCGCGGTCGACTTGGCCATGGCTTGGGCTCCGGGTGGTGTGGTCGTTGTTGGGTCGCTGCCGCGGCGATCATATCGTGCGGTCGTGCGGCTGTCGAAAGGGGCCGCATGGACCGGGATGTGGACGGCCGGGACCGACGCGGTACAATCGGCAGCAAAGCGATCCGGGAGAAGTGAGATGGTGATGAACAAACGGGTGATCGTCGCGGTCGGGATGGGGATGGCCCTGGGCTGGGGATTCGGAGGGAACAGGGCTGTCGTGGCCCAGCGGGGGGCCGATTCGCTGGCCAAGCGGGCTCTGGCTGTCCGACAGGTGATCGCGCACCGCGGTTCAAGTTCCGATCGGCCCGAGTGCACCCTGGTTTCGTTGCGAAGGGCGATCGCGGTGGGAGCGACGGCCAGCGAGGTTGACGTGCGGTGGACCAAGGATCGCCAACTGGTGATTCTCCACGACGCGACCCTCGACCGGACCACAAATGGCACCGGCAAGATCGGAGCGACGACACTGGCCCAGGTGCGACAACTGGATGCGGGGAGTTGGTTCGACGCGAAATACCGTGCCGAGAAGGTGCCGACATTGCGGGAGGTGCTGGAGACCGGCCGCGGACGAATCGACGTGTTGCTGGATCTCAAGGAGCAAGGGGCCGCCTACGACCAACAGGTGGTCGGTGAGGTCAAGCGTTTCGGCGATCCGAAGAAGACGATCGTCGGTGTTCGCAGTGTCGCGCAGGCTCGCCGGTTCCGAGAGCTGTTGCCCAAGTCGCGGCAACTGGGACTGATTCCCGATCCCAAGTCGATCGAGGCCTTCGTGGAGGCGGGGGTGGAGACGATCCGGTTGTGGCCGAGGTGGATCAAGGCCGACCCGCAACTCGTCGAGCGGGTTCACCGGTTGAAGGTCGGGTTGCATGTCAACGGCAGCAAAGGGGCCCGGGCGGAGGTGGAAGCGGCACTGTCTCATCGGCCGACATCACTGTCGAGCGACGATCCCGGCCGGCTGGTCAAGACACTCAAGGCGATTTCACAGAACAAGAAGCCGATGTTGAGGCGATCGAGAGATTTCTCGCGAGCCGAGTCCGGAACCCGACTTGGAAGAGGATGACCTCCGAGGACGGTCAGCAGGTCCCGGCCGCCCCTCCGGCCGACCTGCGACAACTGGTTGTTGATCTGGAGGGAGACGAGCGGTTCGTCGAGGTGGTGCGGGCGTTGTCCCGCGGAGAAAGTGCCACGGTCGACGGGGCGTGGGGCTCGGCCTGCGCGCTGGCGCTGTCGGGCATCTCCCGCCAGCGGCCCTCGGCCCTGGTTGTTGTCGTGCCACGGGTGGGCGATGTCGAGTCACTGGCGGCCGACATGGGAGCCTTTGCTCACGCTTCACCGTTGGTGTTCCCCGCCTGGGAGACCCTGCCGGAGGAACACGACACGTCGGACCCGGTGTTCACCGCCCGGCTGCGAGTGCTCTCGGCACTGGAACGCGCTGCCAATCCCCCGGTTCTGGTCACCAGTATCGCGGCACTGATGCAGCCGGTGCCCAGCCGGGCCCAACGCAACGCGTCGACGCGACGGTTTGTCACCGGCGAGGAGACCGATCCGGAGGAGTTGCTCGAGTGGCTGGTGGCCCGGGGGCTGGAACCGACCACCGCCGTGGCCCTGCCGGGCGAATTCAGCCGTCATGGTGGCATCATCGACATCTTCGCACCCGACGCCGTTGACCCCGTGCGGCTGGAGTTCTTTGGTGACGAGATTGACTCGATCCGGACCTTCGATGCCGAGTCACAGCGTCAGTTGGAGGTCTGCGACGAGGTTGAACTGTGCCTGGTCGAGCCGGCGAGTGGGGTGTCGACCGACGAGGCCGAGTTGTTGACCGAGTCGTTGCCGGAGGGGACCTGGGTCGGACTCGTCGAATTGCCCGATCTGAAACGCGAAGGCGAGGAGGTGCGATCGCGGCTGGAACGGCAGGAGGGGCTGGTGACGGTCGAGGAGGTTCTCAGACGACTGACCGAATTTCCCAGCGTGGTCGTTGCCGCGTTGTCGGCGGCAAGCATGGAGACGACCTGTCACCTGGCCGTGGAGTCTATCGAACGGTTCAGCGGGCCACGGACACGGGTGCTGGAGGAGTTGCAGGAGACGCTGGGGCCCGACGAGAAAGTGCTGGTGGCGTGCCACAACGAGGCCGAGCGTCTGCGCCTGGCCGAGATGCTGGAAGAATTGCCGAAGTCGGACAACGAGGAGGCGGGGCGACTGGGCGAGCGGCTGACGCTGTGCGTGGGACGATTGGGACGCGGGTTCCGCCTGGTGCGACAGCAGTTGATCGTGCTGGGTGACAGCGAACTGTTCAACCGGACCGAGATCCGGCCGCAAACTCGTCGGACGCGACGCGATGCCCGCGCCATCGACAGCTTCCTCGACCTCGAGCCCGGAAACCTGGTGGTTCACCTGGCCCATGGCATCGGCCGTTACCGCGGTCTGAAGCTGATCGACCGGCAAGGACGTTCCGAGGAACACCTGTCCCTGGAATTTCGCGACCGGGTGCAGTTGTACGTTCCCGTATCGCTGATTCACCTGGTCCAGAAGTATGTCGGCCCGTCGAAGACGACCCCGGAACTCTCCAGGATCGGAGGGTCGACCTGGGAAAAGAAGAAGAAGCGGGTTGCCGAGGCGGTCAACGACCTGGCTTCCGACATGCTGCGGATGCAGGCGGTTCGCGAGGCTCAGCCGGGACTGTCTCATCCGGAGGGGAGCCACTGGCAGACCGAGTTCGCCCGGGCCTTCCCTTATTCGGAGACCGCTGACCAGGCCGAGGCGATCGATTCTGTGGGAGCTGACCTGAGGAGATCGCGGCCGATGGACCGGTTGCTGTGCGGTGACGTCGGTTACGGCAAGACCGAGGTGGCTATGCGGGCGGCGTTTCAGGCGATTGATGGCGGACGACAGGTCGCGGTGCTGGTGCCGACCACAGTGCTGGCCGAGCAGCATTATCGGACATTTTCGGAACGGATGGCCGAATTCCCGGTGACGATCGAGTCCCTGTCGAGGTTCAAGACCCGCAAGCAGCAGCTCGGGACGCTCCAGCGTGTGGCTGAAGGAAGTGTCGACGTGGTCATCGGCACGCACCGACTTGTGCAGAAGGACGTCAAGTTCTCCGATCTGGGGCTGCTGGTGATCGACGAGGAGCAGAGGTTCGGGGTGGAGGCCAAGGAACTGCTCAAGACGATGAGGCTGGAGGTGGACGTGCTGACGATGACCGCCACGCCGATTCCTCGCACCTTGCACATGTCACTGTTGGGAATCCGTGACATCTCCAACCTGCAGACCGCCCCACGGGATCGCATGGCGATCGTGACACGAATTGCTCGTGACGACGACGAACTGATCCGCCAGGCGATCGTCCGCGAACTCAATCGCAATGGCCAGGTCTTCTTCGTCCACAACCGGGTTCAGGACATTCACCAGGTTGTCGAACGGATCGAGTCGATCGTGCCCGAGGCAAGGATCGGTGTCGTGCACGGGCAGATGAAGGAGTCGGAACTGGAACGCGATATGCTGGATTTCGTCACCGGGCGAATCGACGTGCTGGTGGCGACGACGATCATCGAGAGCGGACTCGACATTCCCAATGCGAACACGATCTTCATCCACGATGCTGACCGGTACGGGTTGGCCGACCTGCACCAGTTGAGAGGCCGTGTCGGTCGTGAGAAACGGCGGGCTTACTGTTATCTGCTGTTGCCCGAATCCCGGCCGCTGTCCCAGGTGGCCACACGGAGGCTGAAGGCGGTCGAGGAGTACAGCGAACTGGGAGCGGGGTTCAAGATCGCGATGCGGGACCTCGAGATACGTGGCGCGGGCAACATCCTGGGAACCCAGCAAAGCGGCCACATTGCCACGGTCGGTTATGAACTGTACTGCCGGTTGCTGGAGAACGCGGTCCGCCGTCTCAAGAGCCTGCCGCCGCGAGAGGATCGGCACGTTTCGATTGATCTGCCGCTGGCGGCGTTTCTTCCCGAGGGGTACGTTCCGGGAGGGCGGCACAAGGTCGATGTTTACCGACGGATCGCTGCCGCCCCCGATCTCGACACGTTGCGTGAGGTCGGGGACGAACTGCGTGACAGGTTCGGTCCGTTGCCCGAGGAAGCCCTGAGATTGCTCGATCTCAAGCGGGTGTCGTTGTGGGCGAACCAATGGGGGATCGAGGGGATTCGCATCGAGCCGCGCCGGGACGGGCAGGGGCCATTTGTGGTTCTCGAATGTGGCGAGGCCGAGAGACTTCGTCCACTGGTCGATAACGGCACGCGGACGTTGCGGATCGTTGACCCGAGGCAGGCTTGCGTGCTGATCGAGCCTGATGAAACCGAAGGCGAGGTGTTGCTGGGAGTGGTCAAAGAGGGGTTGCAGCCCACCTAGACCGTTCCTATACTCCCGCCCCTCACGGATTCTCCGCGCCCCTCATCTCCTTGCCATGGACCCTCCACAACGGGTCCTGGCCGGATGGAACCGGCCCGATGATGAGACATTCTGTCCTCCCAAAGCGGCTCGTCGGTTTGGCGGCGTCCTGTTTGCCGGGCCTCGTAATGATTGTCCTGGTGACGGTGTTGCCCGGCTGTCGCGGATTGCCGTGGGACCGAACGGCTGGCGAGGTGCGCGAGGTTCCGCCGAAAGTGACCGTTTTGCCGACGGGTTCCGGTGAGATCGATGATGGAACATCGGTCCAGGCCACGTCGCTGCAGATGGCTCTGCCAACTGGGGAATCGGACTGGTTGAGCCAGACCCAGGTGGTGGCGATCGTCAACGGTGAGCCGGTGTTTGCCAGCGAGATCCTGCACCGGCAGGCGGGGGCGCTGGCCGCCGCTCGACAGCAACTCACCCCGCCCCAGTACCGGGCACTGCAGGGAGACCTGATCCGCAAGCAACTCAAGGGGTACATCGACCGTCGCATGATGGCCCAGGCCATGCGGAACGGCCTGGAACAGGACCGCCAGGAGTTCCTCGACACTCAGTTGGACAAGGTCTTCGCCGAACAGGAACTGCCGCAATTGCTCAAAGGGCGGCAGGTCCAGTCGGTTGTGGCCTTGAAGAGGAAACTGGGTGAGGAGGGCACGACTCTGGAGGTGCTCAAGGAGGACTTCCAGCAACAGCAATTGGCCATGGAATATCTCCGGCAGTCCGCCCGGCCGCGAGAGGATTTCTCGCCGTCGGAGATGATGGCCTGGTACCGGTCTCACCTGGAGGAATTCCAGACGACACCCCGAGTCCGTTGGCGGCAGATCCTGGTGTCCAACGCGAATTATCTTGACCGGGATTCGGCGCTGAGGGTGATCGAGGTGGCCAAGTCGAAGCTGGACGGCGGCGAGTCCTTCGCGGCGGTGGCCCGAGAACTCTCGGATGGTCCAGTGGCTGCCGAAGGCGGTCTGTGGGACTGGACCGACAAGGAGAGCTTCAAGGACGAGCGGATTGCCGATGCCCTGTTCCGATTGCCGTTGGGGACATCGAGCCGGATCTTCGAGGGGAAGGGATTCTTCCAGTTGGTGGTCGCCGTCGAACGCGAGGAAGGCGGCGCGGCCAAGTTTGAGACCATCCAGCCTCAGATCGAGAAGCGGCTGGCCGACGAAAACCGGGTTCAGGAAATGGAACGGGTCGTTGGGGAACTCCAGCTCACTGCACAGATCACCACCGTCTTCGACAAGCCCGGTAAGCCGTTCTTTCCCACGGGCCGACAGGTCATCCCTGGTCCATTGGGCCCCGCTTCCGAGGAGGCCAAGGGGCTGGACCTTTCACCGTCGGCAGCCGGAGTGGATTCTCCGGCCCGTCGACAGGAGAAAAAATGAAAACCGTCTGGAACGGGGTTGACCCGTTTTGCGGCGATGCACTATTACCCCGCCCATCTTCAACCGGCTGCCGTCACGAACGGTCAACAACAAGAATCTCTCACAGGTTGGCAGCCTCACATCTCAACTCACTCCGAGTCGTCAGCTATCACTTCTCACAACGACTCGACACTCTCTTCGACTCTCCACTCTCACACCAACAATTGAATCTGATCTGACTCGTCATGAGCTGTCGTCCAGGTGATCGACCTGGAACAGTCGGGTACGATTTTCGGCCCGTCCTGTTTCCGGAAGAGAGCCGGGCCATGTCGGATCCCGGAAGGACCCGGGATCGGTGGCAATGTCGACCGCCGCGGCAAGTCTCGCGGAGGAACTCCCGGTGCGAAAGGCTCTCGGACTGTTTGCGTGTACGGGCTTCGTGGCCCTTGGGCTATGGCTTTTCCTGCCCAACGACGCGCCTCGCAACCTCTCGGCCCAGACAGGGGCCGTTCAACAAGTGACCTCACCGGGGGCCCAGCCAGGGACCGCCGGCGATGTTGCGCCCTCGCCTCGAGCGGTGGCACCGGTGGCGCCAGCTGCCGTCGCCGTTCCACCGGAGGCCGGTTCCCCGGCCGGCAATGGCGAAGCGTCGACGCGAGCCAGCCTCCTGAAGTTGCGGATTCGTGACCAGTTGGCCATGGCCTTGAGGGCACTGGAGCGTGGCGATCGGGACGAGGCCCAGAGGTTGGCGATGGCAGCCGACCAGTTGGCGAAAGCCACCGGCCTGGTCTTTGCCCAGGGAGAAACGAGTCCGCAGGACCTGTTGGCACGCATCCAGGTGCCGGCCGTCGACGACGCACCGTCCAAGCTTGCTCAGTTGATCAAACAGGCCCAGGCGGCCGGGACCGCCGGCCAGTTCGCCGAGGCGATCAACCTGTCAGCCCAGGCCGATCGCCTGGCCCGAAAAAACAACCTGGTGCCGGCCGCCGGCACCCCCCGACCGGCACAGCTGGTGGCCGTCTTCGAGATCAAGCTGCTTGACCAGTCCACCGGCAAGACCGGGAAGTCGCTGGCCGAGTTGGTCCAGACGCGCGTCAATGATTACATGGTGGTCGCTGCCAAACAGGAGGCCGCCGGCCGATTGGCCGAAGCCCTGAGACTGGCATCGGTGGCCGGGTTGATGGCGCAGTCCACGCAACTGGTCTTCCCGACCGGAACGTTGACGCCCGAGGCACTGATCGCCCGTGTCGAGGCGGCACAGGCTCCCAAGGCACTCTCACCGAAAGCCACGTCGCTCAAGGGGCAGGCCACAGCGCTGGTCGCCGAGGGCCGAGCTCTCTTGCGGGCAGGAAAGCTGGACGAGGCCAAGGCAAAAGCCGAACTGGCTCGTGGATTCCAGGTGACCTGGGACCTGCTCGATGATCGTCCGCGGTTTCTCCTGCAGGACATTTCCAAGGCATCTGCTGCCCCGGCCGCCGCTCCCACGAAGTTGGCCAATGCCCCCCGTGAGGGAGTGGCGCGAGCGATCCGACAACCGAACGTCGGCTCTCGAGATCCGGCCGTCGGGCCTCCGACGAAGATGTCGGCGCTGGATCTCTACAACCAGGGCCTGGCCCACTTGCGTCGCGGTGACCGTGAAGCTTCCTACAGATCCTTCCTCGATGCGTATCGCAGCGGCGAGAAACTGGACCGGGTTCGTTCGCAGCAACTGGAAGATTTCCTTCGAGAACTGTCCCCGCGAAATCCCACCGCGACACGGACGGCGGCGTCCGAGACCCGGCCCGGCACGTCATCGGCTCGCGATGATGCGATCGCCGTGGCGCAGCAGAAGCAGAACCTGCTGTTTGACTCGCTCCGCAGCCGAACACTCAATGCCGTCTTCAAAGCTCGCCAGTTGAAGGACAACGATCCGGACAAGGCCGTGGAGACGCTCGACCAGGCCCTGGCTGCAGTCAATGCCGCTCAACTCGACAAGGCCCTGGCCGATCGGCTCAAGGGCCAACTGAACAATGCCCGTCGAGCCATCGTCACCGAACGCGACCTGAAGGCGCCTCAGGTGGCCCAGACGAAACGGAACCGCGAGATCGAGGCACAGTTCGAAGCCGAGCAGCAGCACAAGATTCGTGTCGAGCAGGAAATCGGCGAACTTGTCGACAAGTACAACGAGTTGTTCCGGGACAAGCGTTACGAAGAGGCCGAGATGACCGCGCGGAAGGCGCGGGAGATCGACCCCTACAACCCGGTCGTCGTGACCATGTTCCAGAAGGCGATCTTTGCCCGGCGAAACGAGATCAACCTTAGGCGGCGCGAGGATGTTGATGCGAGCCTCTGGGATGCTCTCAACGATGTCGAAATGGCGATGGTCTTTCCCACCGACGACTACGCCTATCCCGGAAAGCGGGAATGGAAAGACCTGGTCAAGAGACGGAAGCGGTTCGGACGTCCTGACAACAGGGAACGCAGCGAAGAGGAGCTGCGGATCGAGAAAAGCCTGAATTCGCCCGTCTCGCTGCACTTCGACGAGGCCCCGCTCAAGGAGGTCATCGACGAGATTCGCAAGCAAATCGAGATCAACATCGTAGTCGACAAGCTGGGACTTGAAGAGGTCGGTGCCACGACCAATTCTCCCGTGTCGATCGACCTCAACGGCATCAAGCTCAAGAGCGTCCTGAACCTGACACTCGAGCCGCTGGACCTGGACTACACGATCCAGGACGACGTGCTGAAGATCACCAGCAAGGTCCGTCAACAGGGCCGCCTGATCACCGCGACCTATCCGGTCGCCGATCTGGTCGTGCCACTGGATATGGGACGGGTCAATGCCGGCACGATCACCAGCCTGGTTCCAGGTCAGCCATCGACGCCGACTCTGCAGTCTGATGGTCAGATGGCCGTCAACGGTTCAACGGCCCAATTCCAGGTTGGCAACAATGCCGCTTCGGGACTGGTCGGCGCGATTTCCGGCAGCGGAATGGAAGCCGGAGTGTCTGGTGGCCAGCGGGCGATCAACTTCGAATCCCTTTCGGGCTTGATTACCTCGACGATCGAACCGGGCAGTTGGGAAGAGATTGGGGGCCAGGGCAGCGTGCGTGGCCACGAATCGACCTTGAGCCTCGTGATTCGGGCGACCCAGAAGACCCATGACGAGATTGCCGACTTGCTCGAGCAACTCCGCCGCCTGCAGGACTTGCAGGTGACGATCGAATGCCGGCAGATCGTGGTGATCGACAGTTTCTACGAACGGATCGGTATCGACTTCGACTGGAACATCCAGGACTCGATCGGTGGTCCCACGCTTGACGGCGGCGCATCGCAGCAGGGCGGCGGCGGCGGCGGTGGCGGTGGCAACCAGCAGTCGGGTCCGGGTTCTCCCCTGCCTCCCTTCGGTAGCGTGATCGGCGGCGGTGGCCAGCAGCAGGGTGGCCAGGGCGGCGGTGGCCAGGGCGGCGGCGGCGCCTTTGGAGTTGGTGGTATCGGCGGTGGCTTCAGCGGCGGCGGTGGCGCTGGCGGCGGACTGGGAGGTGGCTTTGGCGGCGGCGGTGGTGGCCAGGGTGGTCAGCAACAGCAGCAGGGCGGGATGGGACTCTTCGATCCGGCTCCGAGGCGAAACCTGGTCAACCGCGACAACTACGCACGTCCGACGGTGATCGGCATGTCCAATCCGGATTCGTTCACCGACGACCTCGATCTCCAGTTTCGGCAGGGTTCGTTCCAGATCGGTGTTCCCGACTTCGGGGGATACAACCCCGAGAGTGGTCTTCAGTTCGGTCTGGCGATTCTTTCGGACATCGAGACCTTCTTTTTCATCCAGGCCGCGCAGGGTGACGAGCGATCCAACGTGATGGCCGCACCCAAGGTGACGATGTTCAACGGCCAACAGGCCACCATTCGTGACCAGGTCTCCCAGCCGTTTGTGATCAGCATGATCCCCAGTGGAGGTGGTGGCATCTTTGGCGGCGTTGGCTACAGCCCGGTGATCATGCCGATCAACGAGGGTGTCTTCCTACAGGTCCAGGCAGTCGTTTCGGCCGATCGCCGTTACGTCCGGCTCACCGTTCAGCCCCAGTTCACCCAGATTCGCGAAGTCAAGACGTTCACCTTCTCTGGCGGCGGCGGCGGCATGGGCGGCATGGGCGGCGGCGGCATGGGCGGCATGGGCGGTGGCATGGGTGGCATGGGTGGCATGGGCGGCGGCATGGGCGGCATGGGCGGTGGTGGCATGATGGGTATGGGAGGAATCGGCGGCGGACCGCGCGACTTCCAGGCATCCCGTACCACTGCCGGACAGTTTGGCCAGGCGATCCCCCACGGTGCCAACTTCGTTGATTCGACCTCCCAGGGTGCTCAATCCGGATTCGGTGGCATCGGTGGCATGGGTGGCATGGGTGGCATGGGCGGCGGCATGGGTGGCATGGGCGGCGGCATGGGTGGCATGGGCGGCGGCATGGGCGGTGGCATGGGTGGTATGGGCGGTGGCGCCGGCGGCGGTTCACTGACCGTGCAGCAACCGGTTCAGGCTGTCCTCAATGTCACCACCACTGTCAGTGTTCCCGACGGCGGCACGGTGCTGCTGGGTGGTGTCAAGCGTCTCAAGGAGGGACGCAACATGGCGGGCGTTCCGATTCTCAACAAGATTCCTTACATCAGTCGCCTCTTCAAGAACTCGGGCGTCGGTCGTGACACCGAGAGCGTGATGTTGATGGTCACTCCGCGGATCATCATCCAGGAAGAGGAAGAAGAACTCCTGGGCATTCCACCGGAATAATTCCGGTGGAAGCACTGTTCTGGGTCTAAGCCAATGGGCTCCGGCTGAAACCCTTACGGTGTGTGTCCGAGGGTGGCAGGCCGTCGTAGAGTTGCGGGACTCTGCGGCGGCCGCTCCCTTTTAAAGGTAAGGGCCCGGAGGCAAACCGTCTCGTCCTGAAAGAGGCCTTGTGCTACCGTCCCGGCCCGCAACATCAAACGGTCGGACCCGCCGTGGACAGCACCCCCCCCTATCAACCGCTTCGCGTGGCCGCTTCGTGCCTGGTGGTGTCTCTGCTGGTGCTGTTGGGGCTGGGGGCCTGGGCCGGTGGATTCCTGCCCTTGGGGCTTGGTGAGGCGACGGTTTCCGTGCGATCGACCCATCCGGATGATCGGCCGACCATCCCGCGATGTGATCTTCGCGATACGTTGGGCACGCTGCACCAGGTTGGCGGCCAGTCCGAAGCGCCCGCGACCGTTGTCGTGTTTCTCTCGCCGACCTGCCCGATCAGCCGCAGTTATGTGCCGATGCTCGGACGTCTCCACCGAGCTGCCGCCAGCCGCCGGGTTCGGGTGCTGGGGATTCTGGTCGCCGGGAACGAGGACTCGACGTCGGAGTTGCGAGTGGGGTTTCCGTTGGTCAGCGAAACGTCTCGACCGGAGGCCAAGGCCCTGCGAGTTTGCCTGGGCCCAACGCATGTCCCCGAGGCCTTCGTGATCGATTCGGCCGGCCGGCTCTGCTACCGCGGCCGGATCGATGATCACTACATCGACGTTGGTCGCCGCCGGCAACAAACCACTCACCGTGATCTGGCTCGCGCGATCGATACGGTGCTGAGTGGAGGTTCCCGGGAATTGACGAGGACTCCGCCGGTTGGCTGCCTTCTGGACAGTCCACCTGGGGAGGCCGAACCCGCCAAGTCGGTCACCTGGTCGAGTCACGTGGCGGAACTGGTACACAGGCGTTGTGGCCGCTGCCACCGCGCGGAAACTCCCGCGCCGTTCCCCCTGAGAACCTACGACGACGTGGCGGCTCGTTCACGGCAGGTGCTCGACGTGGTCACCCGTCGAATCATGCCCCCGTGGAAGCCACGGCCGGAATTCGGTCATTTCCGGGATGAATTGCGTCTCGACGATTCGGAACTGGCGCTGTTGCGGAAGTGGCTCGAGTCGGGATTGCCACGGGGCGACATGGCCACGGCTCCGGTGGCTCCGGTGTACCGCGGTGGCTGGGTGTTGGGCGAGCCAGACCTGGTGCTGACGATGCCGGAAGCCGCGTTGATTCCGGCCGAGGGGGATGATGTGTACTGGTATTTTGTCATCCCATCGGGGCTGGTTTCCGATCGGATGATCACCGCGATCGACTTCCGTCCTGGAAACTCCCGGGTGGTTCACCACGCCAGTTTTCGCTACGACGACACCGGTAGGGCACGTCTGCTGGATGCGACCGACCCGGCGCCGGGATACCGTCGGCATGGTGGCTGGGGCTTCTCCAGCGGCGGCACCTTGGGGGGATGGGCTGCCGGTATTCAACCCCAACGACTGGCTCCCGGCCTGGGACGTCCGATAACTGCCGGCTCGGACTTTGTTCTCCAGGTGCATTATCACCCCACCGGACAACCGGAACGGGATCGTTCTCGGGTCGGGATCTACTTCCTTCCCGAACGGTCACCGTCGGTGGGTTCAGCCGCGCCGGAGATTACCCCGGTGGTCGAGATCTTCGTGGGAGACATGTCACTGGAGATCCCCCCAGGTCGGTCCGACCTGTATCACCCGGCCGAATACACCCTGCCCGTGCCGGTAACGATCCACTCGGTCCTCCCTCACATGCACCTGCTGGGTCGGCGTTGCCGGTCCTGGGCTGTCCTGCCCAATGGGCGGAAGGTCCCGTTGGTCGCGGTCGACGACTGGGACTTCAATTGGCAGGGCCAGTATCACCTGCGGAAACCGCTGAAACTTCCGGCCGGGACCCGGCTGGTTCACGAGTCCTGGTACGACAACAGTTCGGGCAACCCGTTCAACCCGCACTCTCCACCCCGGCGGGTCACCTGGGGAGAAGGGACCAGCGAGGAGATGGGATTGCTGCTGCTGGACGTGACAGCCGATTCCGCTGCCGACCGGACGACACTGATCCGGCACAACTGGTCGCATTTCGCCGAGCAGTACCGTCGGCTAAGCGGAAGCCGCTAGCGCTATCCGCCACCGCTTTCGCCGCTATCGGTCGGCACCGTCGCGGACTCCGGTGCGGACGATCTGCCGACGGCCTGTTGGAGAGCTTCCAGAATGCGATCGGGCCCGAAAACCCCGTCCAGGACGATCGGCTTGTCCGGTTGTCCGGCCGGGTAGATGGCATAGAACGGGATCGCCTTGGCGCGGTTGCCCAGCTTGACCAACAACGCATCGATCTCCGGCGAGTCCTTCGTCTTGTCGGCCTTCAGGGGCACGATCTTGTGATCGGTGATGAACTTGCGGGTGACATCGGCATCCAAGGCGACCGCCTCGTTGAGCTTGCAGGTGATTCACCAGTCGGCCGTGAAGTCGATCAACACCGTCTGGTTGTCCTCGAGGTGTTGTGAGAGAACGTCGCCGGAGTAGGGCCTCCAGAATCCATCGTCGGGGTGGTAGAACCATCCGAAGGAGACCAGGCCCAGCAGGCCACCAAACGCGGCCGCCTGCCCCCAGGCCATCATTCGCCTGGTCCGTGGCTGGGTCAGCGGCACACGGCCGATCCACCAGAAGGCGGCCCAGAGTGAGAACAGGAACAGCAGGGTCGGCACCACGATGTCGGAGTCGACTCCAGAGAGCACGTACATCGGGTAGATCACCGTGCCCAGCAGCACGAAGCCCATCACCTGCTTGAAGGTCTCCATCCACATGCCCGGCTTGGGCAGGAACCCGATCAGCTTGGGGAACGCTCCGATCAGCAGGTAGGGGACCGCCATTCCCAGCCCGACGCTCATCAACACCAGGTAGGTGACCCCGATCGACTGGCTGACGGCCCAGCTCATCGCCGGAACCAGCAGCGGCCCGGTGCAGGGGGTCGCCAGGATGGTGGTCAGGATTCCCTTGGCAAATGCGGCGCCCAGCCCTTCCTGTCCGGAGGTGTCACCGGAACCGCCAAAGCCGGGGATCGGGATTTCCCAGACACCCAGGAAACTCAGCGCGAAGACAAACACGATCGCCGCCATGACGATGTTGAACGGGGCACTGGTGAACTGAGACCCCCAGCCGGCCCCGACCACGCCGACCAGGGTGGCCAGCACTGCGAAGACACTCATCAGGCCCAGCGAGAACGCAAGATTGAGCATGAAGGCGCGGGTTCGGTTTTCACCGGCCTGCGTCACAAACGACATGATTTTCAGGCCGATCACCGGCAGAACGCAGGGCATGAAGTTGAGAATGAAGCCGGCCAGTAGCGCGACGCCGACCTGGGTCAGCAGCGTACTCAGGCTGGCCGGTGCCGCTGCCGGCGTCTCTTCCGCGTCGGTCCCGGTGGACACCATTTTCTGTTGTCCGTCGTCGGCGATCTTCTTGTCGGTTTCGCTGACGTCTCCCAGCACGAACGAAGCCCGCCCCTTCAGGCAGCCCTTCTCGTCACAGTACTGGTACAGCACCCGGCCTCGCACGCCGTAGCCCGAATCGGTCGCCGAATCGGTCACGCGGAAGGTCCGGCTCCAGGTCACCGTGCCGTGGAAGAGCCGTTGCTCGAGGTTGCCAGAGGGAAGCTCGATCGTCTTCTTCTCGAACGGCTTGTCTTCCTGGAATCCGTCGCCCACAGCCTCGAGGCCACGGAGACCCTGGAGCGATATCCGGGTGGGCAGGCCGCCGTTGTTCTTGTCCTGGCTGAGCGCGAAGATGTGAAATCTGTCTTCGAGCGTTGCCGAGAGCGACAGCGTCACCGTGTCGCCGGGCCTGGCGTTCCCGGGTGACAACTCCATGTGCCACGACACCGGTGTCGGTGTTTCCTGGCCGCCGGCCTTGGTGGTTGGGGTGAAGTCATGGGTGAAAGGGAATTCGGGGCCATCACCGAGGGCAATTTCGATCGGGAACTCTTCCGGAGGCAGGCAGCCACTGGCGTTGCACATGCTCAGCCTGATCGCACCGTTGATCGCAGCGTCGCCGTCACCCCGCTTGAATGCCTGTCGCCACACCGCTCGTCCAATGTGCTTTTCCTGGCGGAAATCCATCTCGCCGATCTTGGTGACCTCGATCTTCGGGGGGTGGTCGGGACGGGGGCCCTTGTCGAGTGTTTCGAGTCCGGTGTGTTTGGCGATCTTGATGATTGTCGAGTTGGGGTCGTCGCCGATCGAGTACGTGTAGTAGCCCTCGGGAACGATCACCTCGATCGTCAGTGTCACTCGTTCTCCCGGCTTCGCGGTGGCCGGGTGCAGTGACGTGGCGATCTTCGGTGTCGCCGCCACCGTGCCCGGTCCGTCACCCAGGTTGCCGAAGGGCTGGAACAGGTCGGGCTGGTCCTGGGCCACCGTCGGGGTGGTCACCATCAGGACAGCGATCCAGGTCAAACACCTTCTCATCGTGTCACGTTCTTTCGTTTTCCGCACATTTCCGGGGTCGCCCCCCTTTTGGACGCATCTTAGTTCATCCGAATCGACGCTGGCAATTGGCCAAAGGCTCCTCTCGTGGCACACTGTCGGTGGACGTCATTCCGGTCATGAAGAATTTGCCGTGTTTCGCCTCGTTCCTTTTCTCTGTTGTCTGCCCGTGGTGCTGCCGGCCGCCGAGCCGCGGGCAGTCACCGTGGATGCCGCGTTGCCGTTCGGACAGGCTCCGGTTGATTATCTCGGGGATGCCACCTCCGATCCCGTCGCTCGTCTCAACCGACGGCTGGTCGATGGCGAGATCACGCTCAAACCGGTGACCGGGCGAGGTTACCTCGACGCGGTTCTTCGTGTCCTGCAGGTGCCTGTCTCCTCGCAACTGCTGGTCTATTCCAAGACGGCCGTCAACCAGCGGCTGATCACTCCGAAAACTCCCAGGGCGATCTATTTCAATGACACGGTTTCTGTGGCCTGGGTTCCCCGAACCGCGGAACTGGAATTGTCGGCCGTCGATCCGGTCAAAGGCGCGATGTTCTATGTCCTGAAGCAGCCCGAAGCGTCTGGTGGTGGGGCACCGCGGTTCCACCGCAGGCAGAGTTGCCTGGCCTGCCACATTGGTCGCACCACGCTGTCGGTTCCCGGCGGCATCGTCCGGTCGTTCCTGGTCGAATCAACGGGCAAGCCGCTTGAGGGTTACTCGCGGGTGACCGGAACCACTCCGATCAACAACCGCTGGGGCGGCTGGTACGTCACCGGACGGCTGGGCACTTCGATCCACATGGGCAACCTGGTCAACAGGGACGAGAACCGACGTCATCGCCACGATGCGTCGTTCCGCGGCAGCCTGGGGCGCCTGGATACCCTGGTCGATCTGAAGGCCTATCTTTCTCCCCACAGCGACGTCGTCGCGCACCTTGTTTTCGACCACCAGTTGCACGGTCAGAACCTGATCACACGTGTGTCCTATGAACACAGGCTGGGCAGGCGGTCCGATGCCGAGGATCGGTTGCTGCGGTACTTGCTGTTGGCCGAGGAGCCTCGGTGGGACGAGGAAATTTCCGGCACGAGCGGATTCGCCAAGTGGTTCCAGCAGCAGGGGCCACGGGCCGGTGACGGTCGGTCACTGCGGCAACTGGACCTTTCCGGTCGCCTGTTCCGTTTCCGCCTGAGTCCCCTGGTCTATTCTTCGCAGTTGGCGGTGATGCCCGACCCGCCCCGCCAACGCCTGGGCCGTCGGTTTCGGGCGGTACTCGAGGGCCGCCCGGCCGGTGGGCTCGAGAAGTTGCTCAACGATCGGCAACGGGACGACCTGCGTGACATCCTGGAAGCCACCCGAGAAGATCTGCCAGCCGGGTGGCGAGTGAGGCCGCGACGTCGAGGAGTGAAATGATGGGGATCCTGAACAACTGGCGGGCCTGGTCTGTCTCTGGAATGGTGTGGCTGATGGCATCGTGCCCGGTAGACGCTTTCCAGGATTCGACCCCCGTGACCGCTGGGGTTCGCGTGCCCGACGGGTTTCGGGTCACGATGTTTGCCGACGACGAACTGGCCAGCAACATCTACTCGATGACCGTTGATGCGGCGGGTCGCGTGGTCGTTGCCGGTCCGCGATACGTCCGGATTCTTCACGATCGGGACGGGGACGGTCGCGCCGAGTCGTTCACGGCGTTTTCAGATCGCCCGGCCGGTGGCGCCCAGGGAATGTTCTTCGACGGCTCCGATCTGTTGGCGACCGGGGATGGGGCGATGTGGCGGTTGCGGGATGCCGATGGGAACGGGCGGGCCGACGGACCGCCGGAGCAGATTCTGAAGATCCGTGCCGGTGGAGAACACGATGCTCACGCGATCCGCCGCGGGCCCGATGGCTGGTTCTACCTGTTGGCCGGAAACGGCGCCGGGGTGAATGCCTCCTACGCATCGCTGGGGTCCTCGCCCATCCGCGTGCCGTCGGCCGGGACATTGCTGAGACTGCCGCCGTCTTTGACCGGCAGCGAGATCCTGGTGGACGGGTTTCGCAATGCCTACGACTTTGCCTTCGATCCGGATGGAGACATCTTTGTCTTTGACAGCGACGGGGAACGCGACGTGTCCCTGCCGTGGTACCGGCCGACCAGGGTGTTTCATGCCTTGCCGGCACATGGGACCGGCTGGCTGTCCCGAAGCTGGAAACGGCCGGGTTATTTCCTGGACATGCCACCGGTGGTGGGAGCTTTCGGACGAGGATCGCCGACCGGGGTGGCCTGTTACAGACACACCGCCTTCCCCGAGAAATTTCGCGGAGCGGTCTTTGCCTGTGACTGGACCTTTGGTCGGGTGGTGGCGCTGACGCCGCCTGGCGCAAGCGGACCCGGACTGGAGAAGCCGGTCGAGTTCATGACCGGCCGCGGACACTTCGGGTTTGCGCCGACGGACATTGCCGTGGCTCCTGACGGTGCGGTCTTCGTGTCGGTGGGAGGGCGAGGGACCCGCGGCAGCGTATTCCGGATTACCCACCCGGCAACGATCACCGGCTCGACCGTTCGTCGCCGGTCACCGATCCGCCGTTGCCTGACCACGCCCCAGCCGCTGGCCAGTTGGTCTCGACATCAATGGCTGCCACTGGCCCACAAATTGGGAGCGGCCGCGTTCCACAAGGTCGTTGTCGACCCGAATTTCTCGCCGGCCGAGCGAGCACGGGCTGTAGAGATCCTGGTCGATCCGTTTGGTGGACCCGATTTTGATCGACTGGGCGAGGTCGATACGGGCTGGCCCGCGGTTGTGCGGGCCCGGTTGGCGTGGGCCGTGGGGCGGATGGAACCCGGTCAGCCGGACGCGGAGCGGCTTGGTGTTTTCCTGAAGGATGCCGACCCAAGAGTCGGACGAGCGGCCTGCGAGGCGGTGCTGGGGGTCGCGGGCAAGTGGGACTGGTCGGTGGTGGAACCGGGCCTGTTGGTCCAGTTGAACAGTTCCGATCGCCGGACCCGTCAGGTTGCTGCCACGGCAGTGGCGCGTATGCCCGAAGAGGCCTGGCAACGGATCCGGGCCAGGACGAAAAAGCTGTCGCCTCGCGCCCGGATCGCTGCGGCGGTGGGCGGTCGGGCGCACGTCAAGGGCGTGGACCGGGACGGATTGGCTGTGGCACTGGAGGTGTTGGCCGCGGACACATCGGCGGAGGTTCCCCTCAGCCTGAAACGCGATGCGGCCAGGCTGGGGCAACTGGCCCTGGGTGACGTCGGCCCCAGCCGAGGCCGGGCGGCAGTGTTTGACGGCTACGGGGCCGTGTTGTCTCCGGAGATACTGAGTCCGGTGGCCGGGGAAGTGGGCCGAGTGATCGAGGCGGCATTTCCAACCGGAAACCGGGAACTGGATGACGAACTCGCCCGGCTGGCGGCCATGGTTTCGACGGCCGAGCCCCGCTTACTGGAGAGGTTTCTGGACCAACTCGACATCCAGTCTCATCCCGTATCGGACCTGCATTTCCTGATCACCGCCGCACGGATTCCGCTGGCCCGGAACGAGGTTCAACGAATGCGGACGGCCCGGGCACTGGTGGGACTGCAGGCCAAGATCGACCGGAAGGATCTGAAACAGGACAGCAACTGGGATGATCGGGTGGGTGAGTTGTACGCGGCGTTGTGTGGCCACGACGCCCGACTGCCTCGCGCGGTGCTGGACACGCCGGGATTCGGCCTGCCGTCGCACGTGTTGTTTCTCGGGAAAATTGCCAAGGCCGATCGGCCTCGGGCCCGGGCTGCATTCGTGGCAGCGATCGCAAAAGCCGGTGACGACTATCCCTGGAGCGGTGAGGTAGTGCGATTGCTGGGCCAGTCGGATGATCCGGCCGTGCGTTCACTGGTCCGCGGGGCTTACGAGCGAGTGGGGGTTCGTGGATCGGTGCTGCTGGAATTGGCCAGGAGGGCCGAACCGGTTGACCGAAAGCGGTTTGTCGAAGGTTTGGCGTCCTCGTCACTGGAAGTGGTCGGGGCCTGCCTGGGAGCGCTGGCGAAGCTGCCCAGGGGGACGGCTGCGAGTGAACAGTTGGCCTTGCTGGGGGCTGTCCGCCGGTTGGGGACGGCGGCCACCGAGCACGGGCTGCGGTCACGTGCGGTGGCGCTGCTGAGACGCAACACCGGCCGTCGGTTCGGCTTCGTGTCCGGTAAGAAGGGGCGGGTGGCTCAACCCAAAGCGGTGGCCGCCTGGACGGCGTTCCTGGAGACGGCCTATCCGAAGGAGACCCGGCGTCTGCTGGGCGCCGCGGCGGCCAGCCTGGAGGGATTGAAGAAGCGGCTGGCCCGCGTGGACTGGGACAACGGCGACGTGTCGCGGGGGAAGAGGGTTTTTGCCAAGAGGGGCTGCGTGCAGTGTCACCAGGGACGACGTGCGCTGGGGCCCGACCTGGCCGGTTCGGCCGGCCGGTTTTCCCGGGCAGATCTGTTCACCGCCATCGTGTTGCCCAACCGGGATGTTTCGCCCCGTTACCAGACGACTGTTGTCCAGACCGACGATGGTCGGGTCTACAACGGGTTGATTGTCTACCAGTCGGTTGACGGGCTGACCTTGCGGACCGGCACGAACCAGACGATCCGCCTGGAACGGGAAGAGATCGAGTACCAGGCGCGTCGGCCCGAGTCGCTGATGTCGTCCGGGTTGCTGAAGGGGCTGGATGACGGTGGGTACGCCGACCTGTACGCCTATTTGAAGACATTGCGCAAGTAGGTGGCTTCACCCGGTATTGCCGTCCGGGGATTGTGGCTCAACAATGAACAGTGTCCGGACCATGGAGTGTTGTGATGCCACAGGCGATTGCTGATCCCGAGGAACTGAAGCGTTTTGCCAGCTTGTTGAAGCAGTTCAACACCGATCTTGTCGATCGCACCAACGCGATGGCCAGCCAGTTGGAGTCGTTGAGCGTGACGTGGCGGGACCAGGAGAACAAGAAATTTGTCGAGCAGTTCACCGAGCAACTCAAGGGGATCAATCGGCTGGTCGAGGTCAACGACGCGTACATCCCGTTCCTGGTCCGCAAGGCGGCTCGGCTCGAGGAGTACCTGCAGCAGCGGTGAGGGACGGCGATCGGTTTGGGTCGTGCCGTCTCGGACCAGGTGCGGCAGTCGGAAGATCACCAGGATGATGCGAGGAGAGAGGCTCACATGAACGCTCCGGCCAATGTGAACTCGGTCCAAGCCGTTCGCGATTTCCGCGGCAACCTGCAGCGGTTTGGCGAACAGGCCACCGACTGCCTCGACTCGCTCCACGCCCAGGTTCATCGGATGATCGATTGGCTTGAGCACGATCGGCCCGCCTACTGGCAGCAGCAGGTTCGCCGGAGCTTCGACCAGGTGGCGGAGGCACGGCAGAGCCTGCAGCGGTGTCAGATGCAGAGCGTGGGGGATCACCGGCCGTCGTGTACCGAGGAGAAACAGATCCTGGCCCGCACCAAGGCTCGACTCGAATACTCGCAGCGCAAACTGGAGGCTGTCAGTCGTTGCCAACGAGTTGTTGAGGAGGAGGCCAACCAGTTCCGTGGTCGCTGTGGGCAACTCGACAACCTGCTGCAAAGAGATGTCCCGCGGATGACCGGTTTGCTGGACCGGATCCTCGTCTCGTTGGAAGAGTATGTGGCGATTTCGGCCCCCGAACCTCCTCCACCGGCGGTTTCCGACGGTGCGACTTCGGGGGAGGGAGGTGACCGATGAAGATCGTTGACCTGCACACGGGAGCCGCCAGGCTGACCGACGCGCTGAATCAGCTCGAGGTGGCGTGGGAACGAACCACGCTGTCGTGGAATGACGAGTCCCGGCGACATTTCGAAGCGGAACACCTCGCACCGATCACCCCGACCATCCGAATGACGCTCGACGCGGTCAACCGCCTGGCCGAGGTGCTGGGGCGTGTTGAACGCGAGTGCCTGGACGAAGACCGTTAGTGTCCTGCGAGACGAGATGACCGATTCGACTGCTTCCACCGACAGCGACCGCGCCGACGGATTCTCCGATCGGCTCGACCATTCGCGGCAGCGCGAGTTGGTCCAGGGGTTGTTGCAGGCGGTCGTCGATCGGGTGCATGCCGAGAAGACCCTGGCTGATGGCCAGGCCGGGCGAAGTGAGACCGAGGACAGGGGCTACGAGGAGGCCTGTCGGGCGCTCGAGCAGAAACGCGATGCGGCCCGGGCCACGATCATCCGCCAGTACGACCTGGTTCGCGATGAGACTCTCTCGCAGATCGACGCCGAGATCTCGGCGACCCAGATCGAATACGACGATCGGGTGGCAGAGGTGCAACAGAAGTCAGAAGGTGACCAGGAGCGGATCGAGAAGGAGCGGGACGAGGCTCGCTGGATGGTCCAGGCCGTGCTCGACGACACCGCCGAAGACAGTCCCAAGCACAAGTTCGAGACCTACAAGGCGAGCCTGAAGGTCAGCCGTGTGCGGAGATTGGCCGACTGGGAAGACCTGGCCGGTCGCGTGGAGGCGGTGGCCGGTCAACTGGCCGGATGGCGGCAGCCCCAGTCGCCGTCCACCAGCCAGGGCATGCGACCGCCGGCCGAAACCGACGATTGCCTCGAACACTTCGTCGAATGCGTCGACAAGGCCAACCGCGATATCGATGCGATTGGCCGCCTGTGGCTGCCCCGGTTGTTCAGTGGAGTGTTTCCGCTGTTGATGTGGGTCCTTTTGACCTCCCTGGTCGCCGTGCCGCTGATCGTCCTGGACGTGCCCGGGAAACTGAAACTGGTTCGGGACGCCAACTCGCTGGGCCCTGCCGTCGGAATTTCGATCGGGGCGTCACTGGTAGCTGCAATGGTGTTGATGGGACTGCTGTTGCTGGTTGCCCGGGTCCGTTGCCGACGTTTGTGGGAGAGGTTGGGAGAGCACACCGCCGACGCCCGCCGTGCTCGGCAACACTGGTTGAAGGCGTCGCAACAGGAATTCGGCCGCCGGAAGGACGAGTTCACTGACTGGTACCACGTGATCGTCGAGGAACGGGAGAACGCGATTGGACGGATCGAGGAGATCCAGTCGGGACGGGCCGAGGAGATCGCGAATCGTCACAAGGCGGAATTGGCCGACGTTCACCAGCGGTTTCCCGAGACACTCAAGCAGTTGGCCGACCGGCGGCAGCAGCAGGAGATGGCTTGTGAGGCCGAACGATCCGAGCAGCTTGAGGAGATCGAACAGGAGTATCGAACGGGACGGGAGACGCTGGACCGGGAACACACCCAACGGGTAGCCAGCGAACGCGAACGTTTCCAGCGGGCATTTTCGGAGTTGAAGCAGAACTGGGAGACCGCCTGCGGGATGTTCGCCGCCGCGACCGGGGACATGGTCACCCGTTGTGACGAGTTGTTTCCGGCGTGGTTGGACCTGGCCAACGGTGGCTACAGTCCTCCGGAGCGTGTTCCACCGGCCGTGCGGCTGGGCACGTTCGATGTCGATCTCTCCAAGGTCCCCGGAGGGGTGCCGGATAACGAGCAACTTCAGACGGTTCCGAAGAACATCCCGATGCCGGCGATCCTGCCGTTCCCCGAACAAGCCAGCGTGCTGCTGGAGGCCGAGAGGGAGGGCCGCGACGCGGCCGTGGCCGCCCTGCAGACATCGATGCTGAGGATGTTGACGGGGTTGCCGCCGGGCAAGCTGCGACTGACGATCATCGACCCCGTCGGACTGGGTGACAATTTCTCGGCCTTCATGCACCTGGCCGACTTCGACGAACTGCTCGTTTCGGGGCGGATCTGGACAGAGTCGGCGCATATCGATCGCCAGTTGGCCAATCTCACCGAGCACATGGAGAACGTGTTCCAGACCTACCTGCGGAACCAGTTCGAGACGATCGAGGAGTACAACGAGTATGCCGGCGAGGTGGCCGAGCCGTACCAGGTGCTGGTGGTGGCCAACTTCCCGGTCAACTTCAGCGACACCGCCGTTCGCCGGCTGGTCAGCATCGCCTCCAGTGGGGCTCGTTGCGGGGTCTACACCCTGGTCAGTGTCGACAGCCATCAGCAACTGCCGCACAACTTCGATCTCGAAGATCTTCGACAGCACGCCAACTGCCTGGCATGGGTTGGTGACCGGTTTGCCTGGCAGGACCAGCAGTTGGGCTGGCTGCCGTTGTCCATCGAGCCGCCTCCCGAACCGACGGAATTCGTCGAGATCGTCCGTGCCGTGGGCGAACAGGCTCGTGACACGCGTCGCGTCGAGGTGTCGTTTGACCGTGTCGCTCCCGCTCCCGAGGAGTACTGGGGACGGGACAGCCGTCGCAGTCTCGATGTGCCACTGGGCCGGGCCGGGGCCACAAAGCTGCAGGATCTGCACCTGGGCAGCGGGACCTCTCAACATGTCCTGATCGCCGGCAAGACCGGGTCGGGCAAGTCGAGTTTCCTGCACACGCTGATCACCAATGTCTCGCTGTATTACGATCCCGACCAGGTCGAGTTCTACCTGATCGATTTCAAGAAGGGGGTCGAGTTCAAGACCTACGTCAGCAACCGCCTGCCTCACGCACGGGTGGTGGCGATCGAGAGCGATCGGGAGTTCGGCCTGAGCGTGCTCGAGCGGCTCGACGCGATGCTGGCCGAGCGAGGCGATTTGTTCCGCAGGCACGAGGTGCAGGATGTGGCCGGGTTCCGCGATGCCGTGCCCGATGAACCATTGCCACGAGTGCTGTTGATCATCGACGAATTCCAGGAGTTCTTCGTCGAGGACGACCGGGTGCACCAGCAGGCGTCGTTGCTGCTGGACCGCCTGGTCCGGCAGGGCCGGGCCTTCGGCATCCACGTGTTGCTCGGCTCGCAGACGCTCGGTGGAGCCTACTCCCTGGCCCGCAGTACGCTGGGCCAGGTGGCCGTGCGGGTGGCACTGCAGTGCAGCGAATCGGATGCCCACCTGATTCTCAGCGAGGACAATACGGCGGCACGGCTGCTGACACGGCCGGGTGAGGCGATCTACAACGATGCCAACGGGCTGCTGGAGGGCAACCACCCGTTCCAGATCGCGTGGCTGGGTGACGAGACTCGTGATGAGCGGTTGGTCGCGTTACGGGAAAAGGCCGACGCCGAGGGGCACAACAACGGTGAGATGCTGGTCTTCGAGGGCAACGTGTCAGCCGACGTGACGTCGAGTCGTCCGTTGGCCGAGTGCCTGTCGGCTGTTCCCCTGGAAAAATCGGTGCCCTCGCCGTTGGCGTGGATGGGCGAGGCAGTTCAGATCAAGTCGGCTCCGGCCGTGCGGTTTCGCCGGCAAAGTGGCACCAACCTCGTCGTCGTCGGTCAACAGCCCGAACAGGCGCTGGGGGTGCTCGAGGCGATCACGCTCTCGCTGGCCGCCCAGCATCCACCCGATGCCGGATGCCGATTCGTCGTCTGCGACGGCAGTGCGGCCGATGAACCCGGTGGCGAGCAGTGGCAGCGATTGGCCCAACTGTTGCCTCACCAGGTCGAGGTGGTCAGGCCGCGGAAAATCGTCGAGACGCTGGCCGGAGTGGCCGCGGAAGTCGCGAGGAGAGACACCGAGGACGACGAGACTGCCGCACCGGTCTACCTAGTCATCCACCACCTGGGCCGATTCCGTGATCTCCGCCCCGGCGAGGACGAATTCGGGTTTGGTTCGAGCTTCGGGGGGCTTGATGCCGAGAAGACCGTCAGCGCCAGCCAGCAACTGGTCTCGATTCTTCGCGATGGACCCGCGCTGGGAATCCACACGCTGTGCTGGTGCGACACCTACAACAACCTGAACCGCTGGCTCAATTCCCAGACGTTGCGCGAGTTCGAGATCCGCGTGGCGTTCCAGATGAACGCGTCGGATTCGAGCAACCTGATCGATTCGGCGGTTGCCAGCCGCCTGGGGGATCACCGGGCGCTGTTGTACCTGGGTGAGCAGGGGACGCTCGAGAAGTTCCGGCCGTTTGCGCCCCCGCCGGAGGAGTGGTTGGCCGAGATCACCGGTCGCCTGAGAGCGGGAGCGACGGCCTAGACCGGTCGTGTTCAAACACTTCTTGTGACCGTGCTGTGAGACGGGTAGGATCGGGGTTTCACCTCTGTTGTGTGGCCGCACCGACGTGCCGGTCAGTCGCGAGGTGATCAGAGGCCGTTGCCCGACACCCGCTCTGCAGGGAGAGGTCCGATGCCGGCTCCAATCGAAGTGTTTTGCCCCCAATGCCAGGCCACGTTGAAGCTGAAGAACCGGGATGCTGAGGGGCGGAAGGTGCCCTGCCCGAAGTGCAAAACGCCCTTCGTGATCACGATTCCCGATGATGACGACGAAGTCCTCGACGATTTCGACGACCTGGATGATTTCGACGATTTCGACGAGGGGGACGACTTCGGGGATCTCGATGACGCTCCGGCGAGTCCTGCCAAGCCGCAGGCCGCACCTCCGAAAAAGTCCGGCAAGAAGCTCGGGATCATCCTTGGTGTCGTGCTGGGCCTGGCGGTTGTCGGAGTGGGGGGATTCTTCGGCGCCCAACAAATGGGGTGGATCGGTGGTGGCGACCAGGTTGCCCAGGATGGTGACAGTCAGATGCCCGGCGGCGGGATGCCCGGCGGCGGAATGCCTGGAATGCCTGGCGGCGGAATGCCTGGAATGCCCGGTGGAGGAATGCCCGGGATGGCTGGTGGGGGAATGCCGGGTATGCCCGGTGGTGCCGAGGGCGCCACGGACGCCAAGAAGGGTGGTCGCAAAGGCCGGCGGGGTGGCAAGAAGGCTGATCCGACCGAGAAGACCGCCGCACCGACTGCCAAGACGGCGGCCGGGGGAACCAAGACCGCCGGACAGCCTCAGTCGACCACCGGGGCCGTGACGCCGCCGGATGCCGGTCCGAACCAGGAATTCGACACGCACTGGCTGCCGGCCGATGCGCAGGTGGTGGCCGCTGTCAACATCGGCAAGCTGTGGGCCTCCACCGAGACACAGCAGGCCCTGGGCAACCCGACGCTTGGTCCCGAACTCAAGAAGATGCTCGAGGAGATGAAGAAGGAAACGATCCTGGGGCCCGACGAGGTGGACAAGATTACCGTGGGTGTCAGTGGTGTGTCGGACGTGATGAAGGTGGTCTTTTCGGCTCCGAAAGCCGGGGGGAGGCCCGGTTGGTCGATCTCGACAAAGGCCATCGAGAAAGCCGTCGTGGAAAAACTGGTTCCCGCCATGGTCGTTCGCCTGCGTCAGCCTCTGTCTCAGGCGCACGTGGCTGCCATCGGACAGAAGTTGGAGAAGGTCACCCTGGACGGTAAGACCGTCTTTGCTCTTCCACAGGAAGCCAATGACCCCGACGGAGGGCTGGGGATCGGGAGGATACTGGTCCACCTGGCGGACCCCAAGACGCTGGTGTTCAGCGTCGAGCGGTTCATCAAGCAACTGATTGCCAACGGAGATCCGTACACACCACGGCCGGACTTGGCATTCGTCGACGGGGGCCAGGACTTCGTCATGGCGGTGACGTTGCCGGAGCCGTTGACCATTCCGTTGCCGCCCAATTTCGCGGCCTCGCCGGATGCGCAGCAGCCGGTCATCAAGTCGTTGCTGGGGCTCAACGGAAAGCTCAAGGGGTTGGGATTGGGATTCAAGGCGCTGGAAAACGGAAGCACGTCCCTGAAATTGCAGGGACTCTCTTCTGACGAGGCGGGTGCCGCATCAGGCAAAGTGTCGCTCGCCGAGGCGCTGAAACTGGGCCGAGAACTGCTGGTTCCCCTGAAGCAGAGCAACACCTTTCTTGCTGAGTTGCTGCAGCCGGTGGAGGCGGGCCTCAACGGTTCGAAGATCATTCAGGCTGGTCCCGAGTTCGGGTTCCTGGCGGCTTTCAAGATGGCGGCTGGTCAAACCGGTAGCCTGGCGGCAGTGCTGTTGCCGGCAGTCCAGCAGGCTCGCGAGGCGGCACGTGCCACGCAGTGCCGGAATAACCTCAGGCAGATCGCCTTGGCTCTCCACAATTTCAGTACAGCCGACCCGGCAAAGACATTTCCTGCTCCGTCGATCGCTTCCAGTGACGGCAAGCCGTTGCTGAGCTGGCGAGTGGCCATTCTGCCCTACATTGGGGAAAAAGCTCTCTACGATCAGTTCAAGCTCGACGAGGCCTGGGACAGTCCTCACAACAAGGCGCTGATAGGGAAGATTCCGCAATTTTATGTGTGTCCCAGTGGTGAACTGGAAACAGGGATGACCGTCTACCGGCTGGTTGTCACCGGAAAGGCTGCCTACAAGGACGGCAAGCCACTGGGCAAGGCAGCTCTTGCCAGCCTGGGGCCGGCCGGGCAGGTGCCGTTGGTTGTCGAGGCAGGTGATGATCACGCCGTGGCGTGGACCGATCCCCGGCCTTTCCAGTCTCCGGACGAGTTGTCGGGGCATCATGGTGAGCGTGGAGCCGGCGTGGCGTATGTCGACGGGAGCGTTCGAAGCATCGCCGGCGGTGGTAGCGAGGGTGTCGCCCCGGTTGATCCCAACGACGATGGCTCGAAGGACCAGGCCAAGTTCCAGGGAGCGTGGACTGTCACCGCTGCCAGCGTCAACGGCAACTCGGTGGCCAGCATGGTCAACCAGGGCTTCACCTTCCAGAACAACCGCCTGTTGCAGCAGGTTCGGGCCGGCCAGCAGCCGTTGCAGTCGACGTTCCTGATCAACATCAAGGCCAATCCCCGAACATTCGACTGGGTGCAGGCCGGTAACAAGAAACTGCTGGGACTTTACCAGTTCCGCGGGAACAGCCTGTTGGTGACCGTGGCGCTGCCGGGCCAGCCTCGTCCGAAAGCGCTCAACGCCAAGGGGGCCTCGGTGCTGCAACTGGCGCTGAAACGGAGTACTGCTGCCGGGACGGCTCAACGGTCGAATGTTCCCGGAAACGCGGCAGCAACAAAGGGTGCCAGGAAGAATGCAGTCCCGCCGGCGAACTCGCCGGGAGCCAAACTGGTGGGCTCTTCCAAGGAACTGTTCGAGACGGTCAACAACCGCGAACTGGTGGCGACGACTTCCCAGGGGCAGAGGATCTCGATCCAGCTGAATCCCGACGGGACCACCCGCGATGGCGAGGGCAACGAGAGTCCCACGTATGAGATCAAGGGGCTGGCGTTGTCGTGGGTGACCGGCGACCGGATCATCACGGTGAACTTTCAGTCGGGCAAGCCGAAGATCGGGGACAACTGTACGGTTCAGCACAAGAAGAAATCTGACGGGTCGCCGATCACCGGGACGTTCCAGCAGCTGAAGATCGCAGAAATCAACCCGGCGAAGCCCAAGCGGAAGCCGTCATCGGCGATCGACGGCACATGGAAAATCGTTTCGGCGACCGTCTCGGGCAAGCCCTCCGATTCTCTCAAGGGCCGCATTCTCTCGTTTGCCGAGGGCAAGGCGGCAGTGAACGTCACCAAGCCGGCTGCGGTTGAATACCGGTTCACCTACGAGGCCGACACCAAGGCGAAGCCGGCGGAGTTTCGGGTCTACAACGGCGAACGCCTGTTGTGGTCGGGGATCTATCGTTACCAGGGCAAGCTGCTGCAGCTGTGTTTTGTTCGCGGGGAGAAGACGGAGCCACCCGAGAACTTCACGGCCAGGGGGATCGGCCACCAGTTGTATGTGCTGGAACCGGTGAAGACGCCCTAGGGACCGGCCGACTCCAGCTCGTCCAGCGGAAACACCGGACGGTTGACCCGTTCGAACGGCAGCCGCGAGATGTCGCTGGAGCAGGGACCGGGAGTGTCGACGGTGTAGGTGTGGGCGGTGACCGGGTCCCAGCCCTGGCGATGGGCCACGGCGGCCTTGACGTTGACGACCGAACACTCCTCGGGGGCGATTCCCTGGCTGCGGAGTTGAGCGAGGTCGAAGGGGGGGGTCTTGAGCGAGGTCAGCAGGATCCGCACTCCGCCACAACGGACGACCGCGCTCGGACCCATCTGGATGTAGAGCCCGGCACCGCTGGCCAGGTGGCTGTGCGGGTCTTCGAGCGTGAAACGGCCGTCGCTGGTGGATTCGAGCGTGACGGTCAATTCCAGCGGCCCGTCGGTCAACCGGCTGGTCTTGCCGCCGATCGGCAGCGTGACCGAATCGCCGATGTCGAGCTCGGTGACGGCCTGGACGGACTCGGGGTCGTTGATGATCGCCACTGCTCCGTCAATGTCGCGTGCAATGAACGCGGCGAGCATCGTGGTGGCGTCGCCGGGTGCTCCGCCACCGATGTTGTCCGACGGTTCGACCAGCACCACGGGAGTTTCGCCCTCAGCGATGTGACGGTCGACATCGTCGAGGCAGGAGGCCAGCGGCGGGTCGACGACGTTGCCCTGCTGGCGGTGCGTGATGGCGTGGTCGACCAGTTCAGCCAGCCGGGTCCGAGCGACCTCGGGATCGCCGAACGTGGTGGCGGCGAAACTGACGCCCGTGTCGGGCGTGTCGGCAAAGCTGAAGCCTCCCATCACGTTGACCGAGACGATGTCGTCGTCGTCGGCCTCGATGCGGCGAGCCATCGTCTCGAGTGTCTTCATCGGGTCGTCATCGGTGCCGGTGCCGGTTGGAGGCCACATCACCGATGGTGCGGCCCAGACCGAACTGGGCCGTCGGCCGCTGCTCATGATCTGTTCGAGCAGCCGTGCCGATTCGACAGCCACCTGGTGGCCGTCGGTGTGCGGGTTGAAGCGGTAGGAGATCAGCCCCTGGGTCTCTTCGATGGTCTGTCGCGAGATGTTCCCGTGAAGATCGAGAACCCCGCAGATCGGCAGATCGGCCAGGCTCTCGACAGCCCGGATCCGGCTGATCACTTCTCCTTCGACGTCCGGGCAGTTCTCGCACGCCATCGCGCCGTGGAGAACCAGGTAGATGCCGTCGAAGGGGCCGTCGGCGAATCCCGAGGAAAGCCCTTCCCAGAAAACTTCCAGCACCTCGTCGCCGACCGTGCCACTGGGAGTGGCCCGCATGTCAATTGTCGGTGTCACGGTCCAGCCGCACTCGTCGGCGACCGAGATCGCTCCTGCCAACGGGGACGCGTCGCCGCGGGCCGAGAGCAGTTCGTCACCCCTCAGGATCGTCCAGTCGTCCAGGGGCGTACGGCCATCGAGAAAGGTGTGGGTCTCGTGGAAGAGACCGGCCAGCAGAACACGGTGGGACATCGGTATCAGTTCCGTGGGTTGGTGAGTGTGAGTCAGTTCTCGGCCAGGGCCTTCACGTCGGACTCGAGCAGACCCGAGACCTCGTCCCAACCGGGGCGACGGTTTTCGAGGTGTTCGAAGGTGCGGGGTTGGCCGATGCGGACGATGACCTTGTGCAGTCTGGGGATGTAGCTCTCGGCCGGAAAGGCTTCGAAGGTTCCCTCGAGGTGGCAGGGGACCACGGGCACATCGGTGCCGGCGGTCATCATACCGATTCCCGACTTGAAGGGTCTCATCGATCCGTCCCGCGTCCGCCCCCCCTCGGGGAACAGGATGTAGACACTTGGTTCGTCGATCAGTCGCGAGCGGAGTTGCTGGATCGCGTGGGCCCCGACTTTCTTTCGCCAGACGGGCAGCGCGTTGAGCACCGTGGCCGAGAAGGCGGCCAGGGCCGGCGTGTGGAAAAAGACGTCCCCGGCGGCCAGCGGGAACAACTGGTCCCGGAACCTCAGCGGCAGCGTGGCGCCCAGGACCATGGCGTCGAGGTGGCTGGCGTGGTTGGCAACCAGGACGAACGAGGGGGACTCGGGCAGGTTGGTTCGGCCGTGCACTTCGAGCCGGTGCAGTACCGCCAGTGACAGTCTCATCATCGACCACCAGGCGAAGCGGGACGCGGTGGCCAGCAACCCGCTTTCTCGCTGGTAGCTGCGATGCCGATCGGCTCCGGCCAGCGTCAGGTCACGGGCGGGTGTCAGGTCCCAGTTGTCCAAGCGGTTATCCTCCCCACGACCCGGTCAAAATCCGGAACGGGGCCTCCGATCCCAGCGGCCCGGCCTCGCCCAGTGCCAGGGACAGGTAATGGTAAACCGCCGGGGGCACCAGCACCAAACCGTCAAACCGGTCGAGCAGTCCTCCGTGTCCGGGAAGGGTCGCCCCGACATCCTTGACCCCGACATCCCGCTTGATTGACGAGAGGGTCAGTTCACCGAGTTGTCCGAGCACGCTGATCAGCAGCCCGAGTCCGATCAACCATCCCGGATGTGCCACCGGGGTGCCGGCGAACAGCCATCCTCCGGCGGCGGTGACCAGTGCGGTGGTGATCACCACCGCGGCGATGGCGCCGGCCCATGTCTTCTGAGGGCTGGTCTCGGGCAGGAACGGCCGTCGACCGAGGGTCCGGTTGATCAGTGAGGCGATCATGTCGTTGAGTTCGACTGCGGTGATCAACAGCAGGACGAGCGGACGGTAGTCGGTGTGGGTCTCTCCCAGGTGGACCACGTTGGCCATGTTGGAGATGTAGCCCAGCGAGAATCCGAGCAGTGCGAAGCCAAGCACTCCCAGGGCCACTCGCTGGATGAACCCCCTGGGGCGGTCGGAAGGAATGCTGACGACCACGATCAGTGCCCCCACCAGGGGGCCCAGGGCAAAGAACAGCCGATCGTCCTGCCAGTGGTCGACCGCAGCGAAGGCCACCAGCAGGATCCCCAGTGACACGACCGCACAGATGGTTTTCTCGCGGAACAGACCCGTCGCCCGTGCGTACTCACGGAAGCACAGCAGGCTGAGCACCATCACCGCCAGCATTGTCGGCAGGGCCCCGGCCAGCACCGGAAGGAAGATCACGCCGACCAGCCAGCACCAACTCCGCCACCGCCGGAACGCGGCATGGTAGACATCGTCACTGATCCGTCGCCTCAGAGCCAGGATGCACGCGCCCGACACGGCCAAGCCGGCGACAACGCCGACGACTATCGTGACGCTCAGCGGATGCGCCAATGCCTGCTCGTAATTGAACAGGCGTTCCCGAATGGTTGAGTCCAGGTGACCTGACTCCCGTCCCCCGCGGGGCGCATCACGACCAGCCAGTGGATAGTCCTTACCCTGCCGGCCGGCACCGGCGCCGCCAATATAACGTCCTTGCGTTGCGACAACAGCCCGGAAAGACGTTTTCGTTGTCTCAGGCTCGGCCTATAATCCCGCCGTCTCGAAACGGCTCATCCAGGACCACGCAGTTTCTTCCGGACGGTTGCCAATGACCGAATTGTCCCACCAGGCCTCGTCACGGCTCGTCGTGTCCTCTCTGCTTCCCGGGCTGGCCATCGCCGTGCTGGCCGGTGGGACAGCACGATCGGCGTTTGCTGCCGATTCGCTGGGTGAGTTGAGAGAGCGGATGGTGCGGGTGAACATCGAGGCCGAGGGAGTCCGGGACAAGCGGGTTCTTCGTGCGATGAGAACGGTGCCACGGCACGAATTCGTTTCTCCGTCGATGAGGAGGTACGCCTACCAGGATTCCGCTTTGCCGATCGGACATCGCCAGACGATCTCGCCGCCCTTCATCGTTGCCTACATGACCGAGACGATTGCTCCCCGGGAGACCGACCGGGTGCTCGAAATCGGCACGGGCAGCGGTTACCAGGCCGCGGTCCTCTCGGAACTGGTTCGCGACGTGTTCACCATCGAGATCGTCGAGCCGCTGGGCCGGGCAGCCCGGAGGCGGTTGCAGAGGCTCAAGTACGTCAACGTGCACACCCGGATCGGTGACGGCTACAAGGGCTGGGCCGAGAAGGCGCCGTTCGACAAGATCATCGTCACCTGTTCGCCGGAGAAGGTTCCGGCTCCGCTGGTGGATCAACTCAAGGAAGGCGGCCGGTTGCTGATTCCCCTTGGAGAACGGTACCAGCAGGTGTTTCACCTGTTCGAAAAGAAGAACGGTCGCCTGGTGCAGACAAAGCTGATCCCGGCCCTGTTTGTCCCGATGACCGGCATCAGCGAGTCCCGTCGGAAGATCAAGCCGGATCCCCTGCGACCGCGGATCATCAACGGCGGATTTGAAGAGACCGAGAAGTCACCGGCGTCGTTGCTTTCCAACGTACCGATCGATCAGCCGTCGGGTTGGTACTACAGGCGACAGGTGAAGATCTCGACCGAAACACCAGTGGAGGGGCGGCGGTGCCTGGAACTCTCCAACCGCGATCCCGGCCGGCTTTCCCAGGTGTTGCAGGGTTTTCCCGTCGACGGACGTCGCATCGGAAAACTCCAGTTCACGCTCAGGCGTCGGGTCCTGGAGTCGAAGCCGGGCAGACGACCTGACGAACGTCCGGGGCTGACGGTGGTCTTCTTTGATGTCACTCGCCGACCGATCGGCGAGCGACGGGTGGGGAGTTGGACGGTGGCCGACGAGTGGGTCCGGACACGCCAGGCCGTTGTGGTGCCGGCACGGGCTCGCGAGGCGATCGTGAGGATCGGACTGGGAGGAGCCGTTGGCCACGTGCTGGTTGACGACGTGGCGATTGTGCCGGTCCGACGGTGACGACGCGGATCGGTTGCCGGGTGAGACGGTGGGGAGGTGGAAGTGGTCCAGGCCGCGACGTTCTTTGATGCTTCGGCAGGCGGCCGGTTGGTACTCCACGGTGAGGACCGCCGCAGTTTCCTGAACAACTTCTGCACCAATGACATCCAGACGCTGGCCGAGGGGGAAACGCGTGAAGCGTTCGTGACCGACATGCGAGGGCACGTGCTCGGGCACGTTTGGGTGTGTGCCCAGCCAGGCCGGTTGTGGCTGCACACGGTTGGTTCGTCGGTCGGTGAACTCGGAAGTCACCTCGAAAAATACGTCATCACCGAGGATGTGGTGATCGAGGATGCGACCGCGTCCACGTCCCGGGCGGTGATCTGTGGTCCACAGGCCGAGGCGGCGGCCATGTCGATCGTCGAGACGTTGGAAGGATCGGCAGGGTTGTCGGTGAGCCGTGCCGCAGTCCACTGGATTGGCAGTGATGACGTGCTGTTGTGGACCGAGGCGACCGATTCCGAGGATCTGCCGCTGGCAGCGGTGGCCGCCGGTGTGCCGGTCGGGTCGCCCGAGAACTTCGAATCTCAGCGGATCGCTGCCCTGTTGCCGATCGTCGGTATCGACATCACCTCCGAAAACCTCGCCCAGGAAGTCGACCGCGACCGTTTTGCCATCTCGTTCTCCAAGGGCTGCTACCTGGGCCAGGAGACGATAGCGCGGATCGAGTCCCGGGGACACGTGAACCGGCTGCTGAGAGGTCTGGCCATCGAGGGGGACGAGTGGCCGGAGACCGGTGCGGTGATCCGGTCGACGGAGGTTGATCAGGACGAACGCGAACTGGGGCGCGTGGGTTCGGTGGCCGCGATAGCAAATGCCACGACGGATTCGGTGTCGGCGGTGGCCCTGGCGGTTGTTCGCCGCGAGGCGAGCCAGCCGGGAACCGAGGTTGTCGTGGACACCGTGACCGGACCCATGTCGGCACGGATCGTCTCGGTGGATCGATGACGGTTGCTGACGGGAAAGCCAGACGCTAAAAGTCGGTGTCTTGTCAGGCTCGTTCCTGGCTCACTCACGGAACCGTGACGCAGCGAGAAAATCCCAATGACCGATCCGATTCGAGTGGCCGTGACCGGTGCCGCCGGAAATATCGGCTATGCCCTGATCTTTCGAATTGCCAGTGGCCAGATGTTTGGGCCCGACCAGCCGGTGATCCTGCAACTGGTCGAGATTCCTCCCGTGTTGTCGGCCCTCGACGGTGTCGAGATGGAACTGGAGGATTGTGCCTTTCCCACCCTGGCCGGTGTCGAAAAATCCGACAGTGACCACCTGGAGGATGGATTCGGTGGTGCCAACTGGGTGTTGTGTGTCGGCAGCGTGCCCCGCAAGGAGGGCATGGAGCGGGCCGATTTGCTGACGGTCAACGGCGGCATCTTTGCTCCGACCGGGCGTGCGATCCAGGCTGCTGCGGCCGAGGATGTCCGCGTGCTGGTTGTGGGGAACCCGTGCAACACCAACTGCCTGATCGCGATGTCTAATGCTCCCGATGTGCCTCGGGACCGCTGGTACGCCATGACGCGTCTCGACCAGAACCGGGCTGTCAGCCAGTTGGCTGGTCGGTCGGGTGCGGCCGTGACCGATGTTCGCAATGTCACGATCTGGGGCAACCACTCGGCGACCCAGTACCCCGACTTCTACAACGCCACGATCGGCGGTCAGAGCGTGGTTGAGGTGATTGGTGACGAGTCGTGGTTGCAGGGCGAGTTCATCAAGTCGGTGCAGCAGCGGGGGGCGGCAGTGATCAAGGCTCGCGGAGCCTCCAGTGCTGCGTCGGCCGCCAATGCGATCATCGACAGTGTCAAGAGTATCAACGCTCCGACTTCGGATGGCGATTCGTTCAGTGCGGCTGTCTGCAGCGATGGCAGTTACGGGGTCGACCAGGGGTTGATTTCGAGTTTCCCGCTGACGTCAGACGGGACCACCTGGTCGGTTGTTCCGGGTCTGGAGCACAACGAGTTCGGAGCCGAGAAACTTGCGGCCACGGTCGCCGAATTGAGTTCCGAGCGGGACATGGTGCGAGATCTGCTCGGCTAGATTGCCTGTGGGTTTCCGAAAGAACAGTCAATCGCGGCCGATGGCGGGTGTTGGGGAGCGGAGGCGATGTCGCTGACCGCTGATGACAGCCGGTTTGTCTGGCATCCGTTTACACCGATGCAGGCCTACGCGGCGGAGGCCGCCCCGGTGATTGTCGCCGGGGAGGGCTTTGACCTGGTCGACGAATCGGGTCAGCGCTATCTCGACGGCGTCTCGTCTCTGTGGTGCAACGTGCATGGTCACCGTGTACCGGAGATCGATCGCGCGATCTCCGGGCAACTGGGCCGCATCGCCCATTCGACACTGCTCGGGCTAGGTAGCGACCCGTCAATCGAGTTGGCCAGGCAGTTGGTCGAGAGGACTCCGGCGGGTCTGGACCACGTCTTCTATTCGGACAGCGGTTCGACGGCTGTCGAAGCGGCACTGAAAATCGCCTGGCAGTTCCAGCGTCAGTCCGGAACTGGCGGCGCGGGACGGGACCTGTTCGTTGGCCTCTCGGGAGCCTACCACGGCGACACGATCGGATCGGTCAGCCTGGGCCAGATCGATCTGTTTCATTCGGTTTACGGGCCGTTGCTGTTTGACACGATGACGCTGCCGGCACCCGTGGCGTTTCGGCATCCCGACGGGTTCACCGACCAGGAGTGGCTGGATCGGTGCCAGGCGGAAATGGAACGTGTGGTGCGGGACAACCACGAGCGAATCGCCGCGGTGGTCATCGAACCGCTGGTCCAGGGAGCTGCCGGGATTTTGGTCCATCCCGAAGGGTACCTGCGGCGGCTCCGCGAGTTGACCCGGGAGTTGGGCCTGCTGTTGATTGCCGACGAGGTGGCAGTTGCTTTCGGTCGGACCGGGACGTTGTTCGCGTGTGAGCACGAGGAGGTGACACCGGATCTGCTGTGCCTGGCCAAGGGGTTGACCGGTGGCTATCTGCCACTGGCGGCGACGTTGGCCACCGGGCCCGTTTTCGAAGCGTTTCTGGGTGAACCGCACCAGGGACGGACGTTCTTCCATGGACACACCTACACGGGGAACGCGCTGGGTTGTGCGGCCGCGCTGGCATCGCTGGATCTCTTTGAAACGAACGCCGTGCTGGAGAACGTGGGCGAGGTGGCCAATCGGCTCGAAAAAGGGCTGGCCGACCTGGTTGATCACCCCCACGTGGGAGAGATCCGACAACGCGGTGCGATGGTGGGGATCGAACTGGTTGCCGATCGGGATGGCAATTTGCCGTTTCCCGCCGAGCGTCGGACCGGCCACCTGGTGACGCTGGCAGCTCGCCGCCGTGGCGTGGTGATCCGGCCCCTGGGTGACGTCGTGGTCCTGATGCCCGCGCCGGCCATGCCGCCGGTGTCGGTCGATCGGTTGGTCGAAGTGGCTCGGGAATCGATCGAGGAAGCTACTGCTGGTTGACGTCTTCGCTTTCGCTCATCTGGCGGAAGAATTCGTCGGGATCGACGGTTTCGATTCCCTCGAGAGCTTCGATCGCACCGTCGGGAGCCGCGGTCGATCTCTTGAGACCCTCTGCGGCAAAGCGGAGGTCGCCCTGGCGAGCCCGCCAGGTCCACGTTAGTGCCACCGCGATCCCGGCCACGACCAGTCCCAGCAACGTCACAGCCCATCGCAGTCGATCGGCGGCGGTTGCAGGTAGGCGGGTCGTACCCGCCGTAGCGAGGGCCCGGCGGTCGATCCGCTGGGCCAGCAGCAGCGGCGCGGCGTGGACCCGGAGGGCCTGTTGTACGATGTACTGGTCCCGTTTGAAGAAGTACCCCACCACTCGCACCGGTGTTGGCGGATCGAGCGACTCACCGGTGGGCAGTCCGGTTGGTGGAGTCGTCAGTCGGATTCGGTACGGGGTCGTGCCGCTGTCGGATGTGAAGACCAGTGCCTCGTACAATTCGTTGATCCCCTCGTCATTCTCACGAACCGGAAAGGTCGTGAGTCTTCGGAGGTCGCCCGAAATCGTGACCAACTGGCCGCGGAAGTGCTCGGGTTGCTTCTGCAGTACCGAAAAGGCCACATCCCGGGCCACCGCTTCGAGATCCGCCTGCGGCAGGTCCCTGGCACGGGCCAGGATTCGGTGATACGGACCGCTTTCCTCGCCACGCAGTCCGACCGAATCGTCGGCGATCCCGGCAAGATCCTCCTCGGGCACCGTCACGGCGTCGAGGAGGTCGGGCGTGACGGCCCTGGGAGTCGTTTCCGGTGTGTCGACGGTTGCGGGGGCCGGTTTGGGGGGACCGGTCAGCCAGTACCACGAACTGGGTTCCCGGGCACGGTCGATGGCCACCAGCACCAGCACCAGCAACCCCACCATCGACATCATCCGCAGCTGAAATTTTCTGCCGAGGTAGTTGGGTGGCGGGGTGTCTGGGGGAGTCCTCATGGCCGTTCATTCTATGCCGGTGAGCTGTTCTTGCGAACCTCGTCAGACCGGACTATGCTGAAAACCACAGGCCGCATTCGCGGTCTCAATCCCGTTTCCGCTCCCTTGGCCGTGTCGACGCGGGTCCTCTGGAACTGGCAAGTCATTGCCGGTGCTCTCCCGATTCCAACTCACACTCCTGGAAAGCCGATGGCTCCGATGCGACTCCGTCTGGTTTCATTGCTGGTGCTGTGGCTGGTGATCCCGACGACCGCGATGGCCCAGGGGCCCCAGGCCGCTGTACCGTCGCGGGAGCAGGGTTTTCTCGATGCGCTTCGTCAGCGCGGTTATTTCGAGTACGCCCAGCTGTATCTGGACGGACTCGAAAAGCGGCCAGGTGTGGCGGCCGAGATCAAGGCGGTGATTCCCTACGAACGGGCGATCACCTACCTGGAGGCGGGTCGGCGGGCGGCCAGCCCGACCGAGAAGACCCCGCTGTACGACCGTGCGGTGGGATTTCTCGACCAGTTCGTCAAGGCGCAGCCCAACCACCCGTTGGCCGCCGATGCGAATTCCCAGCGTGGACGTATTCTCCTGGGCAAGGCACGGGTTGAGATCTGGCAGTCCCAGTCTCCGTCAAACACCGGCAAGCGGACCACGTTCCAGGATGCTGCTCGGACCCAGGTGGTGGCGGCCCGCAAGATTTTCCAGGTGGCTCACGACCAGTACCAGAAGGCCTGGAAGACATTCCCGACGTTCATCGACAAGGTCAAGCAGTCGGACCTGTTCCTGAAGCGGAAGCGGGCCGAGTCGCTCTACATGAGGGCGCAATACGACCTGGCACTGTGCACCTACGAGGAAGCACAGACCCACGACCGTGGCAGTGAACCCTACGTCAAGCTGGCCACGCAGGCGTCGGTTGAGTTCGAGGCGATTCACACTCGATACCGCAGCCAGGTGCTGGGGCTTTATGCCCGCATGTGGCAGGGCAAGTGCTTTGAAGAGCAGGACGACATCAATAAGGCCATGGGGATTTACAAGGAACTGCTGGGGCACCCGGGCGGATCGGCGACGATGCGGCGGATCCAGGACCAGGTGCTGTTGTTCCAGTTGATTTGCCTCAACCACAAGGAGAAGCAGGATTTCCTGCTGGTGATCAACCAGTCGACCGAATGGCTCGGCAAGCGGCCGACGCGCCAACGCCGGTCTCCCGACGCTTTGGGCATTCTCTGGGAGCAGGTTCGGGCCCAGGAGGCGTTGGCGGTACAGAGGACGACGGTCGAGAAGGACCGCAACCAGTTGTTGACCGCGGCGCTGGCCAACTGTCGATTCATCCAGCGGTGGCCCAGCAAGTACAAGGACGTGGCGCTGTTCAAGATGCGAGAGCTGCAGGTGCAGTTGAAGGGGGCGGCGATTGATCCCCAGGACTTCGACACCGCCTTTGGGTTGGCTCACGATCTGTTCAAGAAGATCAAGGGGCACAACGAGGGGCTCGCGGCAGCCAAGCGCGACAAGAAGCCGGCCCCGGAGATCAAGAAACTGGCGACCGACCGCGGTGAGCACCTGACCAGCACGCTGGAGATGCTGCAGAAGGCGCTGTCACTGGTGGATCGGGACACCTCCAAGGAGGATCTCGACCGAGCCCGCTTCTATATGGCCTACGTCTATTACCAGCAGCGTCAGAATTACGAGGCCGCCGTTTTGGGCGATTTCCTTTCTCGGCATGTCAGTGCCAAGGCCGAGACCATGGCCCTGGACGCGGCGGCCATCGCCATGGCTTCACACGTTCGCTCCTACAACGACTCGGCGACCGAAGAACTCAAACAGCAGAGCCTGCGATTGATCGAGTCGACCGCGACGCGGATCCTGAAGAAGTGGCCCGAGAGTTCTCGTGCCCAGGACACCCGCCTGCAACTGGCCCAGGTCTACGAGGGCAAGCGGCCTCTGGAGGCGGCTCGGAATTACTCCCAGGTGTCCGAAAATTCCCAGGTCTACGCCGAGGCACAGACCCGGGCCGGACAGCAGTTCCTCCGAGCGTGGCTCGATGCCAGTTCCGCGCCGGCTGCCTCGCGGCCACCCCAGTCCGATCTCGACAGTTGGCTCGCTTCGGCCCAAACGCACCTCCGCAACGGCATCACCCGGACGGAGAAACTGACACCCGCGACAGTGACGGCCCCCGAGTTGCTGGTTGCCGCCAAGGTCTCCCTGGCCCAGATCCAGAACAATGCCGGCAAATACCAGGAGAGCATCGACCTGTTGGTCAAAGACCCTCACAGTGTGGTCACCGCGATCAGTGTCCCCGATGAAGCCAAGCGGCCCGAATCGGGTGTGCAGCGTCGTGAATTTGCCAGCCTGGCGGCCCAGTTGCTGCTCCGGGCCCGGATCGGTCTCCGGCAACTCGACGAGGCACAGACGGCAATGGAGCTGCTCGAGAAGATCGCGGGGGCGGCCGAGGGCGAGGCGGTGACCGAGCTCTACCGCCAACTCGGCGATGAACTCAAACAGGAACTCGAGCGACTGGCCGCGGCAGGCAACCAGCGGCGGGTCACCGAAGTTCTGGAGGCGTTCGAGGACTTCCTGGGGCGATTGAGACAGCGGACCGATCAGACCTTCAACAGCCTGATCTGGATTGCCGAGACGTACAGCGGGCTGGGGCAGGGGGCGACCGAGAAAACGCGTGCCGCCACCTTCTTTGGTCACGCGGCCGAAAGTTACCAGCAGATCCTGGATCGAGCCGACCAGTTGGTCAGCGACGAAGCCAAGCGAAAGAAACTCGTCCCGGGTGTCAGCCTGCGTCTGGCCAACTGCCTTCGACACCAAGGAAACTTCGATGCCGCTCGCAAGCTGATTGTCCAACTCTCCACCAGCCAGCCTCTGGCGCTGGATGTGCAGTTCGAGGCGGCCGCGATGTACCAGGCCTGGGGCAATTCGGGACAGACCGAAAACTTCGAGAAGGCGATTGTCGGTGTCGAGTCCGAGAAGGTGCTGGGTTGGAGCAAGATCGCACTGTATCTCCAGCGTCTCATCGACAGCCGTTCGAAGGACGCTGACGGGTATCGGGATCGACGCTGGGAGTCCCGGTACAACCAGTTGCAGTGTCGGATTCAGCACGCCGCAGCAGTGGCCGACGACAAGCAGCGGAAGGAACAGTTGGAGCGGGCTCGTTCGGAGATCCAGGGGATGATGCTGGTCACCTCGACGATTGACGGACGTTGGGCGGTGCGTTACGACGCGGCTTATCGCCAGATTCTCGAGGGGCTCGGTGAACCGGTGATCACGCTGGCCGAGTACCGGGAGAAATACAAACCACAGGCGTCTGCTGCGCCAGCTGTGGCAGGTGTTTCTCAGCCGCGAGCGGCTGTGGCTGCCGGACCGGCTGCGGTGGTTGGGACAACGGCAGCTGTGACCGATGCCGGATCGAGCATGCTGGGACTGATCTTTGCCGGTGTGCTGTTGGCTGGCGGCGGGATTGCAGTCGTTGTCATGTTCAAGGGATCCTCGGGCAAAAAACGCTCGCGTCGCCGCTACGCTCCGGACGCCGCCCCGGCACCGCGGCCGGCGCAGAGGAAGACGTCACGTGGCAAGCGGCCGCGACAGCGTGCGGCTGGAGGTCAACCGGCCGGACGGGCGCGGTCGGCGGCTCCGGCCGAGGGTGCTCAGGGGCAGCCAAGGCAGAAACGCCGGCGGCCGAGACCTGAAGCGTGATCTGCAGATGGCCGTTGGAATACCAGGAAACCAGAAGCGACAGAGACCAGAACCCACGGAGCTTGACGCCGATGCGTGATCGATTCGCACTTGCCATCTCGATGCTGCTGACACTCGTCGTGTCACTGTCGGCGACCCGGTCTGTTCAGGCGATCGACCAGGTGATCCGCAAGAGTTCCGCAACCCCGGTTCGCGGCAAGATCACCGCGATCTCCAAGACGGGCCTGACGGTCAAGCCTCAGGTCGGTGCCGACGTGATGGTGCCGGCCAACGACATCGTCGATGTCCGCTGGGACGGTGAGCCGGTCAAGCTGATCACCGCCCGTGGAGCCGATCGGGCGTCGAGGTACACCCAGGCGCTGAAGGCGTACGCCGACGTGGAGTCCGATCCCAAGGCCGCCGCGGACAATATCAACAAGGACCTGAAGTTCCTGGTCGCACGGGCGACCGCCGGGCAGGCACTGGCCGGAGCCGGGAAACTGGAGGATGCTCGTGCCAAGCTCGAAGCGTTCCTGCAGATCGGGGCAACCAGCTTCCGCTATTTCGACGCTGTCGGATTGCTCGGTCGTGTTGAACTGGCCGCCGGGAGCCACGACAAGGCCAAGGCCCAGTTCACCACGTTGGCCGGGGCTCCGTGGCTCGACTACAAGATGGCCGGTCAGAGCGCCCAGGCACGGGTGCTGTTGGCTCAGGGTGACGTCGACGGGGCGCTGTCGGCCTTTCAGGCGGTGATCACCCAGGGAGCCAACAATTCCGACAAGGCGATCAAGGGGCAGAGATTCCAGGCGGTTCTGGGCAAGTCGAGTTGCCTGATCCGCAAACAGGGGCAGGCCTCGTTCACAGCCGCACTCAAGGATCTCGACGGTGTTCTTGCCGAGGCCTCCGACTCCGACAGCCGCGTGCTGGCCGAAGCCTACCTGCGGCAGGGGGATTGCCTGCGACTGTTGGGGCGGCAGAAGGAGGCGGTCCTGTCGTACCTGCATGTCGATCTGCTGTTTGCCTCCGAGGCCGCGTTGCATGCCGAATCGCTGTTCCATCTGGGGACTCTCTGGTCGGCCGTCGGGCATCCCGATCGGGCCTCTTCCGCCAGGGAACGTCTGCGGAGTGACTATCCACAGAGTTCGTGGGCGAAGAAACTGGGAAGTTGACAATCGGTCCCGCCGGGCCAACAACCACCAACACAACCACAACGATTGCATCACTGGAGATGACCATGTCCGATCACCTGCTCGCACGCCGCACGGCCGTGTGGATGTTTGCCAGCCTGTGCCTGGCGACGTTGCTGTTCCTGGGTCCGGCTGCTGGCCGCACCCTGGCCTGGCAGGACGAGAAGGCGGCCGAACCACCGCCGGCTGCCGCGGCCGAACCCGCGGCACAACCCGCGGCACAACCCGCGGCTGCAGCCGACGGCGGAGGGGCGACGGCAGATCCGGCCGCTGCGGCTGGTGGTGCCCCGACGGCACCGACGTCCGAGAGCTTGCTCACTAAGTCGATTGGTTCGCTGGGGTATTTTTTCGGACCGATCTTCCTGTTGATCTCCTTCATGCTGGTCGCGCTGGTGATGATGAACGTGTTGCAGATTCGCCGGGATGTGCTGCTGCCGCCCGATTTCGTCGACGATTTCGAGGACCAGCTCAACAACAAGGATTACCAGGGCGCCTACAACATCGCCCGCGATCACGACTCGATGGTCGCTCGTGTTTTGACCTCTGGCTTGACCAAGCTCAACCGTGGCTACTCCGAGGCGGTCGAAGGGATGCAGGAGGTCGGTGAGGACGAGAACATGTCTCTGGAGCACCGACTGAGCTACCTGGCCCTGATCGGTTCGATCGCGCCGATGATTGGCCTGGCCGGTACGGTGACCGGCATGATCAGTTCCTTTGACGAAATCGCCAATTCGGCCACTCAGCCCGAGCCGGCAAAACTGGCCGACGGGATTTCGACGGCACTTTGGACGACCTTGGTGGGGTTGGGCATCGCGATCCCCGCGATGATTGCCTACAGCATTCTCCGCAATCGTGTCTCTCGACTGGTGCTCGAGGTGGGCATGGTCAGCGAGGGACTGATGGCTCGGTTCCAGACCCTGGGTCGCAGCAAGCCTGCCGCCGGTGGTGCCGCGGCAGCGGCACCGGCTCCGGCCGCGCCGCAGGAGTAACCCGGAAACGGAGACTGGCCGTGTTGACGGCTGCAGTGAGGAATCGCTGATGCGGATTAACAAGACAGACCCGGTGCTGGCCGAAGTCGACATGACGCCGATGATCGACATCGTGTTTCAGTTGATCGCCTTTTTCATGGTGATCTCCAACTTCGAGCAGACCCAGGCTGACGAGCGGGTGCGGCTGCCCGAGGACGTGTTGGCACAGCCGCCGACGGTCAAACCCGCCCACGAACTGGTGCTCAATGTGGGTTTTGTCCGCGATCCCGATCACGGAATTCCCGAGCAGGGACCGGTTGTGTTTCACAACGCCGAGTTCTGTCGGATCACCGACACGGATTCGCCGGGGGAGGTGATGATCTTCAACCGGAGTTCCGGGAGCAACGAGACCAGGCAGACGGTTCCGTTCGCCTACCGTCTCGAGCAGGAGAAGCGTCTGTTCTACGACCGCGGAGTGAATCCGGCAGAGGAAGTGACGGTGATCGTGCGGGCTGACACCCGTGTGCCGACCGGACTCGTGCAGAAGCTGATCCAGATGGCCCAGGAACCGTTCACTGGGGGAGACGGAACTTCCCAGGGCGGTTTTGCCAAGTTTGCCTTGAAGGCCGAGCAGACGGCGGCCAGTCGCGCTTTTCAGACGCGGAGTCCGTGACCGATGCAGTTCCGCAACCAGAACAAGCCGGAGAAGATCGAGCCGCAGATGGCGCCGATGATCGACGTCGTTTTTCTGCTGCTGATCTTTTTCATGCTGACGTTGAAGATCATCAGCCCCGAGGGCGACTTCAACATCAACATGCCCGCCGTGGCGCAGGCCCAGACCGAGACGCCCAAACTGCTGCCGGATTTCAAGGTCCGGTTGTTGGCGGATGCGGCCACTGGCCAACTGGTCGAGGTTCGCTTCGGTCAGCGCAGCCTTGGAAATGGCCCGCAGGCCTTCCAATTGCTTCAGCAGACGATCAAGGAGCAGATTGCCGGAAGTCCGTACGCCGATGAGGTCGAGATCGAGATCGATGCGGACTTCGACCTGAACTACGAGCACGTGATCAGCGCCGTCAGCGCCTGCACCGGTGAGATTTCCGAATCCAGCGACGGCAGCAAGCCGAAGATCTCGCGGTTTGTCGAGAAGATCAAGTTCGCTCCGCCTCGCCAGAGCCAGCGGGCTGCGGCTGGCGGGTAGGCCGGAACCTCCGGGGGTCACCCCCGCGGATGACATTGCTCGTGCAGGCCCTTGAGCCGGCTGTGTTCGACCTGTGTGTAGAGCTGCGTGGTGGCGACGCTGGCGTGGCCGAGCAATTCCTGCAGTTCGCGGATGCCTGCCCCACCGGCAAGCATGTGGGTGGCGAAACAGTGTCGGAGTGTGTGGGGGCTGACGTTGCCGGAGATGCCAGAGCGGGCGGCGTATTTCTTGACCAGCTTCCACAGAGTGACTCTCGAGAGCTGGTTGCCGCTGCGGGTGACGAACAGCCAGGGGGGGTGTCCCGGACCGACCAGTGCCGGTCGTTCTGTTTCGAGATAGTCGGCCAGCGTCCGTCGGACACCGGGGCTTGCGATGAACGCCAGGCGTTCCTTGTCCCCCTTGCCCAGGCAGCGGCAAAGACCCTCGTCGAGATCGACGTTGCGGAGCGTGAGGCCCGTCACTTCCGACGCACGGCATCCGGTGGCGTACAGCAGTCCGAGTACCGATCGATCCCTCAGCGGGAACCGGTCGGTGTCGATCCGGCCAGGTTCTTCGATCAGCCGGTCAACCACGTCGGGACTCAGGACCTGGGGCAGCCGTTGCCACATCCTCGGTGAACGGAACTGCTCGACGGCGGTTTCTGTCAGCACGCCGTCGAAGATCAGGAAGCGGTAGAAGGTGCGGATGGCACTGAGCCTTCGGGCCAGCGAAGTGGTCGCCAGGCGGCGGTCCCGGAGTGCTTGCATGTAGTCGCGGAGCCGATCCGCGTCGACTGCGGCGACCGAGTCGAGTTGGCCGCCGTGGTGTTCGGTCAACCACCCGAGGAAGTCCCGGAGATCGCCGCGGTAGGAACGCACCGTATTGATGGCCAGCCCACATTCGGCTTCCAGGTAGGCCAGGAACGCGGTGAAGTGCCCGGCGAGGGGGGCGGAGAGTGTGGGGGCGGAGTTGTCGGCGCGGACTGCCATACCTCTCAGGGTCGACCGGCCGACTCGGCCACTTGAGAGGGGCGGCGAGAGCCGCTACGACCGGCCCACCGGTTGCAGTGGACAATGGTCCGCCTGGAACGACACCCCCTCCTCGGAGTCCTCGAAACGCACGGTTACGGTTCGGTTGCGCACGTACCCGTCGACGGCGATGACGGTTCCCAGGCCATAGCGGGGATGCCGGACGGCCATGCCGATGGCGAAACCCTGCTCGAGTGTTGCCGCTTTGGCGGTACCGTCGAGAAGTGCCGCTGCTGTGGTCAGCAGCGGCTGGTCAACGTTGTCGGAGGATTGGGACAGTCGGGTGACATCCGGAAGCGGGGGCCTGGGAGCAGCGGAGCCGCGAGGATCGGTGTGATCCCGGGATGTCAGCTCCATTTCCCCGAGAAACTGGCTGGGGATTGTCGACCGGGACTGCCCGTGCAGGTCGCGCTGCGCGGCCAGGGTCAGCGACAGTCTCGAGATCGCACGGGTCATCCCCACGAAAAGCAGGCGCCGTTCCTCCTCGAGTTCTCTCGGGTTGTCGTCCCGCAATGACCGTTCGTGAGGCAACAGGTTCTGTTCGATGCCGACGACGAAGACGGTGGGAAATTCGAGACCCTTGGCGGCATGAAGGGTCATCAGGGTGACGGCCCCCTGGGATGGGTCGATTGCGTCGGTGTCGGCCACCAGGCTGGTCACTTCCAGGAACCCCGCCAGCGAACGTTCGTCGCCGGCATCCTCGTCGTAGTGTGTTGCCAGGGCCAGCAGTTCGTCGATGACCGCCTGCCGTTGGATATCCTGTTCGGAAGACTTGTTCACACCCGATTGCCAACCGGCGGTATAACGGGTTCGGTCGATGACGGTTCGCAGCAGTTCGGCCACCGAGCCGGCGTCGGCCAGTGTGAGTCCGTCAACGAGTTCGTGGAAACGGAGCAGTGCCGTGGTCGCCTGCTTGGAGAGTCCCGTGATCCGCTTGGCCTCGGCGGCAGATTCGAGCCGGTTGAGACCTTCAGCGGTGGCGAACCGGGCCAGCTTCGACTGGGTGACCTTGCCGATCCGCCGCGGGGGCTTGTTGACCACCCGGGTGAAGGCCGCGTCGTCGGCAGGATTCTCGATCAGCCGCAGGTAACCCAGCATGTCCTTCACCTCGGCTCGCTCGAAGAAAGCCACGCCGGCAATCACCTGGAACGGGATGCTCCATCTCGAGAGAGCCTGCTCGACCTGTCGTGACATCGAGTTGACGCGATAAAAGACGGCGCAATCTCCGTAGGTGCAAACCCCTCGTGAGACGAGTTCGTGGATGCGGCCAGCGATTCCGTGGGCCTCGTCCTGGGCCGACCCGAACACCAGCAGTTCAACTGGCTCTCCCTCGGGGTTGGCCGTCACCAGCGACTTGGCCTTCCTCATCTGGTTGTGGCTGATCAACTGGTCAGCCGAACGGAGGATCGCGGCCGTGCTGCGGAAATTCTCCTCCAGACGGACGACGGTTGCTTCGGGGTAATCCTGTTCGAATCTCAGGATGTTGTCGATCCGGGCTCCACGCCAGCCGTAGATCGACTGGTCGGGATCGCCGGTGACGCACAGGTTGGGGTGGTCGTGTGAGAGCAGGCGAACGATCCCGTACTGGACCAGGTTGGTGTCCTGGTACTCGTCGACCATCACGAAACGGTACCGATCGTCGAGCCGTGCACGAAGCTCGGGGTTCTCGTTCAACAGTTTCTGGACGTGCAGCAGCAGGTCGTCGAAATCGACCGCGTTGGCTTTGAGCAGGAATTCCTGGTAGCGGGGGTAGACCCGGGCCACGACCTCCTGGAAGTGGTTGCCCACTCGCGTCGCCACGTCGGACCTCAGTTCCTCGGCGCTCTGCTGCTGGTTCTTGGCGTGGCTGATCCGACCCGAGATCCGTCCGGGCGGGAAGTGAACGGCGTCGAGATTGAGTTCATCAAGCACGCTGCGGACGACCTGCTTCTGGTCGGTGGTGTCGAGGATCGTGTAGTTGGCCTGCAGCCCGACCATTTCCGCGTGATCCCGCAGAAGGCGGGCACAGAAGCGATGGAAGGTGCTGACGGCGACCCGTTGTCCTCCCGCCAGACGTTCGACCCGCTCGGCCATCTCCTCGGCCGCCTTGTTGGTGAATGTCACGGCCAGGATTTGGCGGGGATCGACACCACGTTCGACCAGCCGCACCATCCGCCTGGTGATCACCCGGGTCTTGCCCGAACCGGGACCTGCCAGAATCAGCAATGGACCTTCGAAGTGGTCGACGGCGGATTGCTGAGACGGCGTCAATCCGTCCGATGCGGAGGGCTCGGGGCGTGGAGCGTCTGCTGTGGCCAAGTTGTCCGTCCGTGGGGCGGGGCCCGTCCGTGTCGGCCCGAGACGGCTATATTGACCGATTTGCGGGGTCCGGTCAAAGATGAACAATTGTCCGGGTTGTTGTGGTGGCTTAGACTGCCAAAGGGACGGTGACTTTGCGGGCAGGTCCACCGGGTCCCGTCATTCTGGGAACGGCCGACTGAGGATTATCTGGCGGTCGTCGAGATTTTGGACGCGAACAGCGGTGGAGGGCTGTCGATAAGAGTGGAGAGGGTTCGCTTTCAGCGAGGCCTCTCCGGAGAGCCGCACGGTGATCCTTCACCGAGGTCCAGATTCTTCTGGGCTGTTTCCATTTCGAGTCACCTCAATATACAGTGACGCCGCCATGATCATCATCCGCCACATCTCGTCGGTACGTATCTCTTCAGCTCTGTGTGCCGGGATCGCCCTCGCCGCACTGGTCCTGTCCTCACCCGGTGTGGTGGCGCAGGGAAAGCCGACCGGTGCCAACCCCGGACTGGTGGGATTGCTGTCGCCTGAGGCTCCCTACGATTTGACCGAGGAGTCGATGGAGAGTCTCGACGGGAAGTGGGCTCCGGTGAGAGCCAGGATCTCGAGCCTGGTCGAAAAACTTCATTCAGACGAATCACTGGCCGTCGTCGGTCAGCGCCGGGTGCTCGAGGAACTCAAGGAGCAGGTCAAGGTGCTCCGCGGTGGCATCTCCAGACCCCGCAACAAGCCGATCCTGCGAGACCTGGTGGCGATCCACGGTCGACTGTCGCGGCACGTGGGTCTGGCCGAGGCCCTGTTGGACGCGGTGACCATTGCGACCAAGCCGGAGCCGAAGAAACTGGCCGGTCCCACGCCACGTCAGAAGTTGGTCGGAGCGGTCAAATCGCTGCACACCTATCTGACGTCATTCAACACCGGAGAGACCTGGATCGATTATCTCAGCGTCAAGGAGATGTCGGCGGCTGCCCAGAAGGAACAGCCGTCCAAGCGCGATCTGGACACACTGTCCGCGGTGCTCGAGACGCTCCAAAACAAGAACGATCTGGGCGATGCCGGCCAGATCGCCTTCCTCAAGGAGCCGAAGTTCGCTGAGGTAGAAAAGGGTTTGGCGGAATACCTCGCCGCGGCTCGTAAGCCGAAGCCGGTCGTCAAGTTGCCGGCCAAGCCCTTGGACGACAAGACCCGAGCCGCGTTGCGGCCGCACTTGGCGAAGTTGGCCGAGTCGCTTGAGCGATTCGAAGAGACCGCGTCGCGGGCCGCCGCGACGCAGGCCCGCCAGTCACTGAAGGCGATCCAGACCGTTTCCCGTTCTCAGTACGCACAACTCGGCGAAGCACTCCGCGCTCATTACCTGGGCTACAACCTTCGCGTGATTGCCAGCGAGCAGTTGCTGGGTCGGTACGTCGGGCAGACACGGGTCAAGAAGAAGCCCGTCCGCGACGTGATCCTCAAGGCCCAGGTGCGTGGTGACTCGACCACGACGGCCACCGTCGGTATCGACCTGTTGCCCAGTCAGGACGGTGCCCGCTTCCACATGGTACTCAGCGGCAAGACCATTTCGGACACTCGAGCGGACAAGGGGGGAGCCAGCATTTTCACCCACGGCGAACACACCTTCAACGCCACCAAGCTGGTCCTCTTCGACGGCGACCGTTTCACCACCAAGCCGGCCGAAGTGTCCGTCGACGCCAACAACACGATCGTCAACGTCACGGCTAAGAGTTCCTTCGTCAAGCGGATTGCCCGCAGGAAGGCCACGAAGCTGGCCCCCCAGAGCCAGCAGATCGCGGCCGAGAAGGTGGCCGCCGATGTGGCGCCGGAGTTCAACGGCGAGGTGGACAAGCAGTTCAAGCAGGCCACCACCGATCTGGCCAAGCACGTCAACGGTCCGCTCAAGGAACTCGAGTTGGCTCCCGCCGGGCGGAGCATCACCTCGACGGACAGCGAACTCCGTGTCTCGAGCCAACTGATGGGCTCGGGTGAACTGGCCGCCGGTCTGCCCAACCCCGCGATTGTCTCAAAAACGGGCCTGGTCCTGCACCTCCACGAGTCGGCCATCAACAACGCGATTGACCGGATGAAACTGGCGGGGAAGACGATGACCGAGGAGGATCTCCAGGCCGAGGTCGAGGCGACGGTTTCGACGTTCCTGGGCCGCGAGTTTCACTTCGAGGCCTCTGACGCCAAGTCCAAGGACGACAAGGGGCCGACCACACTGATTTTTGCCACAGCCGACCCCGTCCGCGTGCGAATTGCTGACGGCCAACTGGTGTTGATCATTCGTGCCGGTTTGAAGCAGGAGGCGGGCAAGGAGGACATTCCCCCACAGGTTGTGACCGTGCCCTTCGCACTGGGAGTCCAGGGTGACAACGTCACGCTCGTCCGCGGCTCGGTGAAGGTCTCGGCTGTGTCACGTCCCAAGAGTCGAGCGAAGCAGATTGTCCGGGCCGGGGTGGTTCGCAAGAAGCTGACTCGAGGCTTGAAGGATCGTACACTCGATCGTCACGTGAGCGTGTCCCGAGAGGATGCCGACCCGGTCAAGCTTTCGGTGACGCGAGTCGAAGCCGTCGACGGCTGGCTGAGCGTCGTCTTCGAATAGGGACGCAAGGGAGCGGGCTGATGGAGAAGCGAACGTTTGGTCGTACCGGACTGGACGTGTCGGTCCTCGGGTTCGGCGGCGCACCGATCGGAGTGCTCGAGACCGCGCAGGACGATGTCGACCGTGTGCTGGGGCTGTTGCTCGATCATGGTGTGAACCTGGTCGACACCGCCGCCGGCTACCGCGGTTCCGAGGAAGCCATCGGTCGGTCGATCGGGACCCGACGGGACGAGTTCGTTCTAGTCTCCAAGTGCGGGCAGGCATTTGATGATCTGCCGGGTGATCCGTGGTCCGAAGAAGTGATCACCGCGACCGTTGACCGGTCACTGGCACGGCTGCAGACCGAATACCTCGATGTGATGTTGTTGCACACCTGCGACCTCGAGGTGCTCGAACGCGGGGAGGCCCTGGGAGCGCTGGTTCGAGCCCGCGACGCCGGCAAGGTCCGCTTTGTGGGGTATTCGGGTGACAACCAGACCGGGGCCGTGGCCGCTGCACTCGACGATGTTGCGGTGGTCCAGACCTCGGTCAACATCTGTGACCAGGTCAACATCGACCAGGTGCTGCCGGTCGCCGGGGACCACGGTGTCGGCGTGATCGTCAAGCGACCGATCGCCAACGCGGCCTGGAAAGATCTCAATGATCAACCCGGGTTTTATGCTCAATACGCCGAGACCTACACCGAGAGACTGGCGTTGATGGCGATTGGCCCCGAGGACATCGGATTCGAGGAGTCCGACTGGGCCGAGGTGGCGCTGAGGTTCACGCTCTCGTGCGACGTGCACACCGCCATCATCGGTACCACCAACCCGGATCACGTGCGAGCCAATATTGAAGCGGCAGCGAAGGGACCACTGCCCGAGCAGGCGATCGAGCAACTTCGCGAGGCGTTTGTCGAAGCCGTGGCTGACTCGGGCGAGGAATGGCCAGGTCTGACCTAGGCTGCCGGGTGGACTCTCGTGTCCGTGTCCGGAGAAGCGGCCTCGTCAACTGCGGTTGCATCGACAAGTTGCTTGAGTCCCAGCAGGAATCGGTCGCGGCGATCGGTCAGGTCGGCCAGGCTTTCCGGGGAATATTCGTAGAAGCCGCCACCGGTCTTGGTGCCGAGCCGATTCTCACGGACACGATCTTCCAGGGCTGGTGGCGGCACGGTGGCGTCTCCGAGGTCCTGCCAGAGATAGCTGGAGATGCTGTGGAAGACATCCAGGCCGCCGAAGTCTGCGGCCTGGAGCGGACCGAGAAATCCCCAGCGAAATCCGGGGCCACCGGTCATGGCTCGGTCGAGGTCCTCGGGGCTGACCACGCCCTGTTCGACCAGGTGCAGGGCCTCGCGAAAGACGGCGAACTGCAGACGGTTGCCCACGAAGCCGGGAACATCGCGGCGGACGTGGATTGGCTGTTTGCCGAGCTGGGTCGCCAGGTCGATCAGTTGTTCGATCAATTCCGGGGCAGTGCTTTCCCCCGAGGTCACCTCGACCAGCGGCACCAACTCGGCGGGATTCCACCAGTGGAAGCCCGCCACCTGTTCCGGGCGACCTGTGGCCTGGCCCAGTCGGGTGATCGAGAGTCCGGAGGTGTTGGAGACCAGCGCGGTCCGTGGCGGTGCGAGCCGATCGAGTTCGGAGAAAATGCGGCACTTCAGGTCGATGTCTTCAGGGACGGCCTCGATCACCAGATCGGCGTCGGCCACCGATTGGCCCAGATCGGTTGACGTGGCCAGGCGGCGATCGCCCTCGGCCGAAGCCGCGGAGGTCTGCAGCCCGGCGTCCTCGAGCGTGGTCCGGCTGGTGGCGATTCGCCGGCGGGCTCGTGCCAATGCGTCGGCGTCAACGTCGGTGAGGATAACGTCCCGGCCGTGATCGGCCAGGCACTGAGCGATGCCGGCACCCATGGTGCCGGCACCCAAGACCACGATTTGTGTACCCGTCTCTGCCATGGTCGACCTCCTGTCGATCAGCCTGCCCGGTCGATGGACATCTTAGTCGCGGGTGGCTCCAGGGCAAGAAAAAACCTGGCGTCGTCGCCTCAGGCTCATTTGTCGGATGGCTGTTTTGGACGAGCCGGTGGCAGTTTCAGATCGGCGGCCGAGAGTGGTACCTTGACTCCGCCGGCAGGGATTGGCTGCCTGAGCGTCCAGAGCAGCCCCTGGGTGACCAGTCGCCGGTACTCGGGCCTGTTCCAGTTCACGTGGAAGTGCAGGCCACTGAATCCGAAGCTGCGGCCCCCATCGGGTCGCTGCCAGGCCCACGAGACGGTTTCGTCAGAGCCGTCGATCGGGACCTTCAGCAACGGGGTGACACCACGGCCGGCGGAAGTGAATTTCAGCCTGTAGTAGAACTCGTCCTTCACCTCGAACGGCGAGATTCCATTGAGTACCGGGTGTCGGGACCGGGTGGGTGTGGTCCGGGCGGTGACGACGGTGTACTTGCGGTCAGGACCCCCGTGGCATCCTCCCAGCAGTGCGAGAAAGGCTGGGATCGGTTCGGCCGAGCGAGTGCCGATTCCCCAGTGCAGGCCGACCAGTCCGCCACCGCGGGCGGCCAGTCGCTGGAAAGCGGCCAGTCGCTTGGGGTCGCCACTGACCCACTTGGCTCCTTCGGATACGAACAAGGCTGCGGCGTCGGCACCGTCGAGCAGTTCCGGACCTTTCCGCCAGGGGTCGTTGGCGTGAACCAGCAACGCCTGGACACCGTGGTGTCGTTGCAACTGGCCGGCGATGATCCGCATCCCGGCCTGGTACTCGTGGGTGCTGCGAGGATGTCCATCGGGGCTGTGCCACAACAGAAGCAAACGAGCCGGTTTTCTGGTTTTGGACTTGTCACCGGCCGTCAGCACTCCGGGCAGCAGCAACAGCAGCGCGACCAACCGCGTCAGGCGTCTTTGGGTGAGTGAGTCACGAGGCATGGCACGAATCTCGCTGAATTGTCTGTTCGGCCGTCAGAAGGCAGGCGACCACCGATCGGATAAAACTCGACCCCACGGCCGGTTTTCTGTACGGAAATGTGGTCGTGAACACACTGTTAACTACAGGAGACCATTCCCGGGGGAAAGGAACCCCGGCACGGACCAAGTTTCGTACACCGATCAAACCACGGACGGATTGGCGCATGCGATTGACACTCAGAACACTGCTGGCCTATCTGGACGATATTCTCGAGCCCGAACAGGCTCGTGAGATCGGGAAGAAGGCGGCCGAGAGTCCATCGGCATCGACCCTGATCGGGCGGATACGTGAAGTGACGCGACGGCGTCGATTGACGGCACCGGCGCTGAGTGGCCCTGGAGTGGGGCTGGATCCGAACGTCGTTGCCGAGTATCTCGACAACACCCTGTCGGTCGAGGGGGTCAGTGATGTCGAGCAGGTGTGTCTGGAATCGGACGTGCACCTGGCCGAGGTGGCTGCGTGTCACCAGGTGCTGACACTGGTGTTGGGTGAGCCGGTGACGGTCGTGCCCGAGAGTCGCGAACGGATGTACGCGTTGGGGACCAGCCGGGTCGAAGACGTTCTGGGAGACGCGACGTCGATGGTCGACGATCCGGCGGCCAATGACGTCCCCGAGCCTCAAAGTGAAGAGGGCCGTGCAGTGGCCGAGGCGGTCCAGCAGATCACGACAGTGCAACCGCCTGCCTGGAAGCGAAGCCTGCCCTACGTCATCGTCTCGACCGTCGTCATGGTCTGGCTTTCGTTGTTCACCGTTTTCGAGGTGCCCCCGCCGGTGGCCGATGAGGGAACCAGGGTCGGGACCGGTGCTGTGGCCCCGGAGAAAGCGGTGGCCGTCGATACGGTCGACCCGGAAGCCGCCGGCGGTACGGCGGGATTGTCGACGATCGCATCGGTTCCCCCGTTGTCGGCGAGCGCGCCACTGGTCGATGGCAACATATCTTCACCACCGTCTGGTGATCGACCGTCACCACCGCCGGGGGAAAAGGTCTCCCCGGTGGTGGAGTCGCCTGACCCGGTTCAGCCGACCAAGCCGGTACGACCGATCCCGAAGGCGGAATTGCCGGCGACACGTTATGTGTCGGCGAGTGGCGTGTTGCTGAGACAGGACGATCAAGGGGGGGACTGGATGGTACTGCCCTCCCAGGGGCAGGTTCGAGGGGGAGAACGCCTGGCGACGCCGGCCCCCTTCGTGGCCGACCTGGAGATCGAGGGGACGCCGGTTCGCGTCAGCCTTCTGGAGTCCAGTGTCGTGGCTCTTGACGGTGCGGCCGACGCGTTGTGTGAGATGACGATCAGTCGCGGTCGTGTCGTTTTCCACGCCGGACCGCCATCGACGGTCGCCAGCGGGCCGTTGGCGTTGCGGGTGACGGTGGGCACACGTCATTGGCGGCTGGTCCTGGCCGAACCGGACACGGTTTGCGGAATCGAGGTTCGTCCGCGGTTTCCGACGACCTACGAACAGGATTTTGGTGGAGACTGGTACCTGGGCGGTCTGACCGTCGCCAATGGAACGGTTCATCTGTCGACCGACGCGCCCTCTGGTCCGGTTGTCCCGAAGCTGTCGTTGGTCAAGGGAGACTGGCTGTCGCTGGCTCCAGCGGATCTCGATGTTGGAGATGCAGGTGGGCCGAAACCCCTGGCGGTGTTGCCGGGGTGGCTCGTTCCCGGTTCTCGGGTGACGTCGGCGGTCCAGCGGACGATGTCGGGTCGGTTTGCCCGGGAATTCGATCTCCAGCAACCAATTCGTCTCAGTGTGGTTGCCGCGATCAAGTCCCAGTTGTCGACGATCTCGAAACTGGCTGTCGGTTGCCTGGCGTTGACGGGACACGTTGAGCCTCTGGTGCAGACGTTGGCTGAATCGGAATTCTCCGAGTCTCGTCAGGAGGCCTTCGACGGGCTGAGGTTGTGGTTGGCGGGTGGGCCTGACCGCAGTCGGAAACTCAAGTTCGAGTTGGCAAAATGGTTCGAACAATCCCAGGTGGATCCGGTGTTCCGACTGTTGTGGGGTTTCGACAAGTCGGATGGCACGGGCCGGGAGACCTCGCGTCAACTGGTTGACTGGCTGGCCGTCGACCACGTTGCGATTCGCGAAATGGCCTTTTACCATGTTGAGCGGATGACTGGCCGGAAGTACGAGTACCGGCCCGATGCCCCGGCCGGGCGTCGCATGGCCGCCGTGGCCCGCTGGCGGGCCCACGTTCAGCGCGGTGGCGGCGTGCTGGTCGCACCCTGATTCCCGCCTCTCTCGCTCGCGATTCATGACGGCCACTCCTTCGACCACAGACGGTCCAATCGGCTGGGCCGGTCGGATTCGACAGTTGCTCGAACTGGTCCGATTTAGCCATACGGTGTTTGCTCTGCCGTTCGCATTGTTGGCCGCGGTTCTGGCTTGGCGCGATCCTCGGACCGGGTTCGCCTGGCACCAACTGGTCGGGATTGTCCTGGCGATGGTCACCGCACGCAGTTCGGCAATGGCGTTCAACCGCCTGGCTGACCGGCGGCTTGATGCTGAGAATCCCCGTACTGAAGGTCGTCACCTGCCTGCTGGGATCCTGGGTGTCGGAATGGTCTGGACTTTCACCCTGTTCTGTTCAGCCGGTTTTGTCGCTTCGACCCTGGTGTTTCTGCTGGGTGAGACGTCCAACCCGTGGCCAATCCGGCTGTCCGTCCCGGTGTTGCTGTTCCTGTGGGGGTACTCCTACGCCAAACGGTTCACCAGCCTGTGTCACTACTGGCTGGCCGCGGCGCTGATGCTTTCGCCCCTTTGTGTCTGGATCGCGATTCGCGGACAGGTGATCTCATCGGCCGCCGACCTGTCCGTCCCCGGCATGCTCGCGGCGGTGATCTTTTTCTGGGTTGGCGGCTTCGACATCATTTACGCCTGCCAGGATGCCGACCATGACCGGCAGGCGGGGCTGAACAGTGTGCCGGCGCGGCTGGGTATCGGAGGGGCCCTGAAGGTCGCCATGGCAAGTCACGCCGTGATGATCGGCTGTCTGTTTGGCCTGTGGTGGCTGGCTGGATTGGGACCACTGTTTCTGGGTGGCGCCGTGGCCGTCAGCGCCCTGCTGGTCTGGGAACACTGGCTGGTCCGTCCCGATGATCTGTCTCGCGTCGGTCAGGCGTTCTTTCACATCAACGCCCTGATCAGCCTGGGACTGCTCGTGGTGGGGCTGGCCGACGTTGTGCTGTTTCCCCTGTCGAACGCGTGAACGGGGAGGCTGCCGTATGCTGGCTGGCAGTGAATGCGGCGTCTAGAATGCGGTTAACCGCGTGGATCTGCAGGCGTCTGGAGCGAAGCTGGGATGAACCAATTCTCTGGCAACCTGACCACCGATTCCCGGTTGTCGGCCATCGCCGAGACTGTCGAGAGCGGTCAGCGGGTGTCTCTTGAAGACGGTCTCTATCTCGACCAGCACGCTGACCTGCTGTTCCTCGGCAACCTGGCCAACACAATCCGGGAACGCAAGAACGGAAACCTGGCGTTCTACAACACCAACATCCACCTCAATCCCACCAACGTCTGTGTCTATCGCTGCGTCTTTTGTGCCTTCCGGTCCGACCTGAAGGCCGAGAAGGCCTACACGTTCGATGACCAGATGATTCGCGGACGGGTGTTGGAGGCGACGGAGGCGGGGGCGACAGAGATTCATGTCGTCGGCGGGCTGCACCACCAGAAGCCGTTCGACTGGTACCTCGACGTGGTGCGGGTGATTCGCGACGCCAATCCGTTGATCCACATCAAGGCGTGGACTGCCGTGGAGATCAACTGGTTCAGCCACATCACCAAGAAGCCGGTCCAATGGGTGCTCGAACAACTCATCGATGCCGGGCTCGGGAGCATGCCCGGTGGGGGGGCGGAGATCTTCGACTCGGAGATCCGGGGCCAGATTTGTGAACACAAGGCGGACAGCCAGTCGTGGATCGATATTCATCGCTGTGCCCACCAGTTGGGACTCAGGACCAACGCCACGATGCTCTACGGCCATCTCGAGGAGTCCCGTCATCGGGTCGATCACCTCTGCCAGCTGCGGGAGTTGCAGGATGAGACCGGCGGATTCCAGACGTTCATCCCGCTGGCCTTCCATCCCGAAAACACCGGTCTGGAGCATCTCAGGCTTCCCAGCGGATTGGCCGATCTGAGGGTGATGGCCCTTTCCCGGGTCATGCTGGACAACTTCGATCACATCAAGGCCTACTGGATCATGCTCGGAGAGAAGACCGCCCAGGTCGCCCTGAGTTTCGGAGCTGACGATCTTGACGGGACGGTCGTGCATGAACTGATCTACCACGACGCGGGAGCGGAAACGCCCGAGGGGCTGACCGTCGACCAGTTGCACCGGCTGATCCGTGAAGCCGGTCGGGAGCCCCGCGAACGTGACACGCTTTATCGCCGCGTGGTGCGTGATGGGCACGAGTGGTCGATCGAGGAGCCGGTGGCTGCGGGGGGGCAGGGAGTCGAGATCTGAGTCCGGAGAGGAGAATCGTGATGGCAGAGAATCTTCCGAGATCGATCACCACATCGATGCAGTTTGAGAACGGTCCAGCTATCGGGATCAGCAACCGATGGGTCGATGGACAGTACTGCTCGATTCTGACGCCGATCGGGATCGTCGGCTGTGGGATTTACGATGTCGTGGTGCCCGCCGAGTTCAACCAGGCGCTGGCCGTCGCCCAGGGGACACCCGAATCCCCCCTGGTTGATCCCGAAGACCTGCTTGATGCCAGGATCGTCCGCTGTACGCCCCGGGCCGAGTCGCTCGGGATCCAGGCCGGGATGTCGGGGCGCGAGGCTGTCGAGTTGATGTTGCAGGCGTCCGGGGAGGTGGGTGACTGATGAATTCCGTCGAGGCAACCCGGTTGAGTGAAACGGCACCGATTGCCGTCCGTACGCTCGACCATGTGACCGTGGTGGTTGGCGACCTGGAGGCGAGTCGGGCCTTTTACGTCGATGTGCTGGGCATGCTGGAAGTGCCGCGGCCGGCGTTTTCGTTTGACGGGCTGTGGTTCCAGAGTGGCCCGACCCAGATTCACCTGATCCTGGAATACGATGGTTCGGGGCCGGCCGGCAACCTGGTGCCCAGTGAGCATCGGGGCGCCCGGACGCACCACTTCGCCTTCCAGGTCGATGACGCACACGCCTGTGCAGCGCGTTTGCAGGAACTGGACGTGCCGATTGTTGCGGGTCCGAAAGAGCGTCCCGATGGTGCGGTGCAGGTGTTTGTCTGTGATCCGGACGGCCACGTGGTCGAGTTGACCTCGGATTCTGGAGAATCGCCGCCGGGCGTTGAGTAAAGATTCCCGGGGGGTGGACCGAAATCCGGAGAAAAGAGGCGGCTGGACCGCGCTGGGACGGCCGATCTATACTAACGGACACCAACGGTTGGTGGACCGACCCAAGCTGGATGGGGCGATGGCCTGTCCGGATGGTTCAAAATCGGACTGTGTGTCCTGGCGGACTCTGGAGCGGTTGGCGAGTCATGAAGAGCATGATCCTGGCATCGATCAGTGTTTCGGCGATTGTCGGCGTGGTGGCTGTGCTGGATATGACCATGGGCCTGATTGGCCAGATGGGCATGGCTCCGTTCGGTGGCCAGATGACAATGGACATCATGTTCGTCATCGCGGCCGTGCTGATCGGCCTCATGGGCTGGGAATCGATGAGAGAGCAGAAGTAGCTCCGGCGACCGGTCTAGATATCCAGGTCATCCGCCTCGTTGGCCTCGTCCATGATCACGCGGTATCGCTCCGAGGCGTCTCGGCCCAGAAGTTGCCGGAAGGTGTTGTCGGCGTCGAGTTGGCTCTCGATGTCGACTCTCAGCAGGATGCGTCGCGTCGGATCCAGCGTGGTGTCTTTCAACTGGTCGGCATTCATTTCGCCCAGGCCTTTGAAACGGTCGATGACCACCTTGCGTCCCGAAGCCGCGGCAGCGAGTACCTGTTCCTTGTCGGCATCGTCCTGGGCGTAGTACGTCTCGTTGCCGATCTCGATCCGGTACAACGGCGGCTGGGCGATGAAGAGTTTTCCCTGGCGAATCAATTCTCGCATGTGTCGGAAGAAGAACGTCAGCAGGAGCGTGCTGATGTGGTACCCGTCGCTGTCGGCATCCATCAGCAGGATCACGCGGCCGTACCGGAGTTTGCGGATATCGCAGGCGGGGCCGATACCGGTGCCGAGTGTTTCGACGAGGTCCTGGATCGACTGGTTCGACATGATCTTGGAGGTTGAGAGGGACTCGGTGTTGAGCACCTTGCCACGGAGGGGCAGGACGGCCTGGGTGCGGCTGTTGCGTCCCATGGCCGCGGTCCCGCCGGCCGAATCGCCTTCGACGATGAACAACTCGCTGTCCTCGCGGTTGCCGGCCCGGCAGTCGTAGAGTTTGCCGGGCAGGGTGCTGCGACGGTTGGCTGGTGTCTTGCGACGGATTTCCTTGGCCGCATCACGACTGGCCATGCGAGCGCGGGCGGCAAGCACGATCCGGCCGAGGATCGCGTCGGCAATCGACGGGTTGGCGTTGAGCCACGTTTCCAGTCCGGGCCGGATCAGTCCTTCGACCTGGCCGGACAGTTCGGGGTTGTTGAGTTTTTCCTTGGTCTGTCCCTGGAACATGGGGTCGCCGAGGAACACCGAGATGATCGTGACGATGCCTTCACGGATGTCGTCGTTGGTGACCGTCACTCCCTTGGCCTTGATGTCGTGGACATCCATGTAGTTCTTGACCGCCTTGGCCACTCCGGTCCGCAGTCCGCTTTCGTGCGTTCCGCCGGCATGGGTGCGGATGCCGTTGACGTAACTGCGAACTTCCTCGTCAGTGGCTTCGGTCCAGTGCAATACGACCTCGATCCGATTTCCCCGGTCATCTTTTTCTGTCGAAAACGGGATCTCGTGGACCGATTTCTTCTGCCCGTCGGTGGTGATTTTCTCGAGATAGGCACCGATTCCCTCGGGATGATGCAACTCGTGTGTTTCGCCTTTGGTTTCGTCGTGAAAGAAGATCTTCAACCCGCCGTGGATGAAGGAGATGTCTTCGAGGTGTTGGCGGATGGTCTCGGGATTGAACTTGGTTCGACGGAAGATCGAATCGTCGGGACGAAAAAAAATGGTGGTGCCGTGGCCTCGAATCCTGCGGACCCGTTTGACTCCGGCGGTTGGCTGACCTCGCTTGTAACTCTGCATCCACTCGTGTCCGTCTCGTCGCACGGTTGCGATCATTTCGGTCGAGAGTGCATTGACGACCGACGAGCCGACACCGTGGAGTCCACCGCTGCGAGCGTAGTTCTTGTCCGAGAACTTCCCACCGGCGTGGAGCGTGGTCAGGATCAACTCGAGTGCCGATTTCTTGGTCTTGGGATGCTTGTCGACAGGGATGCCACGTCCGTTGTCACTGACGGTGATCGAACTGCCGTCCTTGTGGAGCGTGCAGTTGATCCGATCGGTTTCTCCGGCGAGGAATTCGTCAACCGAGTTGTCGACGATTTCCCACAGCAGGTGATGCAGTCCGCGGGCGTCTGTGGTGCCGATGTACATGGCGGGACGCCGGCGGACGGCCTCGAGTCCCTCGAGAACCTCGATGTCCTTGGCCTGGTAGGAGCCCCCGTCCTTCTGGGAACTCTTGGTACCAGCCGCATCCGTCTGCTTGTTTGTTTTTTTGGCGTTCTTGCCGGTTGCCGTCGCCATCCTCATTCATCCTCGTATTCGCTCCAGTTGACCAACTCGATTTCCGGAGCGATGAGCTCGGTGAATCCGGTTCGCTTGGAGGTTTTGACCCCGCGTCCGCCGCGGGAAGTGATGGTGTACTTGGTTTGGCCGAAGCTGATTACCTTGTCGTTGGTGTTACGTACCCGCAGAGCGTCACTGGGCCGCGAAAGTTGCCGCGCGCCGATCACTTCGTCGCCGGCGTCGAGCTTGATGCCGCGGACTCCCTTGCCGGGCCCTGCCAGCACGGGCACGTCATCAATCGCAAAGTGCACCAGCCGTGCGTCTCGCGAGACAATGAACAGGGTCTTGCCGGTGGTGACCAGTTGGGCGAAGGCCACGCGGTCCCCGGAGTTGAGTCGGCAGTAGCGGCGGCCACTGCGGGTGGAAGGAGTCCGGAAGGCGCCAAAACTGTACCTGAGCACCTGTCCACCGGCGGTGACGATCAACAGGTAAGGTCCGGGGGTCGTCTCCCCGCGGACCGTGGCGTCCTGTGGCACGAACCTCGGATCCGTACCGATGGCGGTGATCACCTGGACGCCATCGCCGAGTTTGACGTGCTTGGAGAGTGGGTCTCCGTAACCGGATGAAACGGGCACGCCGTCGATCGGCAGGGTGTAGGCGGTGCCGTCGCTAGCCAGAATGACTGCCGAGTCGAGCGTGCTGCCGGGCACGACCGACAGCACGCTGTCTCCCTCGCGAACCCGTGTTGACTCGATTTTTGTCAGGCGACTCACTCGCTTGATCCATCCATCGCGAGTGACCACCACATTGGTGTTTTCACGGACGATGTAAGTCTGGGCATCGAATTCGACGATCTCGCTGATCGAACCCAGGGAGGTTTTCCGGTTGTCAGCGAACTCCGAGGCGACCTGCCTGAGTTCGTCCTTGACGACGCCCCAGACCTTCTTGGGAGAACGAAGCAGGGACTCGATCTGGTCCGCCTCGTTCCGCTTCTGTTCCAGTTCCTCGCGGATCTCGTTGATCTCCAGCTTGCTGATCCGGTAGAGCTGCAGCTCAAGAATCGCGTTGGTCTGGATCTCGTCGAGCGGAAAGGCCTTCATCAGCTTCTTGGCGGCGTCGGCCTTGCCGTTGCTGGAGCGGATCAGCTTCAGAGCCTTGTCGAGCCCGTCGAAGAGGATTTCGAAACCCTCGAGGATGTGGATGCGTTTGCGGAGTTGTTCGAGCTGAAACTCGAAACGTCGTCGGGTGGTGGCGTAGCGAAACTGGTTGAAGTGATTGAGCATCTCTCCGAGAGAAACCCGGCGCGGAGACAGCCCGTCGCCGTCGGGGACCAAAGCCGTGGCGTTGTAGGAGACGTTTTGTTCCAGGGGTGTGTGTTTGAACAAGTAGGCCATGACCGCCTCGGGGTCGGCGTCGGCCTTGGTCTCGAGCACGATCCGCAGGCCCGATTCGCTGGAGGTCTCGTCGACCAGATCGGTCAACTGGGGCAGCTTGCGGTCGGCGATCAGTTCTCCGATTTCTGCCTTCAGGGTGTCGGTGGCGACACCGTAGGGCACAGAGTGAATGATCAACCGGCCGGGAGAGTTCTTTCTTCGGCCCGATTCGGACTTCCATTCGCCTCGAACCTTGATCGAGCCCTTGCCGGTCTTGTAGGCAGTGCGTAGCGACTTCTTGTCGGAAACGATTCGGCCACCCAGCGGGAAGTCGGGACCCTTGATATAGGACATCAGCTTGCCGGGAGTCGCCTTGGGGTTGTCGACGAGATGCACGCACGCCTTGATCACTTCGCCGAGGTTGTGAGGCGGGATGCTGGTGGCCATTCCGACGGCGATGCCCTGCGTGCCGTTGACCAGCAGGTTGGGGTACCTGGCCGGCAGTACGACCGGCTCGGCGCGGGTGGCATCGTAGTTGAGCCTGGTGTCGACGGTGCGAAAGCGGAGTTCGGACATCAGCTGTTCGGCGATCGCCGTCAGCCGGGCTTCCGTGTAACGGGCCGCTGCCGCTCCCATGCCCATCACCGAGCCGAAATTGCCCTGTCCATTGACCAGGGGATAGCGAAGCGTGAAGTCCTGGGCCATCCTCACCAGGGCCTCGTAGACAGCCGTTTCGCCGTGCGGGTGGTAGTTGCCGGTCGTGTCACCGCAGATCTTCATCGACTTCCGCGGCTTGGCCGTGGCCGTGAGATGCAGATCGTGGTGCATCGCGTAAAGGATGCGACGCTGGACCGGCTTGAGTCCGTCACGGACGTCGGGCAGGGCGCGCGATTGAATCACCGACAGGGCGTAGTTGAGGTAACGACGCCGGGTTTCCTGGCTGATCGAGACGTACTCGATCCGCGCATCTTCCGCTTCGTCACCTGTGCCCATTGCAGGTTCTGCGGTCATCGGCCGAGATCTGGTGCGACTCTTTGCGGCCTTCTTCGACCGCTTGTCACCGGATCGTCCGTTGCCCGTGGTCGGCTTGCGAGCCAATCGTGTCTCCTTCGTCCTTGAACCGAGCCACATTCGGCTCCGATTCTCTCTTCCCTGATTCCTCGTCGGAGATCCCGCTCCGGCCATCCTCCCCCGACCAGTGGCCCTCCCTGACCGCCGACGGCGGCTGATGGGAGTGGGGCGGAGTTAGATTGTAGGGATTGTACCGATTTTACAAGACCAATCGATTGCAGCGGTTGCTCACATCGTAACACTCGGGCAGTTGGTGCGGACGATGCAAAATGTTTACACAAAACGACTTACGGCATGCCGGATGAAACGTCGCAAAACAAACAGATCCGGTCATCCGATCAATCGTCATAGGCCGAAGCCAATTCCTGAGAACGGCCGGTCCTCCATGACGTCGAGGAGGTGTCGGCCCGAAGGTGTGTCAATCGGTTGGGGGATCCACCCGAGTTCGATTCGCACAAACCAGCAACAGCAAGGCACGACCAGGGAGCCAAAGGTATGCCGGCCAAGACGAACTTCACCAGCAAGATCACCATGGGGGCCACGGCCGCAATCGTGGCAGTTGCCGCCGTCGTGCTCACCTCGATCGCGTACCCTTTGGCCCGGGCTGATCAACCGGCCCCGCGTCGGTCGCCAGTTGCGAGTTGGTGGCACAATCAGACCCGGAAGTATATGAATCGCCGCAGGGCGGCAGCCAAGCCGGCAACGGCTGCCCGACAGGCAGCACCGGCCAAAGTCCCCACCGTTGTCACACAGCCGAAGCCCGTCCCGAAAGTCGCTCAGGCTCCAATTCAAACGGCCAGGAAGACGGACCCAGTTCCCACCGCCGTGGTTCGGCGGGCTCCAACTCCGGTTCCCACCCCCGTGGTTCGGAAGGCTCCAACTCCGGTTCCCGCCCCCGTGGTTCGGCAGGCCCCCGCTCCAACTCTTCCCAGGAAGGTGGTTCGCCGGGCTCCGCAACGCCTGGTCCGCCACGCCACCGCGACGGCCGCCCCCTCACCACGCATTCGCCAGATCGTGGCTCAGGCTCCCCGGATGCCGGCCAATCAACAGCCGGCAGCGGTTCCGACAAATGCCGGATTCGCACACCTGAGTGCCCCGCTCTATCCGTCTCCGGTCCAGAACATACCTCACCAGGTTGGTGGTGTTGTGATCACCAACCCGGCCTTGGCACCTCACGAGATGCTTTACGAGCACGAGTATCGAGCCCTGTATCCGCCGTTCTACTACCGCGTCAAAGGCTGGTGGGCCTGGACTCCGTTCGGTGTCGAGTCTCACGACAAGTGGGAGTTGATGGGGACCGAGGTTCGCGTTCGGTACAAGAGTCGGCCGAGCCTGCTGCAGAGGCTTGCCGACCCATTCATCGAACCGTTCATTGACTGAGAAGGCGTTTTGCTTCCCGGAACAACGCCTGACGAGATTCATGACCGATCGGACCACAAGGCCCGTTTCCTGCAAGATCGAGACCAGACCATGAAGCCCAAACAATTCTGTATACGAGCGGCCGCGTGCCTGTTTCCTCTTTCTCTGATCCTGATGTGCGTTGTCACGCCGATTGTCGTGCCTGCCCAGGACGACCCGGCATCAAACACTGTTGCCGAACCGGCTGCTGAACCGGCTGCTGAACCGGCTGCTGAACCGGCTGATCAGCCAGGAGTGGTACGGATCTCTGACGTTGCCGAATTGCCGGCAGAAGCGGCCGAAGAAGTGCCGGATGGGTTTCCGGTGGAGTTGTACGAGACTCCGAAACTCACACCGGTGACCGACACCGGGTCAGCCATCGATTCAGGTATCGAGTTGGACTTCGACGACGATGCCGGGCAGGTGACTTTGTCAGACGTGTGGCATGAGCATTCGGTGGAATTTCTGTCGCGGAATCGGGAGCAGAGCGAGGCTTTGGCCAACTGGATGTTTGATCGCATGGGACTCTACACCCCGGCAGTTGTGCACACCGCTCCGGTCGGCAGTTACAACATGATCTACCCGGTCAATCCCGATTACGTGAACCCTCGCGACTTGCGGGTCTACGGTGCCCAGGGGGCGGGTGTGCCGATTGTGGTGCCTTTGGCTCCCACGGTGCGCTCGAGCTACAACTACAGCAGCGGGCTTCCCGCCAGTCGGCTGACTCCGATTTCCGTTCCTCGCTAACGGGGGCCGTGGTGTTTTGATCGGGGCGGGCCAGCCCCGGATTCCGCCCGTCTCTCCAAGCCAGATTCTCAAAGGCAAATCCGATGCGACGATCGATTCCAATTGTGACAGCATGTGCATGTGGTCTTCTTCTGGTTTCCGGAGTGGGATTGCGTGGTGATGAGCCTACTCCCGAAGTGACCCCGGTGACCGAAACGGTCGAGGTGACCAGTTTGGAGATCTTTGAAGACTCCGGATACGCGAGGATCTCTCGCCGCGACTGGACGGCTCCGAAGAGCACATACCTGCAGCGATCGCCGGTGATCTTTCCCAGGATGTACCCGGAGACGTTTTACGGTCAGCATCGCCCGAAGTCCGCGGGGCCTGTCCGTCGCTACTCGATCATTCCCCTTCCGACGGATACCAGTCAGCAGGGGGTCTACTACATGCACGTCCCCAGTTGGCAATCTCGTGCGGGCATGCTCCCGCCGATTCCTCGACCATCACGTTGGCACAACCGTGCGGCTCCCCCGTCGGCTCGAAACGGTGGGCCTGCGATCGAGACGCCGGCGGCTCCCAACACCCAGGCCCAGCAGTTGAACCCGGCCACTTTTCGCTAGCAAGCTGGGGGCAGTTGCCGGCTGGTCGGGCCGTTGCCGGAATTCACATTCCCGACCGGTCGTTTATTGGCCTCAATGAAATCGCGAGGCGTTTGAGGTCGGCTCTCACTGCAGCTGTGCCCTTTTCGGGGTACAGCAGCCGGGTGACTGAGAGGAGTTGACGGCATTGGGAAACCTGTCCGGCCTGTTTCAGCGCCCGCAGTGTTCCCAGCCGGACGGTCATCCAGTTGTCCGAACCTGGTGGCAGCAGCCGTTCGGCAGCCCGCCAGTCGGTGATTGCGGCTTGCGTTTGGGAGGCGGTTCCGATTGCCAATCGGACCTCGGCCAGCCGGGTTCTCGGCTTCCAGTTCCTGGGTGCGGCTTTGACGAGACGTTCGTAGACCGCGACGGCACGGAGCGGGAATCCGGCGGCCACAAAGGCCTGGGCCAGGCAGCGGTCGAGGCGTTGGCGGTTGGCAGGACCGAGCGTGTTTCGCTGCTGATCCAGGCTTTCGGCTGCCTGCAGTTGCAGCGCTCCCAGGCGTCGTCGGTCGGACGCTCTTGTTGTGGTGGCGACCTGGTCGAGTCCATCGAGGAGTGCGAGCAGGTCGTCGGGACGGCCGGCGAAAGACGCCACCAGTTTGCGGGCCTCGTCGAGTCGTCCCTGTCCGGCCAGCGAGAGAACCCGGAGTTGTCGGGTGGTGTCGCGGATGGCGACCGCAACAGCATCGGGCTTTTGGCCGGGAGCCGAGATGACCGACGGCCCCCGAGCCAGGATCGCTTCCAGCAGCTGGTCGATCTGGCGGTAGTCCGGTTGAACTCGCTTCAAGCCGAGTCGGGCAAGGCTGACCACCACGGTGGCCTCGTCGGTGGTCCAGCCACGGGGGGGAGCAGGCAGTTTCATGACGAGTGACTCGACGGTGCGTATGGCCAGGTCGAGTTTCTCGCGTCGTGCCGGATCGTTGGGATCCATATCCTCGAGTTCGGTTTCAAAGCTGGCGGCAATCCGCCGTCGCGCGGTGGCCGCTCGCTGATGGCCAGGGGGGATCGCCAGCCACAGTTCCCTCGCCAATTTGTGGTGTTGCCGGTCGTTTTCCAGCGACGCCAGCAGCCACGTGGCTTCGGCAGTTGTCGCGTGCTTCGGGAACCGGCTGCGGTGTTCGACAAGTGCCTCGCGGTACGCCTGTTGTCGGGCGGGCGTACCCTGCTGGCGTTGGATCTGGCCCAGGCACCAGGCCCACAGCAGGTGTGCCGAAGGGGCGCGGGGGTGAACGGGTTTTTGCCTGGCCACGTCCTGGAATGACCGTGATGCCAGCTCGAACTGTCCGCTGCGGACCAGCACCGAGCCACGGGTGAATGCGAGTTCTCCAGCGAGTTCGGGCTGGCCATTGGTTCGTGCCGTCTGGATGACCTCGGCAAACGCCGTGAGTGCCTCGTCGGTTCGGCCGGCCTGGAAAAGTGAGACCGCGCGATGACGGCCTCGAGCCAGCTTGGATCCGAATCTCCTGATCGACAGCACCAGGTCGGCATCCTGCCGGGACCGGGTTCTCCAGTAGGCGTCCGGAACACTGCTGGCCCGTTCCGATTCCCGTTGCCAGCGTTCCCAGATCGCATCGGCGGATCCGGGAGATTTCCCGGCGGCGGCCTGTTGCCAAAGTCGACCCAGGGACCGCTGGGCCAGGAAGAGCAGTTCGTCGGACGGGGGAGACATGTGCCCCAGCCGCCTCTCGATCAGTGTCCGTGCTGCGGTTATCCGGCCGTCATCCAGTTCGATCCAGGTGCGTTCGGACAACAGCCCGTCGTCGCCTTCGAAGCCCGCGGCGTCCAGGATCCGGCGGGCGACGGCGAAGTCCATCTGTCTCCGGGCGACCTGTGCTCTGAGTCGCGTCCTCGCGATCCTCAAGCGGTTGCCGAGAGCCGTCGGTGACATCTTCTTGAGAGTCTGTTCGGCGGCGAGCAGGTCGGCAGCACGATCAGGTGTGCCGGGAGACATCATCCGGGCACGATCGAGGTGAGCCTGGGCGAGCCGCCAACGGGAAGTGGCCAACAGTTGACGCCGTTGGCTGTCGGATAACGGTCCGGGGTTTTCGAGTTTTCGTTGAAGCGGCTTGAGCCGGTCGATACCGCCCTGAAGCGTCTCCAGCGCCTCGGCACGCCGTCGCCTGTCCAGTGGAGCCAGGTCGGCCAGCCTGGCCAGGTAACCGCCTCGAGCCAACGGGATCAACCCGGCCTGGATCCCGATCCGAAAGGACTCCGGATGGTCGGGGTGTCGGGTGCTGAATTGGTCGAGCACCTTGCGGGCCCGGTCCCAGAGATCCTGTTGTTGGGTGCCCCCGGTGGCCTGGGCGTGTTCGACCAGGGTTCGGGAAAATTGCAGGGTCGTGTCGAGCCTGGTCGAGGGCGACAGGTCGTTTCGGGCGAGCTCCGCCAGGCAGACGCTTTCGGCCAGGCTGAACAGGCCACGCTGTCTGAGGCCTTCGAAGTAGCGGTCGTTACGCGAAAGCTCATCGTCGGCGTCGGTCGTTGGCGACCACGTGCCGAGCAGGAGAGATGCGGTGAGAGCAAGAGTGATTCGCTGGCACGTCATGGGCACGACTTGCCGGTGACCTTAGGTCAATCGGGGCAGTGTCGGCAAGACCTCTGGAACATCCTCTCAATCCTCCACGGATGAGTCGTCGAGTCCGAAATCGATCAGGTCGATACCTCCTGAGTTCGACCGCTCGGCGGACTCCTTGAGCTTCCTGAGCACAAACGACTTGTGATTGGCCACCGCCTGTTCGCTGATCCCCAGGCGGACGGCAACATCCTTGTTCTTCGATCCGAGGACCAGCAGGAGTTCGATGCATTCGAGACGTTCCAACTGCCCCTCGGCCAGCCACTGCTTGATCAACTCGCCCAGCACGTCACCGAGCATCTCAGCTTCAGCGTCCCGCCCCTCGCGGCTCCGCATCAGGCTCGAAGCGGCCCGGGCCCGGCCGGGTGGCTCCATCCCGGTTCCGCTTTCGCCGGGAGGCTGCAGCGGCAGGGCCGGACGACGTCCCTGCCGCCTGAGCACGTCGGTCAGCTTGTGGGATGCGATCGTGAACAGCCAGCTTTCCAGGCGGGTCCGCTTCGAATCGTAGTTGGGCAGGCCGGTCAGGAATCCCAGGAACGTTTCCTGCACGACGTCTTCGCTGGTCGTACGGTTGCCGATCCGGCTCTGAACGAACGCCGTCAGACGGCCCTCGAAGCGGCCGATCAGCTCCTCCCAGGCTTCGGGCTCGCCGTCGCGAACACGGGAGACCAGCAGTTGGTCGGTGGCTTCAATCATGTGGGGATTATGAGCGGTTGTGGCCGCCGAGGCCATGCTCGGTCCCCGGCTCAGGATGAGATGACTGTCGAGGCGGCCAGTCCCGCGGCAGTTATTGCCGAAATGGCGGCCAGTTGCAGTTTTCCACGGTGTGCGCCGTTGGAGGCAAAGTCGAGTCGGAGATAGAGATGGGTGATGATCACCAGCAGACACAGCAGGCCGGCGATTGTTCCCACGTTGATGAGACGGTCGACGCCGATACCTCGCTTCCAGTGATCCAGGGCCAAGCCGCGAGTCTTCTCGGAAATCTCCAGCTGGACGACGCAGTAGTGCATGTTGCTGGACGGAGCGAGAGTGCTGAGATTGTGGGGTTGCGTGGTTTGGATCTGGCCGACAATCGCCGATTGTTCGACCACATCGGTCGGCAGGTCCCAGTTGAGAGATTTCCCGTAGCGTCGAGCGACTTCGACCTTGAGCCTCTTGGCAGCGCGCTCCAGGGCATCCTGGCGGGCCTCTCCGGCACTCGACCACGGACCGCTGGCGATCGGTGTCAGCACCACGGGGAGATCCGCGTCGTCGTGTTTGATCACTGACGTCGTTGTCCAGGGTTGTCCCTCGACGGTCCAGTGCGGCGTGTCGATCTGGGTGCGGAGGGTGTTGGCCGCCACCGGTTCTTCGGTGTTCAGTTCCGGACTCACCCGGATGCCGACTGCAGCGACGATTGCCAGGGCCGGAGCGACCCAGGCAACCGAGAGGGCCTTACGCGCGATCGATTTCAGGTCGTTGTTCCCGCGTCGGCCGGCCCAGGCGACGCGGATCGCGATCACGATGGCCAGGGCGATCAGGCCACCGACCAGAATCGGGTTGTGGTCATCGCCAGAGGCGATTGACCGGGCAAGGAACAAGCTACCCATCTGTTGCTCCTTGTGGGTTGGGAGGTGCGTCCACGGTTTCCGGTGGTGGCGGGTTGTCGTCCGCTATTCGGGAAGCCCGTTGTTCTGGAGTCACCCAGGGTGCGGCCAACTGCACCACGACTGCGATCCCCACACCCCACGCGATTGCGGGTTCCAGAGGGAACCGCAACACGAGTCCCAGCAGTCCCGAGACGGTCAGGGTCAACAACAGTGAGGCGACGCGAAGTCGTTTCGGCCGGAAGCTGTCGGTGTGCCACCACCATCGCCTTGTGCCGAAAAGCAGCGAGAAGAAGATCACGTAACCGGTGAGGGTGGGCTGGGAGTTGTGGACCAGTTCGAATGCGCCAACCGAGTCGACCAGCCCGGAGTTCTGGGTTTCTGTCAATGGAGGCAGGTCAATCAACAGAACCCGGTGCAGCCACCAGCCCGCGGCCCCGGCTCCTCCACCGAGCAACAGGAGAGACAGCCTGCGGAGGTGCAAGCTCTCGGTGCCGGTGCCCTCCCAGGCCTTGGTTCCGATCAACACGGCCCAGGACGCCACCAGGGTCGTCAGCCCGTAGGCGACGGCAGCCAACGGGGTTGCTCGGGTGCCCTCGTCGAACATGCCGATCCACCATCCTCCTCCGGCCAGAAGGCCCGAGAACAGGATCGCCGCGGTCATCGCTGCGGTTGTTTCCAGGCCACGGCGCGACAGGGGGATGCTGCGTGGCGAAAGTGGTCCGAGCGGGTTGACGTCGTACGACGTGGGTTGTGGCGGCCGTCCAGGACGCGTGCGTGAGGTGGAACTGTTTTCCGCGGCGACTGTCACCCCGCCCGTTCCCGCTGATGTCACCTCGTCTGCCGCCGGTGGCACGGGGCTGTTGTCGGGGTTCGGTGGATCCGCAACGACTTCCGGTGGAGGTGGTGGGGAGATGGTTGGTTTGCCGGCCAGGGCGGCGTCGAATTCCCTGAGGAGGGTGCCGACGTTCGCGGTGCGTTCGGCGGGGTCTTTGGCCAGCGCGTGGGCGAGTACAGGTCGCAGCGCGGGAGGCAGAGGTTGGAGGTCGGGCTGATCGGTGAGATGCCGATTGAGGATTTCTGCGGTGGTTTCGCCGTCAAAGGGAACGTGGCCGGTCAGCAGTTCGTAGACGATGGCCGCGGAACTGTAGACATCGATTTCGGGCCCGTACTCACCCCGAGAAATCTCCGGTGCCATGTAGTAGATCGTCCCGATGCTCTCGGTCTGCGCTCCACGCTGGCTGGGAGTGATGATCTTGGAAAGTCCGACGTCACCGATCTTGACCTGTCCGGCCTCACGGTGAAGGTTCTGTGGCTTGAGATCCCGATGAACGATTCCACGGTCGTGCAGGTAATCGACACCGGCAGCCAGTCCGGCCAGCCAGTTGCGGACCTCGGTGGTCGGCATCCCGTCAGGGAACTCCTCGGTGAGCACTCCGTCGAGAGTGGCTCCACTGACGTACTCCATCACGATCCACACGTCACCGTCATCGTCGCGCTTGATGTCGTGGATGCTGATCAGGTTGGGGTGCTTGAGGTTGAGGCACAATTCCGTGCCGCGGAGTTCGACTTCGGCGTGGCTGTGCAGCAGTTTCAGGGCGACTTCCTTGCCCCCGTCGCTGTGCGCGTAGTAGACCTCGCCGAAACCGCCTCGCTGAATGCCGCGCTTGATCGTGTAGCCGGCCAGCGGCGTGGTTTCGGGTGCGAAGGTGAATTTCTTCGTACTCATCCCCTGGCTCCCCGATGCGAGGAATCCGTCTTGAGTGGCTCGATATGGAATCGCAGGTCCGGTCCGGTGACGACCTGCCCGTGACCGATTTCCGACTCTCCCCGTAACCTGCGTCCGTTGACTTCCAGGGCCACGCGGGGGGAACGGACCAGCCACTGCCGGTCGCGATGGATCAGGATCACCGAATCCTCCCACTCGGGACAGCGAATGTGGCAGTCTCGGCCTGGACCCAGCAGGCAGGTGTCGGCAACCAGGACCACACCGTCGAGGCTGTGGGAGGGGCGGTGGTCGCTCTGGAACGAGAGTCGTGCCGAGCCAGAGAGAACGGTGGGACGGTGGAAGCCGAGTTGGACCGTGTTGCCGAGCGTGATGTCGGCGCCGTCGGTGAGTTCGGTCCATTCGGCCGCCTGTCGCTGGTTGACACGGGTGGGGCCGTGGGGTTCGAGCAGGTAACCACCGTCATCGCGGTGAATGGTCGCGTGGCGCCTGGAGAGGCTGGCCAGGAGCTGGATGTCGGCGTCGGGAGACGTGGGACCTCCGATGCTGACCGCCTGGCCGGTCAGCAGCAGGAATCCCCCAACCCCGTCGATCCACAGCAGCTGCCGGCTCTCGCTGGTCGAGCTCGGTTCAGCCGGGAGTGGGCGGGAGGCGGTCATCGGTCGGGTGTCCGTCAGTCCGGGCATTGGATGGTTGTCCTGTCCTTGAGGATAACGTGTTGTGGCCGGGCTGTGGGGGCTCGTGTTGTGGGTTGTCGTCGGGCGGGTGGTGAGAACCGCAGAGAGGCCGGGTCTCCGCGGCAATCACGGAGACCCGGCCCTCACCTACGCATCCGCTTAGCTGTCGTTGTCGGCCACCGACTCGTCAGCGGAGGACGATCCGGTATCGGTCTTCGGGCCGAAGTAGTCGTCGATCCGGTTGGTGATCGACGCTTCGGTGCTCTCGGTCGCTTCCTCGACCGGGATCAACCCGTTGACCTGGCCCTCGAGGCTGGCCTGCCGTTCGCGGACGTCGAGCTGCTTGTTGAGCTCGACGATCAGCTTCTTGGCCTTGGCCAGTTTCGAGTCGTCGAAGGTGAGCGTCGCGGTGGCCTCGGCCGCCTCGACGGTCCGCAGACGAGCTTCCAACTGCTCGATCTGCACTTCGAGATCCTGCTTGGCGGTCAGCATCGTGTCGAGCTTCTCCTGGTTGGCCGTCATCGTCTTCTTCCAGGCCGTCAGGATCTGCACGTCACTCTCCAGCGAGTTCTCCGCCACCTTGTACTGCTTGAACCGTTTTTCGAGGTCCTTGCGGACATCGTCGGCCGAGTACGTGTGGCTGGCGTAAACAAACTCGCTCCGTCCGGTATCGAGGTCGTTCCGCAGCGCCAGGATCGCCTTCTTCTGCGAATTCAGCCCGTCGCTTCTCCGCTCGACTTCCTTGGCCTTGTGATCGACATCGACCTGGGCCGAGGCGATCACGTGCATCATGTCGCGGATGTCCGGGACCAGGTTCTCGACTTCCGTTCGAGCTCGCTCGATCTCGAATTCCAGCGGAACTTCCGATTTCACCGCATCGCGAACTGTCCCACCCCAGGTCGTAGCGTAACTGAGAGCGTCACGCCCGAAGACGAAGGTCCCCAGGGCCACTAGGACTGCCGCACCAATCAGGCTCTTCTTCAAAAACATGGTACTGTTCCCTTTGGCTTGTACCCTCGGAGGCCTTCGGCGGGAGAACATCTCGCCGACCAAATGCCTGCCAGAATTGTTTCTTCTGAGAGTACTTCGCCGTGGGAGACAGAATCTTGAAACGGATTGCCCGGTTTTTTCGGGTATTCCAGGGCCGGTCATTCCACGGTGTGCGAGGTCTCGCCTGGAAAGGCAAAGTGTGTGTATAAGGACGCCCTTGACCTTCACGCACACGCGCTGACCGTCACCATGTCAGAACTGAGGAAGCGGTTGAATGAAATCCCCGACCAACGATACGCACCTTGGACTTTTCGCGATAAGAGTTTGGCCGGTGCTGGCGCTCGCCGTGTTTGCCCAACCGGCTGGCGCGGAGATCAATGTCCGTGATTACGGCGCCAAGGGGGACAACGTCACCGACGACACAGCGTCCATCCGCGCGGCCGTTGCGGCGGCTCAGCGGGCATATACGCTGACGAGGTCTTCGGTTCCCGGTGGACATGGCGGAATTCCAACGCGGCCGGAAATCGTCTTTCCGAGCGGGCGTTACCTGGTCACCGAAGCGATCTATATCGCAGGTGGTGTCGTGCGGGGCAAAGGCGAGGCGCTGCTCATTCAGAAGCATCCAGACAAGGACCTCATCACCTCGCAAAACGCCTGGCGGATGACGATCTCGGGCCTGACGTTTGTCGGCGGGCGGAATCAACTGCAACTGAGCAATGCCAATGACGACGGTGGATTCATTCAGATTTCCGAGTGCCGGTTCTATGGCGCGGCCGCAGTGGCGGTCGTCATGGGCAAGGGGAGCAACTCCACCCAGCTGAAAATCCGTGACTGCGTATTCGTCGAACCGGAGCAAGCCCTTGTCAGCTATACCGACGAGACCAACGTCACCGACTGCTGGATCACGAGCAGCCGGAAGATGAAGAACAAGGCGGTGATCGAAAATCGCGGTGGACGAATGGTCCTCGAGAAAATCCTCGGCGTCCCCCGGGTTAACGGAACGGATCAGCGCTGGATCGACGTGTATTTCGGCAACCTGACCTGCCGCAACTTTCGCTTCGGCGGCGAGGGCGGCGGCTTTACACCGGTCGTCAATTTCGTGAAGTACATCCCCGAACCGGCTTCGTTTGGTCTGGGACCTTCGATCGTTCTGGAAGGGTGTCAGATCTACGCCGGGGGAAACTCCAGGCGGCGATGCGCCGTTTCCTGTGAGGAAATCCCCAACGGAATCACCATGCGCGAATGCGCTCTTTCCGTCCCGGCTGTCCACTTGAGTGACAGAATCGACCTGCAGACCTATTTTCTGGGCGCTCGATCCAGCATGCTGCATTTTCGCCTGAGACAGAATCGGAGCGACCGGCAGTACGACCTGCCGAGACGGCTTCAGCAGCCAATTGTCGGAAAACCGACGAAGTAGACTTATTGTCCCCCGATCGCCTGCCCCCGGTTAGTCTTCGCCCCAGGCCCGGTAGAAGAAGTCGACCCAGTTCCGGTAGAGAATTCCGTCGATATCTTCCTGCGAATAGCCGCGAGCGGCCAGGATCCCGGCGATGTTGCCCAGATCGGCGATCGTTTCCAAGTCCGCTGGTGACTGTTCCTTGCCGAAGCCACCGTCAAGATCTGTGCCGAGTGCAGCGTGCCGTGCATTGCCGGCGATCTGGCAGACGTGATCGATGTGGTCAACGATGTGCTCCATCGTCACCTCGCCGGGTTGTGTGACCCCGATCACCCAGCCGGGTTTGATCATCCAGCAGTCAAACGCCGCCCCGATCACCGCGTCACGTTCGATCAGGGCTTTGATCTGATCATCGGTCAACTGTCGGTCGGCGGGCACCAGGCTCCGACAGTTGTGGTGACTGGCCAGGACCGGTCCCGAGTAGACATCCAGGGCTTCCCAGAACGACTGGTCGGCCAGGTGTGTCACGTCGAGCAACATCCCCGCCTGTTCCATTTCGCGAAGCAGGTCTGGCCCATCGGCGGTCAACCCGCCCTCGCTGCCGGTCCCGAAGCAATACGGAGCCGGACCGTAGTGAGCCGGACCCAAAATCTTCAGTCCCGCCTCATACCATTCGGCGATCTGGGCAGGCGAAAGAATCGGGGGACTGCCTTCCATGCTCAGGATGAACCCGATCGGCAGTTCGCCGGTCGTGTCGTTTTCCCACGCGGTGATGTGATCCCGGAGTGATGCGGAGTCGGTGATTTCTCGCAGCACACCACGTTCGACCAGTGAGCGGTAGTAAGCCAGTTGGCCGTAGGAGGCGCCGTAGGCGGCATCGCGGGACTGGAAGTGCGTCAGCACCGAGTCCTTGCGGTGGAGTCGTGGAAGCAGGGTCGAGATGGTCATCCCGATTCGGCCTCGCCGCAATTCCTCCCAACTCACCGTGCATTCACCCGGGATGATTCCCTCGAACTGGCTCTCGAATTCTCTCAGTTCCGAGACCGGTTTCAGCAAATCGCGGTTCCATTCCAGGGCGTTCCAGGCCATGTCGAGGTGGGCGTCGAAGATCAACCGTGGGGCATCGGACATCGATGGGGCTTTCGTTGGAAGAAGGTGAGGAGGGTGGGAGAACGGGTCGAGAATCGTTCTAAGGGTCCGGTGTCGATGGCGTTCCACAGGGGCACGTACCGGCTGCCAACAGGAACCAGCCGACGATCATCAATGTGCCTCCGGTTGGAGCTACCGGCCCGAAGCTGGAGATGCCGGTGATGGCCAGGGCGTAGAGTCCTCCGGAGAAGCCGATGATGCCCAGGCCGAAACAGATTCCAGCGGCCTGGAGAGGCCAGTTCCGGGTTCCGGCGAGTGACCCGGCCAGGCCGACGGCGATCATCCCCAGCGCGTGCCAGACGTGGTAACGGACTCCGACGTGAATGTCGTCAAGCGCCTTGGCGGCGGCTGTGATGGGGCCTCCGAGTCTTTCGATCACCGGCTTGTCGCCGTGGACTTCCTGGAGGCGTTCATCGAGTCCGTGAGCAGCGACGGCTCCCACGATCACTCCCAGTCCCAGCAGGATCGCTCCACAGGTGACCCAGCAGCGACAGCACTTGTTCGACATGGGGATGCTCTCCAGGCGAAGGAGGGGTGCGAGTTGTCTGAATGGTTCAGGAGATGCGGATTCCGAGGGTGTCGATAAAGGCAGCCAGCCAACGGGGCTGGGCGGGCCAGGCGGGGGCGGTCACCAAGTGGCCGTCGACATGGACGGCGTCGATGGCCACTTCGACGTATTCTCCGCCGGCGAGTGTAATCTCGGGACCGCATGCCGGGTAGGCGGTGCAGCGACGTCCGGTCAGAATGCCTGCGGCCGCCAACACCTGCAACCCGTGGCAGACGGCGGCGATGGGACGGCTGTCGGCATCGAAGGCCCGCACGATCTCCAGCACGCGGGCATTGAGGCGGATGTATTCGGGAGCTCGACCGCCGGGGACCAGCAGCGCGTCATATCCGGCCGGATCGACCGTCTCGAAGTCGGCGTTGAGTGTGAAGTTGTGCCCTCGTTTTTCGGTGTAGGTCTGATCGCCTTCGAAGTCGTGAACACTGGTCCGGATCTGGTCTCCGGAGGATTTTTCAGGACAGACAACATCAACCTGGCACCCGATCATCTCGAGGGCCTGGACCGGGACCATCAGCTCGTAGTCCTCCACGAAATCTCCGGCAAGGACGAGGATTCGGCGGAGCGGGGCGGCGTCGGTCATTGGATGCGGGCCTTTGTCGAAGGGGCTGTTCGTGGGGACGGGAATCGCTGGTGCCGGCTGGTGTCAGTGTGGGAGCAGCCCGCCCAGTTGGGCTGCCGACAGGGCAGCAGTGCCCAGAAGCAGGTAGCCGAAACTGTTGCGCAGTGTGGATCCTCCGAGGCGTTCGCTGAGTTGTGTGCCGATACGGGCTCCGATGGTGCCGCCGGCCAAAAGCGCCATCGCCGGTATCAGTTCGACTCGACCGTACCAGGCGTGGATCGCTGCTGCCTGGGCGGCGACCAGCCAGACCACCACCAATGTCACGGCGACGGCCTGGTGTGTCCCCAGTCCGATGCAGTAGATCAAGCCGGGCAGCATGATCATCCCTCCGGAGAGTCCCAGTAGTCCGGCCAGGAATCCGACCGCCAGGCCGAACCAGGCCAACATGGCGATTGAGGTTCTTGACGTGTTCAACTGAGGGAAACTGGCATATGGGGGCAGTGGCCAGTTGGCCAGCCAACCTCGCTTGAATGGCCGGCCGTTGCGGGTGCGATGAGTTTCCCAGAGGGCCAGGATGCCGACCAACGACAGCAGCGCCGTGTAGCTGCCGAGCACAAGCGACTGGCTGGAGATGCCGTTGACTCCGTCCACGGAACCTATGGATGAAACTGACAGTGTTCGGGAGCCGAACCAGACGCCCGTCAGCAGTCCTCCGCTGACGATCAGAGGCAACTGCAAGTGGTCCCAGTTGAGGCGGCGGGCCATCAGTCCGGTGGTCGCCTGGCCGAGGGCCTGGCACGACGCGGTGCCAATCCAGGCCAGACGGAATCCATAGAGTGCGGACAGGACTGGCACGATCAGGAATCCGCCACCGACTCCGAACAAGCCCGAGACGAGTCCGATGCCGGCACCGACCAGGATCGTGGCGACGATTTCCAAGACCGCGAAAAACTCGGGCCCACCGGTTTCGGCCAATACCGATCCGGCGGTCGAGCCGACGATGACCAGGGAATCGATGGTGTCGGCTGGCATGTGTTGGTTCGAACGCTGAACGGATCAGATCTGGTAATCCGGTAACACCGGATCCTTGGCACGTGTTCTCCCACGCTGGCGAGCCAACCAGTTGAAGACCAGGTGCACGACCAAACCCCACAGAACCGGCAGCAAAAGTGCTGCCATAGCCACCATGATCCGGCCACCCATCCCGTCGGTCGACTCGAGGGCCAGACCGGACGATTCCGTAGCCGCTAACAACAAACTGGTGGCGGCGAACGTCACGGCGACTGCGGTCCGAGAATGAGGCGCTTCGGAGGACTGTCCAGAGGTCAGATGCGAGTGGGACTCGATGTGTCCAAACTGGGACCCAAGGAAGCAAGGTAGTGGTCCTTGGGAGAGTGGTCAACGATGGGTCGACATGGACGGTGGAGCGGGTTAGGTACCCTCGGTGAAGCAGAAAGCATTCCCGACGCACGTTTTTTTGCACCCTGTTCGTGACCCGGGGGCCCGTTTTGGCTATTCTTGGAGTTGGATGGGACTGGCCACGTTTTGACATGGTTTGGAACGGGTCGGGAATTGTCAAAAAATTGCCGATCTGTTTGAAAGGCACCGCTAAAGGATGCCCCGTAAGTCTCATCTGGATTACGGCTTACTCGTAACCCACCACAGTCGCTGACGGTTGTCAGACAGGAGACGTTGAGATGCGGATTCAACGACAGAGCACTTCGATGACCTCTTTTGAAACCATGCAAGTCTGGACAAAAGTTGGTTTGCGATGGTCGGGGCACGCCGTGTGGTCCACCATTCTGACCCTCTCTCTCATGACTACCGCGGGTTGTGGTGGATCGGATAGCGGTGAGGACCAGGTTGCTCAGTCAGATTCGAAGCCCAGCGGCGGCGGTGGCGAAATGCCCAGCGGCGGCGGTGGCGAAATGCCCGGCGGCGGTGGTGGCGGAATGCCCGGCGGCGGTGGCCAACCTGGTGGCGGCGGTGGCCAACCTGGTGGCGGTCCCGGACTGCCACCTGATCCTGCTGGTGGAATTTCATCTGGAGCCGGTGGTGGCGGCGGACAACCTGGTGGCGGTGGAGCCGGACAGGGCTTCCCGGGTGGTGGTGGACAACCTG
>MDTE01042859.1_pt1 | contig 151602 bp, 152 predicted proteins | sample 811231 | NCBI WGS metagenome assembly MDTE01 (sample SAMN05326651, study PRJNA326480) | marine metagenome | isolation source: seawater | place: Indian Ocean: Red Sea | collected 2010 | reverse complement strand
CTTCAGCAGAAGCTTCATCAGCAGAAGCTTCATCAGCAGAAGCTTCATCAACTAATTTTTTATCATATCGCTTTCTAAATCTTTCAACACGACCCGCAGTGTCAACTAATTTTTGTTCACCTGTATAATACGGATGACATTTAGAACAAATTTCTAATTTTAATTCTTCTGCTGTAGATCCCGTTTCCCATTCATTACCACATCCACTACAAGCTACTTTCGTAATGTGATATTCAGGATGAATGCCATTTTTCATAGTTTTCTTTCAATTTATTCAGTGATAACTGAAACTTTTTTCTTTCTATTTTTTGAATATATAGAAAATTTAACTTGACCATCTACTTTAGCCCAAAGCGTATGATCTCTGCCCATACCTACATTTTCTCCAGCATGTACTCTTTGACCACGTTGTCTTACAATAATTGAGCCAGCTGAAACAATTTCACCATCAAACTTTTTTACGCCTAATCTCTTGGAGTTAGAATCTCGACCATTTCTACTTGAACCACCAGATTTTTTATGAGCCATTTTAGTACCTAACTACTTACTTTTCTTTTTTGCAGAAGTTGTAATTTTGTTAATTGTAATTACTGTTTTATGCTGCCTATGACCTTTTTTAGTTCCACTTCTAGTCTTGTTTTTATATCTATAAGCTATAACCTTTTTATCCCTAGTATGCTCATCAATAGTAGCTTTAACTTGAGCACCTGCAATGAGGGGATTGCCAATGGTTGTTTTGTCCTTATTTTTTATTAATAATATGTTATCAAAAATTATTGAATCACCAGGTTCTTTATCAACTCGATCTATGTTGATTTTTTGACCCTCAGTAGCAATATATTGCCTAGTGCCAATTTGCATTATTGCATACATAATTTTTTCCTTTTTTCAATTAAATAATTGAATATATATCTTCTAATATTTAATTTCTAGTGACAAGCACCTTTTACATGATAACTGTAAATATTTCATTTATTCTATTGATGGACCTGAGGGATTAAGCTTGATATTGCCAGAACTATCTCCTTGTTCATTAGTTGAATCGATTTCTTGAAGAGTCGTTTCAACTTTTTCTTCTGCTTTGCTTTCAACTTGTACCTCATTAGAATCTGAATTTAGTAAGTTTTCTAATGCTTCTGCCTCAATTGTTTCAACTTCAATTAGAGTCTCAGCAAGAAGTTCCAATTTATCTTTATTCTGAAGAATGACTTCTTCACATTGTAATTTTGCTTCATCAACTAAAATTCTTACTTCTTCATCAATTTCTTCTGCGGTTTTTTCTGAATAGTCTCTTTGTTCAGCAATGTCTCTTCCAAGAAAAACCATAGATTCTCTTCGACCAAATGTTCTTGTTCCTAATTTTTCACTCATGCCCCATTTTGTTACCATTTCTTTAGCAATCTGAGTCACCTTGCTAATGTCATCATGTGCACCAGTTGTTGGTATGCCGAAAAATATTTCTTCTGAAACATATCCACCAAGTGCTTGGGCCATCATTGCTTTATAATATGCCTTATCATGCAATCTTCTGTCATCTTTTGGTAGTGAGCGAGTATAACCGCCAGCCATACCTCTCGGAACAATAGTAACTTTGAAAACGGGATCTGCTTCTTCTTGAAAGTGACCTACGATTGCATGTCCTGCTTCATGATATGCAACAACTTTTTTTTCATCTTCAGTCATCACTCTAGATTTTTTTTCTGGTCCAGCAATTAATCTATCAACAGATTCATTAAGCTCATCCATGGAAATTTTCTTTTTTGCTTTTCTTGCAGTTAAAATTGCTGCCTCATTTAACAAATTTGCTAAATCCGCTCCAGAAAAGCCTGGTGTTTGCTTTGCAACAGTTTCTAGTGAGACTTCTTTTTTGAATGGTTTACCTTTTGCATGAACATCTAGAACAGCTTTTCTTCCTTTAAGATCTGGTAAATCCAAAGTTACCTGTCTATCAAATCTACCAGGTCGTAAAAGTGCTGGATCTAACACATCAGGCCTGTTTGTAGCGGCAATGACTATTAAGTTTGAATTAGAATCAAAACCATCCATTTCTACTAATATTTGATTAAGAGTCTGCTCTCTTTCATCATGCGAACCACCTAGCCCAGCACCTCTCTGACGACCCACAGCATCTATTTCATCAACAAAAACAATGGCTGGAGCATTTCGTTTTGCTTGATCAAAAAGATCTCTAACTCTACTAGCACCAACACCAACAAACATTTCAACAAACTCGGATCCTGATATTGAGAAAAATGGCACTTCTGCTTCACCCGAAACAGCTTTAGCTAGTAACGTTTTTCCAGTTCCTGGAGATCCAATTAGTAATACTCCCCTAGGAATTTTCGCACCTATAGCTATAAATTTTTGAGGGTGTTTTAGAAAATCTACCACTTCTTCTAATTCTGTTTTTGCTTCATCTTGTCCAGCTACATCATCAAATTTAACTGTTGGCTTTTCTCCACTTAGCATTCTTGCTTTACTTTTTCCAAAAGACATTGCTTGTGAATTGCTACCTTGAGCTTGCTTCATCATAAATAATAAAATTCCTCCAAAAATTAATAATGGAAGAAAGTTAATAATTAAACCAAAAAAACTACCAAATCCACTTGGCCCTTTAACAATAACCTCTACAGCATTAGTTGCTGTTCCAACTGGAATAGCATTATCTCGAAGAATTTCTTCTACTGAAGATGCAGATTCTTTTCTAGAGCGAACTATTTCATTGCTACCATTGAGCTTAATTAAAAGGATATCTTCTTCAACTTGTATGCTTTGTACATTGCCTGCTTTTGCTTGTTCAATAACTGCAGAAAGCGACACTTCTCTTGAACCAGCCTCAGGCCTAAAAATTGCTCCTATAGAAAGAACAATTGCAATTAAAATGATTCCGTAAATTAAAAAATTCCTCATTTAAAACCCCAAAAGATATAGATTGATTTTGTGATATTTAGTCTAACAGTTAAGTTTCTTAATGTATAGTTTTACTGAAGCACTATGGTTAAAATTATTTAGAATGGATAATATTTTGATAAATAGATTTAAATTAGAGAATTCTTTTTCAGAAAAAAATGATTTCATTGCTGGCATTGATGAGGTTGGCAGAGGGGCGCTAGCTGGCCCAGTAGTGGCTGGTATTGTCATTTTTCAAAGACAGGATTTTTCTTGGATAGATCAGATCAATGATTCTAAATTATTATCAAAAATAAATCGAGAAACGTTGGCTAATTTAATTAGAGAGAATACCATTTGGTCTATTGGTTCGGTTTCCAACCATGTTATTGATCAAATTGGCATAGAGGCATCTGTTTCTTTTGCTATGGAACTTGCTATTGAGCAATTGGAAATTAAACCATCAATCTTGTTGGTTGATGGAAATGTTAAATTGCCGTCTGTTTCTATTCGATATGAAAACATAATAAAAGGTGATCAGAAATCAGCTTCTATTGCTGCGGCAAGCATTATCGCTAAGGTATATCGAGATGCATACTTATTGCAGTTAGATAGCATTTTTCCTCTTTATGGATTTGCTTCAAATGCGGGTTATGGAACCAAGACACATATTGATACTTTAAAATCAATTGGACCCGCAACAATTCACAGAAATAGCTTTAAGCCAGTTAAAGACCTTGTATAATTGAATTACTATAATTTAGGATAATTTAAATAGGAAATTTTATGCCATTACAAAAGTTTGAATGCACATCATGCAAAAATATTTTTGAAAAATTAATTAGAGAAAATAAACAAAAAATTGTTTGTCCAGATTGCAATAAATCTAATTTAAAACAACTATTACCTGACACTTATATTCCTTTAGATGAAAAGCAAAGAAGAAGTTATTTAAAAAAAGCAGGTGAAGCACAAGGGATTGGAAGAAAAGTTGATAAAACTTGGGACCCTAAAAAATATCAAGAACACTATTGATTGTAATGCATTTTAATTAATACTAAGTTTAACTGAGGTTTGGAAATAGTTATTTGATTTAAGGAGTTAATTATGGGCTGGGAATTATATTTTACTGCAGCAACTGCTGCCGTGGCTGTAATTTTTGCTGGTATTCTTTCAAAAAGAATTTCTTCTGCCGACTCAGGCAATAAAGAGATGGTAGATATTGCAGAAGCAATTCAAGATGGAGCAGCATCATTTTTGAACAGAGAATATAAAATATTATCTGTTTTTGTTTTAATTGTTGCTGCAATATTATTCATTTTTATAGATTTAGATGTTGCAGAAAAATATGCAGATAGTTACAGGCTTGCAAGACTTGATTCATTGCCTGCTTTTACATTGAGCTATATTTTAGGAGCTGCTTGTTCAGCATTAACTGGTTATATAGGGATGAATGTAGCAGTGCGTGCTAATGTTAGAACAGCTGCACAAGCTAAAGAGGGATTAAATAAGGCATTAAATTTAGCATTTTCTTCAGGAACAGTAATGGGAATGTCCGTTGTTGGAATATCCTTATTAGGTATTATATTGATTTATGGCACATTTCGTTCAGTCGAAGTTTTAGCTGCCTTTGCTTTCGGAGCATCCTCAATAGCATTATTTGCTAGAGTCGGTGGTGGTATATTTACAAAGGCTGCTGATGTTGGAGCCGATCTTGTTGGTAAAGTTGAAGCAGGCATTCCAGAAGATGATCCTAGAAATCCTGCAACAATTGCTGACAATGTTGGGGATAATGTAGGTGACGTAGCAGGCATGGGAGCAGATTTATTTGAATCCTATTCTGGATCAATTATTGCAGCAATGTCTCTTGTGATTGTTGCTACATTAGCTTGGGAGGGTCGACCTGATTATAGAATCTTAGGTTATTATCCGCTATTGATAATGGCAATAGGTGTCATTTCTTCCATTATTGGAACTTTTTTAGTGAGAACAAAAGAAGATGCTGATATGGGAACATTACTTTGGGCGCTGAGAAAAGGTATTTTTGGCTCAGGCCTTTTTGTTGTAATTGGTGCTTGGATTCTGACTAGTCAACTCAATTTGGATATGAATTTATTATGGGTTGTCGTTGTAGGTTTGGTCGCAGGTAATATTATTGGTCTAGCGACTGAATATTATACAGCGTACGAGTATAAGCCTACTCAGGATCTTTCAGCTCAAGCTGAAGCAGGAGCTGGCCCAATAATTATTGGCGGATTGTCTGTTGGTATGCTTTCCACAGTTGTACCAGTTTTGACCTTATGTGCTGCTATTGCATTAACTTATAACTTAGCAGGCTTATATGGTATTGCACTTGCTGCAGTAGGCATGCTTTCTACACTAGGTATAACATTAGCATCTGATGCATATGGTCCTGTTGCAGACAATGCTGGTGGCATTGCTGAACAAGCAGGGTTACCAGCAGAAGTAAGAGAGCGTACAGATGCTCTTGATTCACTGGGCAATACAACAGCGGCTACTGGTAAAGGTTTTGCAATTGGCTCTGCAGTTTTGACTGCATTAGCATTAATGGCAACATACACCCAAACGACTGGTATTAATTCAGTTGATCTACTAAATTATAAAGTTTTAATCGGTCTTTTAATTGGATCTCTTATGCCTTTTGTATTCAGCGCATTAACAATGGGTGCTGTGGGTAAAGCTGCAATGGAAATGGTTGAAGAAGTAAGAAGGCAATTTAGAGAAATGCCAGGAATTATGAAGGGTACTGAAAAGCCAGATTCTAATAAAGCTGTTGATATTGCAACAACTGGAGCAATTAAAGAGATGATGATTCCAGGCGTGATTGCTATAGCAACTCCAATCATTGTGGGTATTGTTTTAGAAGCAGAGGCATTAGGAGGATTACTTATAGGCTCCATTGGCTCTGGAGCTTTATTAGCATTGATGATGGCAAATGCTGGAGGCGCATGGGATAATGCTAAGAAATTTATAGAACTTGGAAACAGTGGCGGCAAAGGCTCTGATGCTCACAAAGCGGCAGTAGTTGGAGATACAGTTGGGGATCCTTTTAAAGATACTTCTGGTCCTTCAATCAATATTTTGCTTAAGCTGATGGCAATTGTTGCAGTTGTCTTTGGTCCTTTGTTTCTCAGCTAAATAATTTATAAATAAGGGTTATAACCTTGAATGACAAACAAGTAACTTTCGATGATTTAGTATCATTATCAAAAAGAAGAGGGATAGCTTTTCCCTCTTCTGATATATACGGTGGCATTCAATCAACATGGGATTATGGGTATCTTGGCACAGAGATGAAAAGAAACATTAGGGAGCTATGGTGGAAGAATGTTGTTCAAAAAAGAGATAATGTTTTTGGTATCGAAGCCGCAATCATTACTAATCCAAGCGTTTGGGAAGCGTCAGGCCATGTCTCCAATTTTACTGATCCATTAGTTGATTGCCTAGAATGTAACGGTAGATTTAGAGCAGACCATATAGTTGATGATGAATGCCCTGAATGTGGAGTGAAGACCAAATTTACTGATGAAAGAAATTTCAATTTATTATTTAAAACATATGTTGGGCCAGTAGAAGATGATGCAAATATTGCATATCTTCGTCCTGAAACGGCTCAAGGCATGTTTGTAAATTTTACTAATTATCAAAATACAATTCGTAGGAAAATACCATTTGGGATTGCGCAAATTGGTAAATCATTTAGAAATGAGATCACTCCTGGGCAATTTATTTTTCGTACAAGAGAATTTGAACAAATGGAAATGGAGTTTTTTTGTGCCCCTGAAGAATCAAAAGAATTTCATGAGTATTGGAAAAAAGAAAGAATGGATTGGTACATTAATGAATTACAAATTCCTGAATCAAAGCTTCGATTGCGTGATCACGAAAAAGATGAGTTAGCTCATTATTCTGATGCAACTGCTGATATTGAGTTTAATTTTCCCTGGGGTTGGGGAGAATTGGAAGGTATTGCTCATCGGGGTGATTTTGATCTGTCTGCGCATGCAACAGGTTCTGGCAAAAAAATTACTGCATTAAATATTGAAAATAATGAACATTTCATACCTCATGTCATTGAACCCGCTGTAGGAGTTGATAGAATACTTTTTGCAATATTATGCGCTTCGTATGATGAAGAGCAACTGGAGAATGGAGAAAGTAGGATTCTTCTGAGACTGCCAGAATCTATCGCTCCAATCCAGATTGCTGTTTTGCCTTTATCAAAAAAGGATGAACTCGCTCCAATTGCAAAGAATATTGTAGAAGATTTGCGTGAAAAATTTAGAGTTGAATATGATGAAACTCAATCAATTGGAAAAAGATATCGCAGACAAGATGAGATAGGCACCCCTTATTGTGTTACATGTGACTTTGATTCACTTGATGATCAATCTGTAACTGTACGTTTTCGAGATTCAATGGAGCAAGAACGTGTAAAAATTAGCGATTTGAATAATTACTTTAGTTTGAAAATGAATGTTTAATTTATGACATCAATTAAAAAACCTTTAATAATTTTTCACACTTCAGATATTCATCTAGGTGCATATGACAAAAAAAGCGGTAGATTTTCTGAAGAAAATAAAATCAAACAAGAAAAAAATTTCATTCGCCTTATTGATATTGGAATTGCAAGTAATGCTGATGTTTTTTTGATCCCTGGAGATTTATTTGATAACGCTCGAGTTGATCAAGAAACTTTAGAGCTATTTGCTGAACAAATTAAGAGAATAGCTATTCCAACTATTGTTTCTCCAGGTAACCATGATCATGTTGGTCCTGATTCTGTTTTTGATCGCATCGATCTAACTAATATTGCAAAAAATTTATTCATTTTTCGTGATGTTGAAGGAAGCTCATTCATATTTGATGATCTCGGATTAAAAATATGGAGTAAGGCTCATACTGAGCAGGTTCCAGACTTTAGACCATTTTCGAATCCTCCAAAACGAGATTATGATGGTTGGTATATTTGTATGGGGCATGGTCATTATATTCACCCAAATGCAGTACAACGTCATTCCTTTCATATTTCGGAACAAGAATTGATTGATTTGAATTGTGATTATGTTGCATTAGGTCATTGGGAGCAATATACGATTGTTGAGTCTGGCAATACTACGCTTGCAGCTTATTCTGGTGCTCCAGAAAGTCTTGCGCATGAATCTGGAATTGGCGGGAAAGTTTTAATTGTAGAATTGATTCCAGAAAATGAAAAAAAGATTTCAGCATTGTCTATCAGCGACTCTACTGTTTTAAATCAGGAAGAGATTCCTTTTTTAAAAGCAGACCCTAGTTATGTAGCTCCAAGTAGTTAATTAACTAGCTTGGCATTTTGGATCTTGCTGCATCTTTATCTTGGAACCATAAAGCATCAATTTCAGTAAAGATTGATTGGCCTTCTGGAACATCTTCTTCAGCAAATATTGCATCTACAGGACATGCAGGCTCACATGCACCACAATCAATGCATTCTTCTGGGTCAATGAAGAGTTTAGTATCAATATCTTCTTCAAAGTGAATACAGTCAACAGGGCAAACATCTACGCATGCTTTGTCCATTACAGTTAAACATGGTGAAGTAATTACATAAGTCATAAAATTCCTTAAATCAATTAACATTATTTTAGTGATTATTTTTTTTAAACGCTATAATTAGGAAAAACAACCTTTTTTTGTAGGATTTGCTAATCTTTTTATTAGTAAATCCTTAGATTAAATATTAGCAATTACTTATTTTTAAATAGGTTAATTAATTTATTAATAATACTCTTTTTTTCAATGATTTCTTCTTCATAATTAGCATCATAAATCATAGTTAATTTATCAAGCAAGCTTCTTAATTCTGGTAAGACGTCTAATGCTAATGAATTTTGTTCTTTAACTTGAGGAAATTGTCTCTCTAACGTTGATTGAAATTCTTTAATCATTGACTGCCCGCTTAAGGAATAAGATTTAAATTCATTGGTAATTCCCTTGCTATAGTGTAAAAGATCCTCAAGAACATCCAATGATATTTCTATGTTAGATACTTGTTGTCCTTGTAAATCATTTATTGATTTTTTCAATTCTAGAAGATGATTGAGTTTCTTATTGATACTGCTTGTAGGGTTAATATCTGGAAATGCTAGGGCGTAAGTGATTATTAAATCAATGAGCACGCGCTCTTTATTGTTTAATGGTAGATTGAATAGAATATTTTTTTTCATTTTCTTTTCTCTTTGAATAATTGTTTTAAATACTGCCCCGTTATAGATTTTTTGGTTTTTGCAATCTTCTCCGGTGTACCACATGCAATTAGATAGCCACCTTTTTCTCCACCTACTGGACCAAGATCAATGACCCAATCAGCATTTTTAATTACATCTAAATGATGCTCAATAATTAGAACCGTGTTTCCTTGACTTACTAATTCTTGTAGCACTTTTAATAATACATTGATATCTTCTAAGGCTAAGCCAGTTGTTGGTTCGTCTAATAAGTATAAAGTATGGCCTTTAGCATTTTTTGAAAGCTCTGTAGCAAGTTTAATTCTTTGTGCTTCTCCTCCTGATACAGTTGTAGCTGGTTGACCTAATCTAATATACCCAAGCCCAACATCATTTAATGTCTGCAGCTTCTTTTTTACACGAGGGAATGCTTCAAAAAAAATCAGCGCTTCACTTACTGTCATTTGAAGAACTTCTGCTATATTTTTTCCGTTAAATTCTATTTCTAAAGCTTCCTCATTATACCTTTTGCCTTTGCAGATTTCACAAGGTATCGAAATGTCTGGAAGAAATTGCATTTCAATTAGGACATAACCATCGCCTGTACATGGCTCGCACCTTCCACCTTTGACATTAAAAGAAAATCTTCCTGGCTTATAACCTCTAAGATTTGCCTCAGGAAGAGTTGCAAACATTTCCCGAATAGCAGTAAACATTCCAGTATAAGTTGCTGGATTAGATCGCGGTGTTCTACCAATTGGGCTTTGATCTATTCTAATGACTTTATTAATGAATTCAGAACCTAAAATTTGATCGTGTTTTCCAATACTATCATTAGTTTTATAAAATTTCTGCCATAATGCTTTAGCTAAGATTTCATTAATTAATGTTGATTTACCTGAACCTGAAACACCTGTTACGCATACAAAGCTTCCTAGTGGTATTTCAACATTAATGTTTTTGAGATTATTTTCTTTAGCTCCATTGATAATGATTGATTTATCATTACCATTGCGCCTTTCTTTTGGTATTGGAATCGAACGCTTACCAGATAAATATTGACCTGTAATTGATTTATTTTTTTTAGCAATTTGTTCTGGCTTTCCACATGCAACAATCTCACCACCATGCTCTCCTGCTTTTGGTCCTAAATCAACGATATAATCAGCAGTCCTTATCATTGATTCATCATGTTCTACTACTACAACAGTATTACCTAAATCTCTCAATTTTTTTAAAGTTTTAATTAATTTTTCGCTATCTGCTGAATGTAATCCTATAGAAGGTTCATCACAAACATAAAGAACACCTGTTAGCGCCGAACCTATTTGCGTTGCTAAACGAATTCTTTGACTTTCTCCTCCTGCAAGGGTCGCTGATTCTCTGTTTAATGTTAAATAATCCAATCCTACATTATTTAAAAAAGATAACCTGTGCTCTAATTCAAGTATAATTTGCTTAGAAATTTCTCTTTGGGCTTTGCTCAATGTGCCTTCATTCTGCAATAACTGTATCCATGCGCTTGCATCTGCTACTGACATTTGACTAATTTCACCAATATTTTTATCATCAATTTTAATGCTTAATGCTTCTTTTTTTAATCTTTTACCATTGCAATCTTTGCACTGTCTGCCAATCATAAATTTTTCTAAAAGGTCTCGATCGCCTTCTGCTTCTTTGTAGCGTCTTTCTAAATGCGCAATAACACCTTCCCAAATAAATGAGTAGCTTCTCGTGCTTCCTCCACGTCTTCTATATGTAATTTCAACACGCGTGTTTGGTTCACCATATAATAAAATTTCAAAATTATTCTTTGATAGACTTTTGAGGGGCTCATTTACCGAAAATCCAAATTGATTACCTACTGCATTTATTCTTTGCTGCATGTATCCTCGAACCATCTTTATGCCTCTGATTCCTTTGACCCCACCTTCTGCTATTGATAAATTTTTATCAGGAATTAACAAGCTTGGCTCTAATATCATTTGTTTCCCTAGGCCTGAACAAGCATTACATGCCCCGTGAGGACTATTGAATGAAAAATTTCTTGGTTCAATTTGAGGCACTGAATATAGAGATTCCAAGCATAAATTACAAGCATAATTTTCACTGTATAGTGTTTCTGCTCCATTTGATTCAAGATATATCATTGTGCCTTGGCCAAGTTTCAGAGCCTGTTCCAGTGAGTCAGAAATTCTAATTATGGATTCTTTATTTTTAGACTTACTTGATGGAACCTGCACTCTATCTACAACGATTTCGATGTCATGCCACTTGTATCGATCTAAAATAATTTCTTCATCAATTTCTCTAATTTCTTTATTAACTCTTACACGTATAAAACCAGATTTTTTAATATCAAGTAATAATTGCTTATGTTCTCCTCTCTTATGTGTAATGAGTGGAGCAAGGATGCTCCCTTTTGTACCAGCCTGTTTTTGAATTAATTGTTCTAAAATTTCTTGTTTGCTTAGCTTTTCGATTGGCACGTTACAATTTGGACAAAAAGGTGTTCCAATTCTAGCAAATAATAATCTCAAATAATCATAGATTTCTGTTACTGTTGCAACTGTGGATCTAGGATTTTTTGAAACACCTTTTTGATCTATCGATATTGCAGGTGATAATCCCTCTATGCTCTCAACGTTCGGTTTTTCCATTAAACCTAAAAATTGACGTGCGTAAGCAGATAATGATTCAACGTACCTTCTTTGCCCCTCTGCATATATCGTATCAAAAGCTAGAGAAGATTTTCCTGAACCAGACAATCCTGTGATCACAGATAGTGCATTATGTGGGATTGAGACATCAATATTTTTTAAGTTATGTTCTTTTGCACCCTTAATAATGATTTTTTTGTGTGACATGCTATTAATTTATTCTCCAGCAGAATAATATAATTCATGTTGAATGCTCGCAATGGTGGAATCAATAAGTTTCGAAACTATATTTTATGAAGGGATTTTATGCAGGCATTATCAGGCATGAGAGTTTTAGAAATTTCCCAATATGAAGCTGGACCTACTTGTTGTCAACTTCTTGCATGGCTTGGTGCAGAAGTTATTAAAATTGAACAACCTGGCGGTGAACCTGGCAGGCATGTGCTAGGAGATGGCTCTTACAATGAACAATATTTTTTCAATTACAATAGTAATAAAAAAAACATTGTTATTGATTATAAAAATCCTCAAGGAATAGATGTTGTCAATAAATTAATTGCTGAGTCTGATATTTTGGTTGAGAATTTAGGACCCGGAGTTATGGATAGCTTAGGCCTAGGTTATGATAATGCTCTCCGATATAACGAATCAATAATTTATGCAAGCATCAAAGGTTTTGGCCTATCTGGCCCCTTTGCTAATTTCAAGTCATTTGATCCTTTAGCGCAATCTGCGGCAGCCCTTTTTTCTTTGACTGGTGAAATTGATGGCAAGCCAATGAGAACTGGTGGCACCTTTGCTGACACATCGGCAGGCATGGTTACTGCCTTAGCCGTAACAGCAGCATATGTGCAAAAAATGAAGAATCAGATTGGACAACATGTAGAGGTTTCTATGCAAGAAACAGCCTTACAGTTTATAAAAACAGTCGGTGTTTTAGATGGTCAATGGGGAACTGGCGTAACTGGCAGACGTGGATATGGAGCAGGTGCTCCCAGTGATATGTTTCAGTGTAGTCCTGGAGGACCCAATGATTATATTTATATGCTTATTGGTAATTCAAGAATGTGGGATTTGCTTTGCACAACTATGAATAGATTGGATTTATTAAGTGATCAGCGTTTTTCTACTAGCGAGTTACGTAAAGAGCATTCTGCTGATTTGCAGCTTGAGATTGAGAAATGGACTATGGGACGCACTAAATTTGATGCTATGGAAATTCTAGGAACCGCAGGCATTCCATGTTGTGCTATCTATGACACCCTTGATGTGTTTAATGATAATCATTTACGTCAAAGAAATTTCATTAAAAAATTTGAACAAGATGGAAAAGAGTATTCAATTTTTGGTCAACCATTTAAAATGTCACAATCCAATGTGGAGATTGAGCTTGCATCATCACTTGGAGAGCAAACGAAAGAAGTTCTACGTGATATACTAAATTTTGAAGATTCCAAAATAAATGATTTATATGAGTCAAAAGCAATAGAGTAAAATTTGATAGGAGAGAATAATGACTATGATTTCTGGTGCAAAGGCGATTGCTATATGTTTAAAAAAGCAAAATGTGAGGTATGTCTTTGGAATTGTAGGTGTTCCTGTTACAGCCATTGCTGAAGAATTACAAAAAGAAGGTGTACGATTTATAGCTATGCGTAATGAACAAGCAGCTTCATATGCTGCACAAGCAGCCTCTTATTTATTAGGATCTCCACAAGGATGTTTAGTAGTTTCTGGTCCGGGTGTCACTAATGCTATTTCAGGCCTTGCAAATGCTCAGATAAATAAGTGGCCAATGTTTCTTATTGGTGGTGCTTCTCCATCCTTTCAAAGTAAAATGGGCGCATTCCAAGAAGAAAAGCAACTTGAATCTGTTGCGCCATTTGTTAAGTTTTATGCAAATATTGATAGCGTTGATAGAATCCCTTTTTTTGTTGAAAAAGCTATCCGTACTTCTTTAAATGGAGCACCTGGACCAACATATTTAGATATTGCATCAGATATTATTGATGGAGAAGTTGACGAGAAGATTATCGAAAGTATGCCTGCATTAGCTGCTGTGCCAAAATCACAGGCTTCTGCTGAAAGCATTGAACATGCTGTTGAAGTTTTACAAAATGCAAAAAAACCTCTTGTAATAGTCGGAAAAGGAATGGCATGGGCGCGTGCTGAAAAAGTATTACGCAAATTTATAGATACTTTACAGATGCCATTTTTACCAACACCGATGGGCAAGGGTGTTGTTGATGACATGCATGAATTAAATGTTAGCCCAGCTCGAACACTTGCATTACGTGAAGCTGATGTGATATTGCTAATGGGTGCTCGATTAAATTGGATGTTACATTTTGGCAAGCCGCCAAGATTTAAAAATGATGTAAAAATTATTCAACTTGATATATCAGCAGAAGATATAGGTGACAATATTCCAACTGAAGTTGCTTTGCTTGGAGATGGTGTTAATGTTGTTAGTCAGCTTACAAAATATATCGATGAAAAGAAGATAGTTTTTAAGAAGGATGATCTTTGGTTTAAAGAGTTAGAAGAAAAAATTACATCTAATAAATTACAGATTGAAGAAATGCTTTCAGAGCCCTCTGAAAAAATGAATTATTATCATGCATTTGGAGTAATTAAAGACTTAATGCCTAATGATGCAATTGTAGTTAGTGAAGGCGCCAATACTATGGATATTGGGAGAACGCAGATGCTTCACTCTGAACCACGAAAAAGATTAGATGCAGGCACACATGGAACCATGGGTGTAGGGCTTGGTTTTGCAATCGCTGCAGCATTAGCTGAGCCAAATAAACGAGTTATTGCTGTTGAAGGTGATTCAGCATTTGGATTTTCTGGAATGGAAGTCGATACTGCTTGCAGATATGATTTACCTATTATTTTTATTATTTTTAATAATGGTGGTATTGGTAGTGGATTTGATAATAAACGAGATAAAAAAGGTGAGGAAAATGTAAGCGCGCTTTCTCATACAGCACATTATGAAACTATGGCAGAAGCATTTGGTGGAGATGGCTATTTTGTTGAAACTATTGAACAATTCAGAGAGGCATTTGCTTCAGCTTTATCAAAAAATAATACATCGGTAATTAATGTAGTCATAGATCCTATGGCTGATAGGAAGAAACAAGAATTTGCCTGGAATAGAAGGGATAAAATGGAGTAATGTTTTTGCAGAAGGAGCTTGGATATGACTAATAAAAATGCAGATGTAGTAAGGAAAAAGTTAGCCAATAAAGAATTTATTGCTATGCCAGGTATCTTTGATATGATTTCTGCAAAGATTGCCGATCAATTTGATTTTGAATGTCTATATATGACTGGGTATGGCGCAGTATCTTCTTTGCTAGGTTTACCTGACGCAGGACTGGCAACATATACCGATATGGTAGGTAGAGTAAAACAAATCTCAATGGTCACATCAACGCCATTAATTGCAGATGCTGATACTGGATATGGTGGATTATTAAATGTTGAGCATACTGTGCGAGGGTATGAGGATGCTGGAGCCATGGGTTTGCAATTAGAGGATCAAGAATTTCCTAAAAAATGTGGCCATGTTGATGCAAAAAGACCAATCATTTCTCTAGAGGATGCAGTAAACAAAATAAAAGTAGCAGATGCAAGTCGTTCTTCTGGAGATTTTTTAATTGTTGCTAGAACTGATGCTTACTCAGATTATGGCTTTTCAGAAGCATTAAAACGAGCAGAAGCATATGATAAAGCCGGCGCTGACATCTTATTTGTTGAAGGCCCAGAGTCGATTGATGAAATGAAAGAAATAACCAGGAGTTTTAATAAACCCATTCTAGTCAATATGGCTGATGGAGGCAGGACGCCGATTCTTTCAGCAAATGAATTACAGGATATAGGGTTTGCGGCAGCAATATTTCCTGCAACTGGATTTCTTGCTGCAGGAGAAGCATTACGTCAATCATATGAATTTTTATACAAAAATAAAAGTAGCAAAGATCTAAGTGTGCCAATGCATGATTTTAAAGCCTTTAGTGATTTAATGGGATTTGATCATGTTAAAGCGTTTGAAAAAAAATGGTCTGATGCTTAATGTTCTTCAAATAGAATGCCTAGTCCATCGATTTGGTCTTGTATGCCCAGCCCACGTAAGGTATACCATGCATTTGCAACATTAATAGGGATTACTGGTATACCAAGTTGTTTTTCAAAAGTCGGAAATATGTCTGCGGTAGACAAATTTGTTCCTACTTGAACAACTGCGTCAGTTTTTGTAGGGTCAATTGTTGATAATGCTTCAAATACATCACCGCGAGGTGTGTGGGCAATTGATGTTGCTGTATCACATTTTAACCCAATAATATTCACAATATTATATCCAACATCTTTAAAAAACATGTCAACGTTTTCATCTCCAACTGGTTGATATGGCGTGATGACGGTAATATTTTGTGCACCTAATTTTTTTAAAGCAGCATCACACGCTTCTGCTCCTGTAAATAATGGTAAATCTCCAATTTGATTTTTTGTATTTTTTATAAATTCTTCGTTGCCTTCAATTCCGCCCCAAAAGGTTTCCGCACTCATGCCCATCATAATAGCTGTGGGTTCACAGGTTAAAATATCCCTGACAGAGACAGGAATTTCTTGTCTAATTAATTCCAAGAAATGCAGAAATGCATCATCGGATTGCAGGTTCGGTGCTTCTACAAAAAATCTTCCTGGGTGCCAGGTTACCCCTGGAAGGTTAATTTTTTGTAAATCATATTCTACAGCTGTATTTGTTGATGGAATTATGACACCAATTCTAGCTCGACTTCCTATGTAATTTTCCATTTCCAAACCTGTAAAGGGACTAACCATAATGACCTCCTAGCCGGAAATTAATTATAACATAGTTAGTTATATTTTGTTTAAGCTAATGACATATTGTGTCACATCATTACTGTGGATTACATCACCATATTTACTATTCATTTCAAATAAACTTAATTCATGAGATTCCATGCTACGATCTCCTACACAATCTTGAACAATAATTGGTCGAATATTATAGCTGATACAATCAACAACACTTGCACGGACGCATCCTGATGTTGTGCACCCTGTAATTATTAATGTGTCAATCTCTAGTTCATGAAGCACTTGTTTTAAATTAGTATTAAAAAAAGCAGATGCTTGTTTTTTTTCTATGACCACTTCATTATTCCTTGGGGTTAAATCCTTAACAATATCACTTTGATTTGTATCGATTGTTTGCTCTAATAAAGCGGGTGCTTTTTGTGCAAACAATAGATCATTATCGGTTTTTGGATCTAAGATAACTTTTGTAAAGAAGACCGGAAGCTGTTTTTTACGAAATAAATCTAGGAGTATTTTTGTGTTTTGAATTGCTTCATTGATATTACCTCCTCCAAGAATCATTGGATCCGCGAAACTATTCGTAAAATCTACAATTAACAAAGAAGGCTTATTTCCAAAACCTATTTTATTCCCAAAATTTTGTTGTTTGTAAATTTCTCGATTCATAGCGTTATTTCTGATGCTCGATGCAATGCATTAAACATTGAGGATTCTAATAAGTATTCTTTTGTTTTAACTGTATCATTAATGATACTAAGCCACTCAGCATTTCTTTGATCTTGATCTGATTGCTTTGTTGCCATAAGCATTTTTCTATTACGTTCTGTGCTTTTTTGCACATATTCAATTGCAATGGTTTTTCTTTGTTTCTCATAAAGATTAAATAGATCATTTTCATTTTTTTCTGTGCGATGCAATATTTTATCTACTAAGTTCCAAACATCATGAATGCCTCCATTCATACCCATGCCACCTAGTGGATTATTAATATGAGCAGCATCACCAGCAAGAAAAATGTTACCTATCCTGTAACTCGCTGCAACTCTTTGATGCACGCGATATATTGATTTATGCATTATGTCATATTCATTATCTATTTTGAGCAGTTGTTGTAATTGTGCATTTGCAGCAACATCGGACATCAATTCCTCATCAGTTCTATCTTGGTACATGGGAAATAAAACTCTCCAATAATTTTTATTGCGCAACAACACTAGCCATTCTGACGGATCGCTTACATAATTAATTTCACTTAAATCTTCCATTACATCTTCAAAATGAAATGGCGTAGTGATAACCCAAAATTTCTCTGGGATTGTAAATCCTTCAAACTCAATTGCTAATGATTTTCGAACAGCACTATCTGCCCCATCTGCTGCTATCAAAATATTCCCCTCGAGTGTCTTTTCTCCATCTGGGCCCCATGTCAGTACTTTAATTCCATGAGAATCTTCTCGAGCACCAATGACTTGATGCTCAAACAATACTTCTGCATTTGACATAGTAAGTAATTTTGCATGAATTTTTTCAACAAGCTGCCATTGTTCAATTTGTACCCGAAAAGGGAAGGGGGTCACGTCCTGAAGAATGGATAAATCAAAAATAGCAATCGGCCCCTTTTGTCTATCTCGAAATTGCCAGTAAGGCGCAACTAGTCCATCTTCAATAAGTTCTTCTGTTATTCCTAGCTCATCTAGCATTTCTAATGTTGGAGGGTGAAATGTTGATGCACGTAAATCTTTAGGAAAAACTTTACCAGATTCCAGTACCGTTACTCGAACTCCATTTTTTGCTAGCTTGAGTGCAGCAACCATGCCAACAGGACCTGCTCCTGCAATGATGACATTGTCATTTTTCATATTTATCTCAATCTACAGTATTTATTTTTTTGTCTTTCTATATTAGCTTAATTACACGCGGTTTATTACTGCAAGCATGTATAATATATAAATAAGGGGGTAATGATGAGTTATGTTTATTCACCAATTGCAGATAGAAATCCTTTAAAATTTCCTAACAATAAATCTTTAGCATTGATTATTACATTTAATCTTGAGCATTGGGATATGACAAAGGATACTGATGAGCCCTATTATGCTGGCGGTCCACCTGTTATCCCTGATTCTTTACCAGGAAGAGTATTAGATGTACCAAATTTTAGTTGGCGAGAATATGGTCAACGAGTTGGTATTTGGCGAATGATAGATGTGATGGATGAGCTAAATGCTCAAGCTAGCTGTACAATGAATGCTAAAACTGGACTTGAACGAAAACAGATGATTGATGCAGCTAATAATCGAGGATGGGAGTTAGTAGCTCATAATTATGAGCAAGGAGATTTATTACCCAATTATTTTAATGATAAGGCAGCTGAACAAAAACTTATACGAGAAACATTAAAAGTATATAATGACGTTGTTGGTCGACCTGCAAAAGGATGGCTTTCATCATCTTTACGTAGTACGGAAAATACACCAGACATACTCGCAGAAGAAGGGTTATTATTTCTCACTGATTATATGAATGATGATCAGCCTTATTTAATGCAGACCCAAACAAATCCACTAGTAAGTATTCCATATTCGGTTGAAATGAATGATTTTACATTATTTCATCGACGTGGGATGACAACATCACAAGTACTTGATTCATACAAAGAGCAATTTGATGTTTTACTTTCAGAAGGCCAAGCATCAGGTCGCATGATGAATCTTGGATTACACCCTCATATTTCAGGTCATCCGTACAGAATTCGAGCTCTACGAGAATTCGTACAGTATGCACAAGAGGCCGATGGCGTATGGTGGACAACTCGGGAAGAACTTGCAGAATGGTATATGAGTATTGCAGATGATCATTTTGATCATCAAGTTTGATTGAAGAAACAAATGACCGTAGAATTTTTTTCTGAACCAGAACAAGCCGTATCAATAATTACTAACAATTCTTCTGTTATGGTGGGAGGATTTGTGTCTGCTGGTTCTCCTAGTAATCTCATTATGGCTTTACATAATACTGGCGCATCAAATTTAACTGTTATGGCTAATAATGTTGGCTTGGGGGATAAACTGGATATGCTTTGTGCAAACAAGCAAGTTGCAAAAGTTATTGCGACATTTGCAATTCGTGCTTCTGGTGGTCGTAAAAGTCATTTTGAAGAACAGTACCATAAAGGAGAAGTTGAGTTAGAACTCGTACCTCAAGGTTCCTTTGCAGAACGCATTAGGGCAGGTGGTGCTGGCATAGGAGGATTCTTGACACCGACTGGAATTGGCACAATGGTAAGTGAAGGAAAAGAAGTTATTAATGTTGACGGCAATGACTTCTTATTAGAAAAACCCTTGCAAGCCGATTTTGCTTTGCTTAAAGCACATAAAGCAGATAAAAATGGCAATTTAATTTATAGAGGCGCTAGCAAAAATTTCAATGAAGTAATGGCGACAGCAGCAAAATGTGTAATAGCAGAAGTGGAAGAAATTGTTGAAGTAGGTGCATTTGAACCAAGTAATGTTGATACCCCTGGGATATTTGTAGATCGAGTGGTGCAATGTAATCCTATAGAAATACGGTGGCAATAATGCCTGATGGTTTAACAAGAGAACTTATTGCAATGCGTGCTGCAAAAGAACTCAAGAATGGTATGTTTGTTAATTTAGGTATTGGTTTGCCTACTTTGGTCTCTAATTTTATTGAGAATCTTGACATCACTTTACAAGCTGAGAATGGTATTTTGGGATACGGCAACATACTTGAAGAAGACTTTGATCCAGATTTAATTAATGCTGGTGGCCAGCCTGTTGATATTTTACCAGGAGCTGCCTTTTTTAATAGCGCGCAATCATTTGGCATGATACGTGGTGGACATATTGATGTAGCAATTTTGGGAGGTTTGCAAGTTGCGCAAAATGGAGATTTAGCAAATTGGTTTGTCCCTGAGCGAGGCGGAGGTAGTATCGGTGGCGCAATGGATTTAGCAGTAGGTGCAAAAAAATTGATTATTACAATGGCACATACAACAAAAAATGGAGAATCAAGAATTCTGCAAGAATGCAGCTATCCGTTGACAGCCGAGAAATGTGTAGATCTTATTGTTACAGATTTGGCTGTAATTAAATGTGAAGAAGGCCAGTTATATTTATTAGAAAATGCTCCAGGTGTAACTATAGAAGAGATTGTATCTTTAACTGAAGCAAATTTGAATATTGATACAAATATCAAAGAAATGAGTCTGTAATTATGAATGCAAAATTTGAACAACCTGTTTTATTAGAAAGCGTACGAACACCAATTGGTTCATTTGGTGGTTCATTGAGCACAATACCAGCATCTGATTTAGCAGCACTAGTGTTAAAAGAGGCAGCAAAGCGTTCATCTGTCGATATTGCAGATATTGAACAAGTTATTTTAGGTTGCGTAGGGCAAGTTGCTGAGGATGGCTATATTGCTCGTCACGCAGCTATTAAAGCAGGGCTCGCAACTGGTTCAACAGCTTATGCAGTGAATAGAATTTGTGGATCAGGCCTTGAAGCCATTAATACTGCTGCAAGATGGATAGAGCTAGGCGAAGCTCAGTATATCCTTGCTGGTGGTGTTGAAAACATGAGCTTGATGCCGTATTACATACGGAAGGGAAGATATGGATATAAATATGGTGACGGTGCACTTGAAGATGGCACATTAGATTTATTAACTGATCCTTTTGAAGGTTATCCAATGGGCATGACTGCAGAAAATGTTGTGGAAAAATATGCTATCACACGAGAACAACAGGATGAATTTGCTTTCTATTCTCATGAACGAGCAATTAGTGCACAAAAAAATAAATATTTTGATAATGAAATTGTTCCCGTCGAAGTGCCAGGCAAACAAAAATTCATTTTTTCTACTGATGAGCATGTTCGTCAAACAAGCATTGAAAAGCTTAGCTCGTTGAGACCAGCTTTTAAAGAAAACGGTTCCGTAACTGCCGGTAATGCATCAGGAATTAATGATGGTGCAGCGGCTGTTGTTTTAACAACTGAAAGTAATGCACAAAAAATGAAAACCCCAAGGTATTTTCGTTTGATTAGCAGAGCTGTCTGTGGCGTGGAGCATTCAATTATGGGAACTGGGCCAATTCCTGCAATAAGTCAGGCTCTCAAACAAGTTAACAAATCAGTTGATGATATTGATGTAATAGAATTAAATGAAGCTTTTGCTGCTATTGCGCTTGCTTGCGCATCGGATTTGAAAATTGATCTCAAGCGCATGAATCCAAATGGTGGGGCAATAGCACTTGGTCATCCAATCGGTGCAACTGGTGTAATACTAACTACAAAAATGATGCATGAATTAGATCGTATAAATGGTAAATATGGACTTGTATCTCTTTGTATTGGAGGAGGGCAAGGTATTGCTACTATATTTGAACGTGTTGTAAAGGATTAAATATGTCTATTAGTCAAGAATTAGCTCAATTTACACATGACCTTGACTACAATAGCCTACAAGTTGATGTTGTTGATAAAGTAAAGGCAATCATTCTACACGGACTTTTTATTGGTCTATCTAGTGTAAATGAAGATGATGCACAGCTAGCTGCACAACTTGCCACTTCTTTAAGTGACAATCAAATAGGCAGTGCACATATTCTTGCTACTGGTAATCAGGTAGGTCGCTTAAATGCAGCCTATGCAAATTCTATTTTAATACATTTACGTGGACAGGATGATTCCTATCGGATGTTGACACATCCAGGCTGCACCATCATTCCCGCAGCACTAGCAGAATCAGAAGGGAGATCTATCAATGGGAAAGAATTCTTGACAGCTGTTGCTGCAGCATATGAGGTGCATTGTCGTCTCAGTCGTGATACAGTACCCTCTGCTCAAAATCAAGGATTTCGTTCCTCAGCCCTTTTTGGCATTTTTGGTCCAGCAATAGCAAGTGCAAAAATACAGTCGTTATCATCAGATCAGATTGCTAATACACTAGCTCTTGCAGTCAGTTTTGCTTCAGGCAATCTTCAAACTAGTCATGAAGGAACAAAAGAGATGACTTTTCAAGAAGGAATTGCAACACAGAATGGCATGATGGCATCTCGTATTGCGGACCTTGATGTTAATGGAGCAGTGGAGTGCTTTGAAGGACCAGCTGGATTTTTACGAATTTTTACAGGTATTGAAAATGACAAATTGAATGGCAGCTTTGATAATCAAACTACATTCGACTTGGCTACTATTACAGAAAAATTGGGTATTGAATGGCGATTGCATGATGTCACAATGAAGATTTATTCTGGAGCAGGATTTGTCCAACCAGTCATTGATGGTTGCGTATCACTTGCAATTAAACATGATATAGACCCTGCATCAATAAAAAATATACATATTGAAATGAATGAATGGGAAACAGTTTATCCATCACCTAAATATCCTAGACCAGGATGGGGTGGAACAGATGAATGGAAAAACGCTCATTTTGCTGCTTCAGCAATTGTTAACAAAGGCTATGAATCGACTGGCAGACGACTTTCATATGGGGGCAGATCTACATTTGAGGAATTGCCTGAAGTACAACGACTGACTAAGCTAGTCACTGTAGAAAAAGGTGATAGGCCTCAGTATGGCCCTAAAATTTCAATTTCATTAAATGATGGCAATACGCATGCTATCTCAATGACTGGTGATGAATTTAAGTGGAATTTTGCTATAGAAAAAGATCGCATTCAAGCAGTGTATTCTGCCTTACCTTTTGACAAGAGCATAGCAGAGGGCATCATTGCTCAAGTCGAGGACTTGGAGTCTCTTGAAAATATTGATAGCTTGATTCATCTATTGCTTAGCAGATAATTATTCGATCACGTGATCTTTTTTTAACTGATCAATTTCTTCCCAAGTATAGCCAGCCTGCTCAAGATATATTTCTGTAAAATCTCCTAATTCTGGAGGAGGGCCAGCAAGTTCAGTTGGTTGACCGCCGAATTGTATAGGACATCCTACAGTAGTTACTGAACCATAAAATGGATGATCTAGTGTAGTGATATATCCATTATCTTTTGCATGGTCATCATTTAATATGTCATCGTAATCTTGTACACGTGCATAGATCACATCTTGTTCATCAAAAATTTTACTGATATCTGCATATGAATATTTTGCAAATTCAATTTCTAGTTGCGCGTTAATTTCATCAAGACCTGCTCGCCTTGTTTCATCATCAGGGAATTTATCTGAGACTTCTGGAATTCCTAAAGCATGACATAATCGCTTAAATCTAAACATATCGACTGATCCTATTACAAAATAGTCATCTTTACATTCAAAGACTCGCCAGATACCATTTTTACTTGCGACAGGATGCCCAGTTTCTCCTCGTCCACTTTTAATACCAGTCATAGCATAAGTTGTTAATTCCCAGGTTTGCAAAGCAAGCTGCCCTGCATACAGAGACACATCGACTTGTTCGCCTTTGCCTGTTTTTTCTTTTTTTACTAATGCTGCTAATATGCCAGAGCATAGTAAAATTGCCCCTGTCTGATCTGCAATAGATGCTGCGGCTGGAGTAGGTGGGTGTCCTTCAAATCCAGTTTTACCCATGATTCCTCCCATTGCTTGGCCCATAATATCGACGCCTGGTTTACCAGCATATTTGCCTAGAGGGCCAAAGCCAGTAGCGTTTGCATAAACGATCCCGGGATTTATTTTCTTTAATGATTCATAGTCTAGGTCAAACTTGTCCATTACTCCTGAACGAAAGTTATTAACTACTACATCTACTGTTTTAACTAATCGATGAATAATTTCTTTGCCACCAGGTTTTTTTAAATCAACAACAACGCTCCGCTTGCCTCTGTTGTGTGCAACAAAATATCCCAATGGATATGCTCCTGGTTCGCCAGGAGGAAAGATATGTCTGCCACGCTCACCACCAGGCGCTTCTATTTTAATGATTTCAGCACCCATGTCTGCCATTAACGTGGTGCCATATGGCCCCTGTTGAGCCCATGTAAAATCAAGCACTCGTACTCCTTCTAACGGTTTTGTCATGCTGGTTCCTTTCACAAATATGCTTAGCTCATCCGATGGATGAGCTAAGCATTGAATATGTAATTGCCTCTATCAAAGAATACTTATCGATGATAGAGGCGGCACATTACACTAGATAACATAGACCACCTCCCCTCGTTGAATTGTCTGATAAACTAACAATAGCAACCAAAAAGATTTTTTGCAACTAGACTTTTTTGATAACGTTAATAAGGTAAGATTGAGTTATGAACAAAGGGATTAAAACTTTTGCTGGATTTGTTTCAACTGTGGTTGGAACTTTAGTTGTTGCAGGATATGCAGCATTTCCACGAGTTACTAAGCCATTGATGGACGCTGGATCATGTCTAATCATTGCCTCTCGGTCTGTTATTGATAAGCCAAAACTAGGTTATAAATTATATTTTGTTGAATTAACTATTAAATGAAATTGATTATTTTTTTGATTTTAGTTTGCAATATACCTTTCCTTGGATGCAGTACAGCAAACGATACATCAGATTTGACAGATGTTATCTATTTACCAACTTATTATGATCAGAGCTCAAACTTATGTGACCCTACTCGCGTTGATCCACAGATTGGCTTATGGTCACGTAATGGTGCTCAACATATTGTAGATGAAAAAATTACTGTCTTTGATCCAGAAGTTATTTTTGGTGATGAGACTACTACAATGTATCGTACCTTCCCACAAGGTAGTTTAGACATAACTAAATCTGTAGCAGTCATGGACCCTGCCAAATTCAATACTATTGTCATTATATCCTTAATTACCGTTATTTTTGTTTTTGTAACAGTGCATGCATTTGTAGGTTTTAGTGCATTAGCTACACTCCTTTTTGTTACTGCTGCTGCGTCAATTAGCGGAATTATTTTGATTATTTTTGGACATAGTAGCTTAGTGATGGAAGTGCATCTAGAACCCGGACTTGTATCAAATTCTCCAGAAAATCCCGCATTTTATACAAATCGTGCTAAATTTCATGATACAGGCAAGAATGGTGATGTTGAACGTGGAGATGGAGTCTATACAAAAACATGTATTAAATCAATTTATGATTTTGATAGTTATAATGACAATATCACAGTTTATGACGACCTTCCCTTACGTGTCTTGAATCCTAAATTACGAGGGCAATTCCCAATTCAATTGCTTACTGAGTCACTTGCAATAACTGAATTTGGTATTTTTGTTGCTCTAGGACCTGATTATATGGACATATACAAAGACTCTTGGAACATTAGTGGTCCTGAAAATTGCATTGCATGCCATACTGCTTTCGAACTAGTTGGTGATAAATTTGACTTTCTGGTAGTCACGCCAAGATCTGGGGCGCCTGATTATGCATACTATATTCGAGTACATGATGGCATAGGAGGCATTGGCATTCCGGATGAATGGGCAAATCATGGTTATATATTTCCAGATGGTCAAAAGCATCAACGACTTCAAGGAATCATATACATTAATGATTCTATGAACTGGGCCCCTCTTAATCATGAGTTGGGACATTGGATTGGCCTGGGTCCATTAACGTTAAATTACCCCTTGCCAAATTTAGCATGGAATTTTCCTGATGGACATCATCTTCATGGCAACTCTACTGCTGAATCACTTTTATCTGAACCCATTTGGGATACTCAAAAATACTCTTATTCATCTGGTATTGGAGTGAAAGAGCCAATATTAATAAATGATAAGGAGAAAAACACATTATTTGCGAAATTAGGAGGTAATCCAGAAGAAGGATTTTATTTTGAACCACGTTACCCACAAGATATTATCTATGATGACATATTTTTGTATATGATGGGACTATTGTCGGCTGATGAAGTAAAAAATACTTATTGGCAGGTTGCAGGCATGCAGATGAGCGATCAGGCTAATTGCATGTATGATAATCGTGAATTTTTTAAAGAAATTTGTGATGGTCCAAAAATTCCTGTGGTAGTGCAGAATGCTGTTTCATTTAATATCGATTCTTTCATTGCACAGTTTGGAAATAGAACCAATAGAGGAGCTTTGGTGAACGATGTTTTCAATATAGGCTTTGTACACGTTTCCCCACGGCCATTTCATGAAGCAGAAATTATTTTTCGAAGCCTTGCAATTAAAGATTGGATGCGAGTAGACAACATTATTGCAACTGAAGCTATTGAAAACTACACATGGCAACACGTAACTCAAGGAACCGGTAAAATAAGAACTAATTTTATTGACGATTTACTCCAAGATGTAGCAGAATATGAAAAATGGCTAAACTATACTTATAATAGCGGCAATTTAACAAGAAAAGAGTAAATTATGTCTCCAGATGATGTATTGCAAAAATTATTAGACGGCAATAAAAGATTTGTATCTCAAAATACCCAGGACAGAAATATTGCTAAAGAAATCGCTTCGACTGTTGATGGCGTTAATGGATATGCAGTAGTGATCAGTTGTATGGATGCGCGAGTTAATGCTGATCAAATTTTTGATACTCAGATTGGCGATATCTTTGTGCTTCGAGTTGGTGGTGGTGTGATTAATCAAGACTTTGTTGATAGCATTGAAATTGCTATCAACATGACACAAGTTAAAGTTGTGATCATGCTCGGTCATACAAAATGTGGCGCTATTGTAAATGCAACAAAAAACAAAGACAAGGAAGTCTCACAACTAATCGCAAAAGTTTTACCTGCTCTTGATGCTGTACCGACATCATTAGGTGAGCCTTCATTGTCAAATATACCCTATCTTCGTAAAGCAGAAGAAATGCAAGTTGTTTTATCGACGCAACAATTAGAAGAATCAAGCCCGCTAATCAGTAATCTGATCAATGAAAATCAATTGATGATTGCGAATGCAATGTATGATGTTGAAACTGGCAAAGTTACTATACTCGAAGCCAGCAGTTAAATTTATTGCCATAAAGAAATATTGAAAAAAGCAAAAAAAAATCGCATTCGTGGAAAAATGCGATAATCTATATTAGCACATTTTTTTATCCTTTTGCAATAGCAGGATATACATTTTTTATGTTTTTCTATTAATTCTATAGAAAATAAAGATGCTAACAGCTATGAGAAGTGTTGTTAATAATGGTATTAGAAAAACGATATTGTTTGTAGTCTCGTTTTTTTCTACAATTGTTTTATTTTGCTCTGGTTTATCAAGTATTTCTACAGTAGTACCAGTCTCTCTTTCTTTTACCGGCTCTGTGTCATTTTTCGATTGCTGAGCCTTAGATGATAATGTGTTTATATTTGGAGCAACAAGACAACTTCCTCCATTTTTTTGCTGGACGTCTCCGCTTATTACTATATTTCTGTTTTCTTCTTTATAACCGAGAGATAAAACAAAGTAACCTGATGCACGCGCATGAACTTGTATATTAATTGTTTGTGCTTCTTGAAATTGATTTGAGTTATATCTCAGTAAACGAATATAATCTGTTTGCGAATAGGGCTCATAAAAACTTGATCTAATTGTAGGTTGCAGCGTTTCTTGCAGTGATGGAATTGTAATATAAGGCAACTCTTCCTGAGACATTGTATTTTCTGGAGCTTTATTCAATACTAACAAACCAATAGTTAGCCTTTCATTTGCAGGCAATCCCATTTCAATTGCAAAAACTTGATTAGAGTCCGTGAAAGAAAAGTATAAAGCATGCGATACAGAACCATCTCTAATATTTACTGTTGCTGCAGAAGAATTATCTTCAATGCATAAGGTGAATGGCTGATGCGCAGATACAATTTTCGGCATTGTAGCTATATATAGGACTATGAACGCGAAGAGAAATTTTTTAATAACTGGCTCCTTGATGATTAAAATTATCACAAAGTTAGTTACACACAATATATATTATTTTTCTTTATAGTAGAGATGCTCTGAAAAGATAGGGTCAGTCATATTGATCATGCTTTCCATTTTTACTTGTACTCGTTTTGCAAGGCCTTTTGGGTGTGTGAAAATATAAAATTGTTGGTTCTCAATTCCTTCAAGCATAATATCCACTACATCATCTGCTTGCAGAACATCATCTTTCTTTGGAGTATCTCCTTTAACCGTTAGATAATCTCTTGTTTGTACAAAGGTGGGTACGAGGACTGATACCTGTATAGCTGACTCATCTTTTTTTAATTCATGAAATAATAATTCTGACAAACTCAATACCGCAGACTTTGATGATACGTATGGACTTTGTCCCCATTGAGTGCCAAAGGCAACACCAGAGCAAGTATTAATGATATAGCGTTTTTTATTTTCATTAAGCATCATCGGTACAAATGCTCGAATCATATTCGCAATTCCCCAAAAATTGACATTAAACACTTTCTGCCAATTCTCACTTGAGATATCCCAAATTCGACCTTTGTGTGCACCTATGCCAGCATTATTACACAGCATATCGATGTTACCAAACGATGCTCGTACTTCATCAGCAAATTGATTAACTGCATCCTCATCAGCTATATCAACTTCAAATGGATGAAAATTATCTGGATGTTCAGATGTTGTTTTAGTAGCCTGCAAGGCATCTTTATTGATATCTACACCTATTACTTGCATGTCTTGAGAGAGAAATCGATGTACCATAGCCTGACCAATGCCACTGGCCGCACCTGTTATACATGCTATTTTATTTTTTGTATCTATCATTGTATCAATTAGTATATCAATTATTTTAACAAGCTAACAAATTTTGTGTATGATAGTTGTCATGGATACAATATTCAATATTGAAATTATGCATATTATTCAGTTGTTGATTGCTATTTTTATAGCGATCTGCCTGCTGCAATCAGGTGCTGATAAAATCATTGATTTCCAAGGCAATAAAGAATATTTTGCGGAACACTTTGCAAATTCACCACTTCATAAATTTGAATCATTGTTATTAGTCTCATTAACAATTTTGGAATTATCTGGAGGCCTCTTAGCAATTATAGGAATTATGCAATTTATTTTATCTGGTACAACAGATATATTGCGATATGCTTTTGTCTTACAGGCCTGTGTTTTTATTTGTTTATTTGCGGGGCAACGTCTTGCTAAGGACTATACAGGTGCTGCGATTCTTGTAAACTATTTTCTTTTAACAATATTAGCGTTGTTAACGTATGTGATTGGTTAATTATTGAAGCAGTTTAAATGGCACGGGATCCCTGTAAATTTACCTGACTCATCGAAAGAATGGGCTTTTTTTGGAACGATTCTACTCATTGACCTCTTTATTGTGTTATATGTTGTTGTATTTGTGATTATAATGTAATTAAAAAAAGTAACTGCAGGAATATCATTGAAAAAACTCTTTGTCATTATGTTGTGTACAGTAATCATTGCATGTGGTGGTGATTTAACAAATAATCAACCTTCTTCTGATCAAAGGCAATCTTCCGATCAGAGGCAATCTTCCAATCAAAAGCAATCTTCCGATCAAAGGCAACCTTCTGAACAAAAGCAATCTTCCGATAAGCGACAAAGTAATTCAGGTCGTAATCAGAAGCAAGATGGTGGCCTTTATCAATGGGGAGGATCTGCACTAGATAAATTAATCAGTATTGATTTTAATGTGCCAAGTAAAGAATTTAAACAACAGCTAATTACGCATAAAGGATTTCCTGAAGAGCATCGTCAATTTTTTAATGAGGTTCATGCAAGCATTAATCAAGTAGTTGGCAGTTATCCAAATTATTTTTATGTTGTTTACGATAAGGAGCGCTCTAACGAAGAGAATGAACCGATAATTCAAAAATTGAAAGATTTGAATTTTAAAGGTGGTAGATTGAGAACAGTAGCAGATGTACACGAAGAACTTAATTGTTTGACAGGTAGCAATACTGGTCAAAGTCGTACTGCTTCAACAAACCCAGTAAGCATCTGCTTGGAAGATCTAAAAGAACTTACTTGGTATGGGCATCAATATGGTGATTCTAGCCTTGAAGAATTACAAAATGAGCCATGGAAGAATCTAACAAGATTAGCACTGCATTATGCACATGAGTACTTTCATCATTATCAACGAGCACATTCATTGGACAGAGGACTCGACTATCAAGGAGATCGAGATAATCCTCATACTACTGTCTATGCACCACCATGGTGGATAGAAGGCGCTGCTGTTGCATTTCAAAATGCTTGGTTGCGACAACACTGGCAAGATATTTCTTTTTTTGATGGACAAACCTGGGAAGATGGCCTTGGTAATATTTCTATTGCCAGCGTAACTAACCCCTGGGCTTATAAAGAAATACGGCAAGCTATCATGGGAGGTCCTTCAGAGGGTAGGGGTAGAGACTGTACCCCCGATTTCACTATGGGTCCATGGACAGAACGATATGACACTGAACGTGCCCCTGATGCAGACAAATGTCCAGCGTTTATGATGGCTGCTCCTTATTTAGCAACGTTGACATCATGGCAAACTGTTTGGATTGATATTCCCAGAGATTTTTATGATCTTGAATTAGGGTTCTGGGGTGCAATTGAAAAGTACACTGGTATGGATACTCAAACGTTTTATGATAATTTTAACGCATTTTTACGTGCGGGTGATCCAGAAGATGAACCACCTGCTGGTTGGCAGCCACAACCAGGCCCATTTGCAGATTATGCAGATTTTTTTAGTATTGCATCGAGATCGAATTAGCATATGATGCATATCTTGACGAGCAATCCATTATTTTATTATTTAACGGCTCTAGTGTTTAGTTTTGTTATCGGCACTCTTCTTGAAGAACTAGTAATTAGTACAATTATTATTATGAGCATCGCTGTATTTTATATACGTCGTATTCGAACTCCAAAAAAATGTTCGAAATGCAATGAAGTGCATTAATCATTTATTCGCTACACAAAATTGATTTGATGTTATATTATTGTCAAACATTTAATTGTTTTCTTTGGAGGTTTTATGACAAACAGAAAATTAATAGGATGGATTCTTTTGGTTACAGCTCCTTTATCCGTAATATGCTGGTTTATGACTCCGGTCTCTAGCGCAGATCAGGCAGACACAATGGCAATGGTAATGGCTGCTGCAACAGATCCAGACGGTATGAAGATATGGGCACTACTTGCAATGGTCCTCACTCTTTTTTATGTTACAGGGTTCACACGATGGGCAAAGCATTTAGAATCAGAGTTTCTAGGTCCTTTAGCTTCAGTTGGCCGTTTACATATGAAGGTGGGTGTTGCAATTGCTGCTGGTGAAGCAGTATTGATGGGTGTATCAGCGAAAGCTGCTTCAGCCGGCGCACCAATGATGGCCACAGCAGCGGAATATTGGGGCGCATCAATTGGTTTTGGTTCAGCAGGATTTGGAATTTTATTCCTTGGTGCTGCAGTGATCAGTATCATTGCTCTTATACAAAAGGTTGGTAATACAATTATTTTGGGTGGCTTAGCAGTTGTTTGCTTAGTTGGAGTATATGGTTGTGCGTTTGATTACTCAGGTGACATCATGATTGTTCCATACCTTGGCAGCGCTCTGCTCTTAGCAGCTCATGGTGCCACATTACTTCGAGATTAACTTCATTATCTTGAGAGTTGAAATGGCTACACTGGATGCAAATTCATGTAGCCATTTTCTTATAAAAAGCTATACATATAAGTGAGAATTAGTTTATTATCATCTGATTGGGGGATTAGTTTGATTTGGAGGTTTGTGTGAATACGAGAATAACGGGATTAGTCTTAACAGTAGCTCCGATTGCTACATTATTAATGTGGTTGTTAACACCGCTAGGTCAAGAAGGACCTGATATTGCTTCAGATAGAATGGCTGCAGTCATGGCTGCTGCTACAGATGCCGATGGCATGAAATTGTTTGGATTGCTGGCAATGGTTTTCTCTTTGTTTTATGTTGCAGCATTTTTACATTGGGCAAATGATCTAAAAGGTGGTAAATTAGGAGTTCTTGCTGTTGTTGGTTCTTTACACCTAGTAGTTGGTCTTGCAGGAGCACTTGCAGAAGTTGCTTTCTATGGCGCTGCAGCAAAAGCTGTTGCTGATTTAGGACAAGCAGGTATGGCTACTGGCATGACGTATTGGGCAGCAGGTGTTGCATTAGGTTCTGCAGGGACAGGCTTGATGATGCTTGGATCAGCTGTAATTGGTGTTGCCGCGTATGTACAGAAAGCTGCTAACATCATTCCTTGCGTAATGTTAATTGCGTTTGGACTTATAGGTGTTTACGGCGCTGCTTATGCATTCGAAGAAACATTCATGGCGATTCCATATATTGGAATTTCAGCTTCTTATGTTGCTTTGGGTATAACAATGCTTCGTAAATAGTTTAATTATTTTGAATTTCAAATGGCTGCGCTGAGCAAATCGGCACAGCCATTTTTTTATATCTAGAGAAAACCTTGTATATTGATAAAACTAATGTAAAATGTAATCTAGTTTGAGCGGGAGTAACATAATGGTAATGTGTCTGCCTTCCAAGCAGAGGATGAGGGTTCGATTCCCTTCTCCCGCTCCAAAAAATACACAATGCAGTATAATAAAACCTAGGAGTACAAAATGTACGGAAGTATTTTTACATTAAAAGTTAAAAGTGGCCATGAAGAAGAGCTGTTGAATCTTTTTAAATCTTATGATCAAGATCGTCCGAAAGGTGGCGTAGCATGGTTTGTCTTAAATGCTGATTCAAAAGAAGAGTGGGTAGGCGTAGCAGTTTTTGCAAGCAAGGAAGAATATGTTGCAAATGCAGAGCGGCCAGAACAACATGAGAATTTTGTGCAGATGATGGAACATCTTGAGTCTGAACCAGAATGGACAGATGGTGAATTTTTGATAGGGGAGACCTATTAAAAATTTGGTTTAATATTTGCAGCAATGGCTTGCAACACATGTCCTTGCAGAGAGCAAATTACGGTAAGCTATGCTTTCAATTTTGCAGCAGCTTCAGTTCTCGTAAATAGAAGATCGTTTTCAGAAGACGAAGCTGCATCGAACTGATAGCCTGCTAGATTAAATTCACGAATATCCGCAATAGATGTAATTTTGTTTTTTATAATAAATTGACTCATAAGGCCACGAGCTTTTTTAGCGTAAAAACTAATAATTTTTTTCTTTCCATTTTTCGTATCTTTAAAAATTGGATTTACTATGCGTCCTGAAAATTCAGAAGGATGTATCGCTTTAAAGTATTCCATAGAGGCTAAGTTAATGACGACATTATTCTTTAATTCATTTAAATCTTTTTCGATTACATTGAGAATTTCTTTGCCCCAATATTCATATAAGTTGGCGCATTGTTTGTGTTTGAGCTGCGTGCCCATTTCAAGCCTGTATGGCTGCATTAAATCTAATGGACGCAATAATCCATATAATCCAGATAGGATCCTTAGATGTTTCTGTGCAAAGTCAATATTTTTATTGTCAAAACTTAATGCATCTAATCCTTCATAAACGTCACCTTGAAAAGCAAAAATTGCTTGCTTTGCATTATTCATCGTAAATGGAGCTTGCCATGACTTAAAGCGTTCTGCATTTAACAACGCAATTTTGTCACTGACATTCATTAAAGATGCAATTTCTTTGGAATCTTTTTTCTGCAGTGTCTTAATTAAAGCTTTTGATTTTGCAAGCATCCTTGGCTGTGTGTATTTAATTTTTGCGTTACTGCTAGAAAAATCTAATGTTTTGGAAGGAGAAAGTAAGATTAGCATAATGACCTCCTTTTTACTTTAATACCAAATAAATGAAGTGTCTAGTAGCAGATCAGAACCTAAAGCAATACCAAATACAATGCTTAGAGTGCCTGCAGCAATAGAAATAATACTACTAGCAGTATTTGATGAGTTACTTTTTGACTTAGAAAATGGCAAAGGTATTAATAGAGTCATCATTCCCATTGCAAGCATTGTCCCTACCGAAAAAATTAATAAAAATAACAAACCTGTTACAAAAGAAGGGCTTGTAGGTAGCATTGCAATAATCACAGCAGCGCTGCCGGCAAGGCCATGCATTACTCCAATTGAAAATGATTTTAATCGAAAGAATGTTTGCAATATGCCAAGCTTATGATGATCTTGACTATAATGTGGATCAATTGCCTTTTCTTTATCATGTGAATGAGAACCATGTATGTGCATGTGTGCTTGGCCATCATGTTCATGCGCATGGCTGTGGAATTCACCACGATAAATTTTCCAAAAAACTTGTGCTCCAAGCAATATAAGCATTAAGGCAACACCAATTTCGAAATAAAATGCTATATCTTCATAGAAGGAGATAAATGATTCTTTAAGAGTCAAAACAATGATGCCAACAATGATTAGGGGCATTGAATGGCCGATCCCCCATGAAATACCTACCCAAAGACTTTGTACAGCATTTTTATAGTCTCGTGCAATTGTTGATACTGCAACAACATGATCTGCATCAGTTGAATGTTTTAATCCAAGTAAAAAACCGATAATCAGGGCAGAAAACGGACCTGTGATCTGTATAGCGTTATCTTCCATTTTTTCTCCATAATGAGGGAAAAATTCTTTATAAATATAAAATTAATATACACTATTTGTAATTATAGACATTGATATTTATAGATTCATTTTGTATGTTTTTTAATACAGGAGAAGTTGTATGTCTATTATAACCTTAACGGGTCATCTAGGTTCTATTGGTCAGATACCTAAGCTTCTTGCTGCTCATTTAAATTACAGACTAATTGACAGAGAATTATTAATTGAATCTGCACAGATGCTAGGCATGAGTGATGAAGAATTAGAACAATTTGATGAAAGAACTAAAGGGCTTGGTGGTCCATTATCAAATTTCTTAAAAAGTTTTATTGAAAAAAGTTCTCTAGCTGGCATTGACCCAAGTGGTCTTGAGGCTACATTTGCAAGTTCATATGCTGATACTGCTCGAGGTTTTCAATCTGATGATCTTTTGTATATAGACACGATGACAGAAGTCATGAAAGGTTATGCAGAGGAGGGGGATGTAGTTATTGTTGGCAGAGGTAGCCAAGCTATCTTTCAGCATACATCAAATGCATTTCATTTCAGAATTGTTTGTGATCCTGAAGAAAGAATTAAGCGTTTTGCAAAGAGTCAAAATTTAGATTTGGATGATGCACGTAAGCGTGTCAATGATTCTGATAGTCAGAGAGAAATTTGGCACAAGAAATACTTTGGCATTGACTATAGAAGCCCTTATTTGTACAGAATGGTTTTAAATTCAGAATTTTCTTCTGATGAAAAGTTAGTACAAACTATTGCTCATTTTATCAATTAAACTTTATCTGATGTAGTTTTGATTTAAATCGTCGATGCTCTTGCATCCTATTAGTTGCATTGATTGTACTAATTCTTCCCGAAGAAATTCTATTACTTTTATGCTTCCTTCAAAGCCATTATCAGCCAAACCCCATACAATTGGTCTGCCAATCAAGACGCCATTAGCACCTAAAGCCAATGCTTTCAAAATATCTGTACCTCTCCTTATGCCGCCATCTAACAATATTGGTATTTTTCCTTCAATAATTCGAGATATTTCTGGTAAGGCTTCTATAGATGCAATCTCTGTATCTAGTTGTCTGCCACCATGATTAGAAACTACAATGCCTGCAATATTAGCATCTAATGATCGCTTTGCATCTTCAGGGTGCAGAATACCTTTTAAGATAATAGGTAATTTAGTTTGAGCAGCAAGCCAATCGATATCATCCCAAGTTAGCTCATTATTAAGCTGTTCTTTGAAGAATTTTTCCAGAGACGAAGCAGAAGCTCTTTGGTCTAATTGCGCAGCACTCATATGATGTGCGAGATTAACGATTGACAAATGATCAGGTAAATGAAATTCGTTTCTCACATCTTGTTCTCGTTTTCCTAGTATTGGAGCATCTACAGTTACCACTATTGCTTTATAATTGTTTTGCTCAGCTTTGTTCACTAATTCAAGAGTGATATCGCGATCATTAAAAATATATAATTGAAACCAAAGATTAGCATTTGATTGTGCAACATCTTCAATAGTAGAATTGCTAAGCGTACTTAATATCATTGTTGTATTAGATGCTTTTGCAGCTTTTGCAGTACCGACTTCTGCATCTTTATGAGAGAGGCCATGAAATGCTGTTGGGGCAATGAGTATGGGATATTCCATTTTTTGTCCAAAAAGCTCTGTGTCAGTTTTAGGAGATTTATTACTTGTCAATCTTTTTGGAATCAATTGGATTCTTTTGTAGGCCTCTACATTATTTCTAAGCGTAATTTCATCTGTTGCTCCACTAGAAATATAATCAAATGCAGTTTTTTCTACTTTGTTTTTTGCAATTAATTCTAACTCATATAAATTAACCCAATTCATATCCAAATTCCTTCTTTTTCTTCCCAGACTAATTGTACTAGCATGCCTGCCATATCTCTAGGATGGAGAAAACATTCTATATATTTTGAGTTGTTGATTGTATTTTCATAAAATTCAAAAGGTTCAATTTCACGATTTTTGCATGCTCGCATTGCCTGCTTCCAATCATTGACTATAAACGTTACATGGTGAGGTCCTTCACCTCGTTCGTTCAAAAACTTCTTGATAAATGAATCATCATTAATTGATGAAATGAGTTCCCAGTGTATTTCTTTCGTTTGTGTTTCAAGTACATTAGTCACAAACTCGTTACTTGTTTTTCTAGGACCCCTCATTACTGATTTGTATCCAAATAATTTTTCATACCTTGCTTCAACGGATGCTTCATCTATTACCGCTTGTGCTAGATGGTGGATTCTTTTTATGCCAACTGAATTTATATTCTTTTTAAATGTAGGTTCAGGTAAATCAGGATTGTTCCATGCTTCACCTTCAAATAATTGAAACAGTAATCCTGCCCCGCCACGCTTAGGGTGCAAGTAAACATTATGATGTCCTTCACCTTTTGTAATGACTGGTTGAATATTTAAGCTTTCTAAATTTTGGATGGCTTCTTCTGCACTTGGAATTTGCATAGATACATGATGTATTCCGGGCCCTTTATTTTTTTTGAGAAAACCAGTTAAAAATGATTCATTGTTGTCTGGTACTAGTAATTCCCATCCCACTCTGTCTTTGCCTGGAACATTAAATCCAACTCCATAAAAACCTTCATCGCTGTGCCATTCTGTTCTAATTTGAAAGCCAAAAAAGTTAGTGAATAGATCAATCTCTCGTTCTTGATTTTCTGAAGCGGTTGAAATATGGTCAAAGTGTGTAATTTTAATCATAAGGAATAGATAACTTTCTTTTACAAGACTATAATAAATAGAGTCATTCTGAAATATAAAAGGAGAAAAAAGATGGTTGCACGAATAGATGGTGAAAAACGTGGGTTTGCAAATACTGCTATAGGCAATATTGAATATCGTGAGCGAGGAGATGGTTCGCCTTTAGTTATGCTACACCAAACTCCAACTTCATCAATACGATATTCACCATGGATGCCTTTATTATCTGATGATTTCCGATGTATAGCAATGACAACTATTGGTTATGGTGAATCAGATAGGCCAAAAGAACCCTTTGATAACATTGGTCAATTTGCAGATTCAGTCATTGCATTCTTTGATGCAATGGAACTTGAAAAACCAAACTTATATGGTGGATGGACAGGATCGCAATTAGCAATGGCAGTTGCTGCAAAGTATCCTGAACGTGTTGATAAATTGATACTTGAAGAACCGTTTAATTGGGGAACACCAAAAAGGCGGGAAGTTCATTTAAGATTGCACCATTATTGGGAACCAAAAGCTGATGGCAGTCATCTTGTTGAATTATGGAAAAAATATGGCGGCGACAAACCAGGCAGAGATTTAAAACAGTTTTCTAGATTATTCTTAGATTATTTAAAAGTTAATGATAATGATGGCGCAGAATCAATTTATGAAGATATGGGCTGGGAAGGCGCTGGTCCTAATGCGATGACTCTATATGATACTTGGGAAGATGTTATCAATATTCAATCAGAGACTTTGGTTATACATGGCACTACTAGTGAGCTTGGCCGTTCTCATGAAAAATTTCTTGAATTGATCCCCAATGCAACAGGAGTAAAATTGCCGTCTGATGGAAATTTTGATATTGTAATGGCACCTGATTTGTGGGCAAAAGAAGTCTTGGCATTTTTGAAAAAATAAAATTATATTTCTTCTGGCAAACATATTGTTATGACAGATCCAAATTTTTTTGATTCTTGAATTATAGATATGAGCGTTAATGTGTTATTGCTTGTTTTGTAGGTGAATGTGCCCCAATTAGTTTTACCACCTTCCATGCCAACTATTGCACTATATGCTAAATTGTAAAGTCGATCATCAAGTTCATTAAAATCATTTGTTGCTATAAATTTTTCAAATAAACCATTTGTAACGAATGGTCTAAATTCGATTTGATTGTCATACAATAAATCTCCTGCAACAGAGTTGTGTAGATCAATATATAGCTCCTTTGCTAAAGCATCGTCAAAAGAATAACGATAGATTCCTTTATCGTTATTTGATGAACTTCTATCTATGAGAAGTCTCCTGCATTAAATGAATCAAATGCCTCTTGCATTCCTTTTTCTCTCATATAAGAGGTCATCTTTGTAACAGGATTAGAGAAATGTAACATTGCATCGAATTCTGCTCCAGCGCGAATTGCATGCCTAAATCCTTGTGCATCCATAGTACGATTATTCGCAAGCTTTTTGATTTTTAATATTTTACTTGGGACCTTAGCAATTTCTAGAGCCATCTCTTTTACAGTTTCTTCTAATTTTTCTGCAGGAACTGATCTATTTGCATAGCCCCATTCTGCAGCAGTTATTCCAGAGATTTTGCTACCAACAGTAAAAGATAATTCCTTAGCACGCTTAGGTCCAATTAACCAACTCCACATTGGGCTTATATAGCCTCCACCTACAGGAATTGAGGGAAATCCAATTTTTGCATCATCAGCGACAACTGTCAGATCGCACATGACTGCCATTTGAGTAGCTATCCCTAAACAGTAACCATGTATTTGAGCAATAATAGGTTTGGGAAAATCGAAAATACGTAAATATCTATCTATTGATTCTGTTAATTTTTGATGGTCATCAAGTACATCTTCATTTTCCCAACCTTCTTCTTTTGGTTGTTGAAAATCATTACCTGCGGAAAACGATCTTCCATTGCCACGTAGAATAATTACTCGAGCCTCTGTATCATTGCCAGCTGTAATCATTGCTTCATCTAGTTCTTGCAGAGACTGTCTACTAAATGAATTCAAGACTTCTGGGCGGTTTAAAGTGATGTATCCTATACGACCTTCTGGCTCATAAATCACTACATCAGTTTCATTCTCCGGTACTGGATAAGATTCTTTCATGACATACTCCTGTAATTTCTTGTGATATTTACGATAAAATATAATAAAAAAAATAACAAGAAAATTTAAATAATTATGCACTTTCTTCTAGGTAGGGTAATATTTTTTCAAGTAAATCAGTTTTTGAGTTCAACAATTTACCCATTCCTGAAAGCAACCCCATGGTTCTTGCAACTAGCAGAAGATCACCAGGCACCTTAATGAGTGGATTACTACTAAGTACGCGACTTAATCGAACATTAATATCTGCAAGCATTTTTTGATCCGCATATGCTTGTCCTGATTTTATAACTTCACCTAAAAAAGCATCACCCAATGCTTCATATGTTTCAGGGTCTTTATTTTTTGTTTCAAAGCCCATAGTCTCCATAGTGCTTGAAATTAATTCTGGCTGCTCATTTACAATCGCAGATGTTAAAACTATGATTTGCTGACGAAATTCATTTTTTAGAAATTTTGATAAACCAAAGTCGACTAGTCCAATTTTAACTCCCCCATTATTATTTGGCGGTATGACAAATAAATTACCTGGATGAGGATCGGCGTGAAAGGCTCCTAGTTTTAAAATCATAATATTATATAAATCTATTAATTGATCAGCAATAATTTCAGAGTTAATACCTAATTCATTAAGCTCATTGATGTTTGTGATCTTAATGCCCTGAAGATACGACATTGTCAGTACTTTTTTTGTAGATAGCTGCCAATAAATACTAGGTATTTCAACGTATTTAATGCCTTCTTTATTCAAAAGCTCTTTAATTTTTTCTGCTGCTTGTCCCTCATGAAAATAATCAATTTCATCGGGAGCATTTTCTTTTAGATCTGCAACTATTGGTCTAAAATCAACAATTGTTTCTACTTTCGACCATAATCTAGCAAGAAAATCAATAATTTCAATATCCCAATATACAATTTTATCAATGCCTGGATACTGAACTTTTACTGCAATTAATTCGTCATCTAGAGTTTTTGCTTTATATACTTGGGCTAGGGATGCTGATGCAACTGGAATTGTATCAAACTCTTTAAAAATTGTTTGTATTTCACCATTCAATTCTTCTTCAATTAACGGTTTCATTGTATGCCAAGATCTTGGAGGTACTTTATCTTGAAGTAATGACAGGGCAAAAACATATTCTTCTCTCATAATATCTGCACGAGAGCCAAAAAATTGTGCTGCTTTTAAAATTAATCCTTGTTGCCTGATAGCTAATTTGACTAATTGTTGAGCTGTCTTACTATGAAATTTTTTTGTCAATTGTTCATTTTTAGGAAATAAACGTCTTTTAAGCCTGAGCATTCTCCAATTAATCCAAATTCGAATTGCAACAAATGCAACAGGAGCCCACATTAAAAAGCGTTTTAAAAAATAAAATAGTGAAATAAAATATTTTAATTTTTTCATTTTACATGTTTTTAATATCACATTATTTATTTAGAGTATAACTAATCTAGAAAAATTATTGATTTTTGGAGAAATGATGTCACTTGATCAAGCAATAGTTTTTAATCCTTTTTTGCCTTCATATAAACAAAATCCATATGATCAATTTGCAAAAATTAGAGATGTCCAGAATATTCAATACAGCGAAGCTTTACAGGCATGGATTGTATTTGGCTATCAACAATCTAAAGAAATTTTATTAAATAATGAAATTTTTTCATCAAGCGTTTTATCTGCGTCTGGTCAAATTGCAGATTTAGTTAAATCACAGCAACTCAATTCCCCAATAGGATTTACTGAAACAGTGATTAACTCTGATGAGCCAACTCATACTAGGTTGCGTTCATTAGTGCATCGAGCTTTTTTACCAAAAAAAATTGCTGAATTGGAAGTCTATGTAAACTCGATTGTTGATGAGATTATTGAAGAATCTAAAAAAATTGGCTCCATTGAGATTATGACAGATTTTGCGCAGCCGGTTCCAATAAAAGTTATATCAAAAATGTTAGGTATACCACCATCAGATTATAAAGTTTTTAAGGGTTGGTCAGATAGCATAATTCAAGCAGCAACAAATATTTTACCAAACCAACAAATCATTGATCATGGGAATATTGCTGTTACTGAGTTAATTAGCTATTTAAATGATCAAATTAATATTAGGAAAAATAAAACAGAGGCAGAAGATATTCTGGGCGAACTCATTCAAGCTGAAGAAGGTGGTGATATTTTGTCAGATAAGGAGCTCATTGCTTTTGTTATTTTATTATTAGTAGCAGGTAATGAAACCACTACAAATTTTGTAGGCAACAGCGTTGCGTCTTTAATTAATGATAACCAATCATTGAGTGATGTCATTAATAATAAAATTGACATGAATGCAGCCATTGAAGAGTTATTTCGATTTAATTCTCCTGTAATTGGGGTGGCAAGATTTGCAAAAAGTGATTTTGCTTTAGATGATGCGATAATTAAAGAGGGCCAAGCTGTGTTAATAATGATAGGCTCAGCAAATTATGACTCTGCATTTTTTGATCATCCAACTTCTATTGATTTTAATCGAAAATTTAAACAACATTTGTCATTTGGTCACGGTATTCACTATTGCCTTGGCTCTACTCTTGCAAGGATGGAAGCGACTGTAATGTTTAAAAAACTTTTACCTTTAATAAATGAAAAAAATTTGATTGAAGAAATTACATTTGATTCAACTTTTTTTCTAAGATGGCCAAAATCAATTAAATTGAATATATAGATTAAGGGCAATTTATGTTTAGTTATGATGAAGAAAATATTTTTGCTAAAATTATAAATGGTGAGATCCCTGCTGACACTGTATACGAAGATGATGACTTTATATGTTTTCGTGATATTGCACCACAGGCTCCTGTTCACCTTTTAATCATACCTAAACATCATAAGGTGCCTTCTATAGCAGCAATAGAAAAAGATGATGCTCAATGGATAGGCCAGATGTTGGTCAGAGCATCTGCCGTTGCTAAAGAACAAGGGCTAAATGAAACTGGCTACAGGCTAGTTTTTAATTGTGGCAGTGGTGGTGGCCAGACAGTTTTTCATTTACATCTACATATTATTGGCGGGGAACAACTTAGCGGATCAATGGTGTAATTTTAATTATAAATCAATGTTTTTTATCTAATATTTATTTTATATTTTGTAGGTAGACTTTTTTAAGTTTTATTTGTGGGCCATTAGCTCAGCGGCCTAGAGCAGGAAGCTCATAACTTCAAGGTCCCTGGTTCGAATCCAGGATGGCCCACCAACCACAGGAAAATTTATGATTGAAGACATTAGAAAAAACATCAAGATAAATGATTTTTCTAATTATGATTCACGATCAGATTTCATTGAAGCTTCTATATTAATTTTACTATATAAAAATCAAGATGGAATATTATCAACTATTTTACAAAAACGATCACAAAATGTTCACCATCCAGGAGAAATAGGTTTTCCAGGTGGCCGATATGAAGATACCGACCAAGATCTTGCTTACACTGCAATGCGTGAAACAGAAGAAGAAATTGGTGTATCGAAAGAGACCATTGAGATAATTGGCAATCTGCATCCTACAACAACAAGAATGGGATATTTGATGCATACGTATGTTGGGTATTCTAATGAAAATAATATTCAATTTACTATGCTAGAAGATGAAGTAGAAAGATTAATAGAGATACCCGTATCTCATCTTTTTGATCCTGTCAATCAAGCATTGATAACTTGGCAAGGGCAAAGTAGATTGTTAAGCCAATTAGGATTTAGAGTTGAAGACGAACTTATTTTTGGAGCGACAGCTCGTGTCATTAATGAGTTTATTAACCTCGTAGGGATGAAATAAATTGATCTATTTTATTAGACACGGTGAATCAATTGGCAATGTACAAGGGATTATCCAAGGTTCTCTTGATCTGGGCTTAACAGAAAAAGGCATGGAGCAAGCAGGTTATTTGTCTAAATCTCTAAAAGATAAAACTATTACAAAAGTTATATCAAGTCCATTACTAAGAGCTACTCAGACATCAGAAATTTTAAATCATGAACTCAATGCTGAAATGATCTTTGACGAAAGATTAAAAGAATATTGTTATGGCGAAGCTGAAGGAAAACCATGGAAGATTGCAACAACTAAATATGGAATTCAATTAGGTGCTTGGGGTCTTGGTGATATAAAAAATGAAGAAGGGCCAAAGAAATTTGATGAACGCATTGAATCTTTTTTAGATGACATTCAAGCAAGTTATATTGATCAAAATATTGCATGCGTAACACATGGCGCAGTTGTTTCACGAATTGCATGCAGCATCATGGGGCTTGACATTACAATTAGACCGCATATTCGGGTTAGTAATACTTCTATGATGCTGATTGACAATCATTCAAGCAATTTTAATCATCAATTAGTAATTACAAAAATAAATGATTGTAGTCATTTAGACGCGATCAATTAATATCTTCTAAATAGGCTACAGTTACTCCTGCGCCTCCTTCGCCGAATGAAGCATTCTCATATCGTTCAATAAGTGGATGTTGATCTAAAATTTCTTGAATAATTTTTTTTAATTTTCCACTTCCTTTGCCATGAATAATCTTTACTCTTTTATGTCCGAATCTAGCAGCATGATCAAGAAATTTTTCTGCTTCTCCAACGGCAATATCTATAGGCTTACCACGTATCTCAATTTCCATTCCAGGATCTTCTATTGAGTTGAAAGAAATATTTTTTTGCATTGCACTTAACTCGTTTTCGTCTATTTTTTGATTTAGTTTTTCGATCTCATCAATTTTTAATTTAATAGATGAAGATGCTGTAGAGACTTCTATTCTATCATTTGATTGTAATTTTGTGATTTTCCCAGTGACTTTTAATTTTGGCACAAAAACTTTTTCATTTACTTGATAATCACTAATTGAATTATTTAATTTAGCAAATAGAATTTTTTCTAATTCACGTTTAGTTTTTTCTGCTTCTTCATAAATTTTTTTATTTTCTTCAATAGAAAATTTTTCTTCTAGCTTAGACATATTCATAGAAAAAATTTCATTCTGTTTTTTATAATCGTCTAATACCTGTAAATTTTTCTTTGAAGATAAATTTCTAATTGAATTAAAATTCTGATTTAATTCATCAACACGTTTGCCTATGTTGATTTTTAAATCCTGCATAGTTATTTGTACATTCTCCAGTTGTGCAATTTTAACTTTAAGTTTTCGATTTAATTCATTGTAATTGAGTTCATTTTTTGAAATTTTCTTATTTGCCTTTTTGATAATTTCTTTTGGAAGTCCTAATTTTTCCGCAATAATAATGGCATTCGAGGTGCCTGGTAATCCCAAGGTTAATAGATATGTAGGCTCTAGGTTGTTAACATCAAACTCCATAGATGCATTAATGATATTAGTATTGCCATGTGAGTATTTTTTTACTTCACTATGGTGAGTAGTAATTATTAAATGAGCTTTTGTTTTAATCAAGTGATCTAAAATTGCCATTGCCAATTGAGCTCCTTCATCAGGATCAGTGCCTGCTCCCAGCTCATCAATCAGTATAAGGCTTTTCTCTGTTGCTGCATTAATTGGCTTTAATATCGATTTAATGTGCGCTGAAAATGTTGATAGGGATTGTTGTATGGATTGCTCATCACCAATGTCGCAATATATGCGATCATATAATGGAATCGATGTTCCTTTTGCTGCGGGAATAGGTAATCCTGAAAGAGCCATAGAAACTAATAAGCCAACTGTTTTAAGTACAACTGTCTTGCCGCCTGTATTTGGGCCCGTGATTGCAATTGCATTAATCGATTCGTCTATTTCAATATTTAAAGGAACTGCATTTTCGATTAATGGATGGTAAGCATTTGTAAATTTTAAAGTAGTAACTGATTTGTTTATAAATGGATTGCTATCAGAATATGTAATTAATTCCTTACTATTTAAGTTAATGGCATGTTTTGCTATTGCAAAAATTTCATCTAAATAACTATGACTTTTAATTGCTGTTTTTATTTCAATATGCGCATCACTAATTATTGCTGTCATTTCTACGAGTATTCTTTCAAGTTCTTTTTTTATTTCAATAAATATTTCTTGGCGATCATTGCCTATGTCTATAGTTGATAATGGTTCTAGAAAAACAGTTTGACCAGAATCAGATGTACTATGTATTATTCCAGGTATTGATTTTTTTTCACTTGATTTAATAGACAGACAAAATCGATCATTTCTCAAGGTTATGATTTTCTCTTGAATAACATTATTTTCTGCATAGTTACTTATTATTAGATCCAATTTATTTTTAATTTCATTTGATAAATTGTCTAATTGTAAATTTAAATACTCGAGTGTTTTTGTTGCATTTGGCTTTATGTGCCCTTTATGATCGAGAAAATCGTTAATGTCTTTAATCAAATTATTTAACAATGATTCATCGTGATCTACTGCACTTAAAGAAGGAGCTAATATTTTTCCTTGCTGCAATAGGCTAATGTTCTTTTTTTGTATTTTCAGAAATTTGATTATTTGAAAAATTTCTTCTTCAGATAAAATTTTGCTTTTACTGGCATTTAATATGTAGTTATCAATTTTTGATGTTTCTACAAAGTACAAGTCAGTTTTTTTTGTCAAAATGTTCAAAGCATCTTGTACTGCTGTATGCCGAGCAATTATATCTTCTAAGTTATTGAGCGGGTGAAGTGATAGAATCTTTTTTTTATTTTCTTCAATGACTGCATAATTTGCTATGTCAGATAAAATTTTATCAAATTCTAAAGCACGTGAGAGACTTTTAAAATCAGCGTTAATATTCTTCATAAGATTATTTATTTTTTTTCTTAAGTTTGTTTAAGGATTGAATTATGTATTTATCATACTCTTCTGGTATAGTCCTTAAATCAATTAAAACATTGCCATCATTAATTCTTCCTATAATGGGCTTAGATAATTTTCTGAGTTGCTCAAGTAACTCCTCAGCATTTAGATTGGGTATACCCAGAGATAATAGCCAAGTTGGCAATTCAGCATCTGGCAATGTTCCGCCACCAATTTTCGACGTACCTTTAATTTTTTTTACATAACTTGGTACCTGAGAAACAATCATATTTACACGTAGTTTTATTTCTTTTTCTTTCATATTTATCATTTTCCAAACAGGTATTTTTATCAAATGATCACCTTTTATATAATGCTGCAATGTTGTGGTTAAAGCGTTAAGCGTTGATTTATCTAATCTTTGCGCTCGTGCCATAGGGTTTTTAGATATTGCATGGATTAATTCCTTTTTTCCGACAATAATTCCTGCCTGTGGACCTCCTAGTAATTTGTCTCCAGAAAAAGTCACAACATCAATTCCTGATTTAATTGAATCTTGTACTGTTGGTTCATCTGGTAAGTTCATTGCATTTGTGTCAATTATTAAGCCTGATCCTAAATCTTCAATTGAAATAATATTATGCTTCTTTGCTAAGATTGATATTTCTTTTTTAGTAGGCATATGCGTAAATCCATTTAAAGAAAAATTTGAAGAATGTACTTTTAATATAGCCTTTGTTTTTTTTGTAATTGCATTTTCGTAGTCTTTAATATATGTTTTATTCGTTGTTCCCACTTCAACTAATTTTGCCCCGGAAGCTTGAATGACTTCAGGTATCCTGAAACCTCCTCCGATCTCAACTAGCTCGCCCCTAGATATCAGAACCTCTCCTTTGCCAGCAATACTCTTTATTGCTAACATGATTGCGCTAGCGTTATTATTTACTGCATAGGATGACTCTGATCCTATTAAAATATTTAGATATGTATCTAATATTTGATTTCTTTTACCTCTTTTTCCAGTTTGCAAATTAAATTCCAGGTTTGAATAGGAGCTATTAACTAAGTGCATTGATTTTATTGCTTCTTCTGAAAGTGGGACTCTGCCTAGATTTGTATGAATGATAATACCAGTTCCGTTAATTATAATGCTTTTGCTTAAAGTATATTTATGTACAATATTTTGTAATAGTATAGAGCTAGATATCGTATCTAATTTTTCCCCTTTTTTAATACCATTCCTAAGTGATTCTTGCGCTTCTCTTGCAGCATGCAGGACTAATTGTCTACCAAATTTTTCTGATAGTGAAATCGCTTGTTTTGTTGATAGTAATTCATCTACTGAAGGGACATTTTTATAATCCTCAGCATTAATTGTTTTGATTGATCTTTTATTCAATTTTTCACTCATTAACGTATACCATACAAATATCTTATAATACTATTGTCGTAATGTTAGTGTTTTCCTTTTGGAGTTTATAATGAGACTTAGATTACCCGGACCAACTGAAGTTCCTGAAGACATTGCGAATATTGGTTCTAAACCTATGATTAATCATCGTGGCGCTGAAATGGCAGAACTCATGCATAATGTATGTGAAGATTTAAAAATATGCTTTGGAACAAAAAATGAAGTTCATATTTTGACGGCATCTGGTACTGGGGGTCTTGAAGCAGGTATAGTCAATCACATCTCTGCTGAAGACGAAGTCCTTGTAATTACCATTGGGATTTTTGGTAATAGATTTCTGCAACTTGTTGAAATGGTTGGTGCGAAGCCAACAGTACTAAAATATGATTTTGGAGAGGCAGCCGATGCTAATGATGTTGAAGCAGCATTAAAGAAAAATCCAAATATTCGCTTTGTAGTAATGACGCATAATGAAACTTCTACTGGTACAACAAACTATCAAATAGAGAAAATAGCTAATATTGCTAAAGATAATAATTGCTTAATCATTGTTGATGCTGTTTCTTCGCTAACTGCTACACCAGTTGAGACTGATAAATGGGGACTAGATGTTGTAGTTTCTGGTTCTCAAAAAGGATGGATGATGCCTCCAGGGTTAGCATTTATTTCTGTCAGTGAAGAAGCATGGAGTATTCAAAAAGATTGTAAAACACCAAGATTTTATTTCGATTTAATTAAACATCAAGAAAGTTTAAAAAAAGGACAAACCCCTTGGACTCCTGCGCTTTCTTTATTTTACCAACTTGAATTAGCTTTGAATAAATTGAAGTCAGAAGGCATGGATAATGTAATTGCTCGACATGCTACTTGTGCAGAAAAAGCACGTAATGGCATTAAAGCTTTAGGATTTGAACTTTTAGCACAAGAAGGTTATGAATCAAATGCTGTTACTGCAATCAAAGCTCCAGAAGGATTAGATGTATCTACGCTGCTTAAAACTGCTAGTGAAGAATTTGATACTGCTTTTGCAGGCGGACAGGGGTCATTAGGTGGTAAAATCTTTAGGTTCGGTCATTTAGGTTTTGTGACTGAAACAGATATTGATAATGGTTTAAATGTGTTAACCAAATCACTCGAAGCTATTGGTTTTAGGAATTAAGTTTGAAAAAGATTTTAGTCGCTGATAAATTAAGTAATGCTGGCACCGATTTATTGTCAGAAAGTTATGAAGTCGTTATCAAAACTGGTTTATCAGAAGATGAAATAATTAAAATCATTGGTGACTTTGATGCTTTACTTGTTAGAAGCCAAACTCAAGTTACTCAAAAAATTATTGATGCAGCAAAAAAGCTTAAAGTTATTGGTAGAGCTGGTGTTGGCATCGACAACATCGATTTGGATTCAGCGACTGAAAAGGGAATTATAGTAGTCAATGCTCCTTCTGCAAACACTATTTCAGCTGCAGAACATGCCTTTGGTTTAATGCTTGCAACGGCCCGTAATATTCCACAAGGAAATGAATCATTAAAGAACGGTAAATGGGAACGAAGTAATTTGATGGGGACAGAACTATACGGGAAGACGCTCGGTTTAGTTGGGTTAGGTCGAATAGGTGCCGAAGTAGCAAAACGTGCTCTAGCATTTGAGATGGATGTATTAGCACATGATCCATTTGTTTCAGACGATCGCGCAAAGACTCTAGGCGTTGAATTAGTAACCATAGAAGAACTTTTTTCAAGATCGGATTTTATTTCTTTGCACACAGCTTTAGTCGAACAAACTAAAGGAATAGTAAATAAAAAATTACTTTCAAATAGTAAGGAGAACTTAATTATAATTAATGCTGCACGGGGGCCACTAATTAATTCTAAAGATTTAATTAGTGCAATAGAATCAAAAACGTTAAAAGCAGCAGCCATCGATGTATTTGATCAAGAGCCTGCAATTGATGATCCATTAACTAAAGTTGACCAAATAGTTGTTACGCCGCATCTGGGCGCATCTACATCTGAAGCACAGGATAGAGCCGCAGTTGTTGTTGCAGAAGAAGTGAATACAATTTTGAGTGGTGGAGCTGCAAAATATGCAACAAATTTGCCAATGATGAACGAAGAAGACGTAGCTTTTACTGGAGAATATGCAGGCGCAGCAATGCTTGCTGCTTCTGTTGCTAACCAAATCTCTGAAGGGGTTGTCAAGGAAGTTAAAATAGATTTTAATGGCCAAATAAGTCATAGAGATTGTTCAATATTACGTGCTTCTATACTAGCAGGTATATATTATCAAGTTCATGATGTGCCAGTCACAATTGTTAATGCAGAAAAGGTTGCTGAACAACATGGCCTTAAAGTGAATGAAATTGCAAATGTTGACGAAAGCTCATATGTTAGTTCTGTTGGTGTTACTTTAATTACTGATAATTCAACTAATCAAGTGGTTTCAACAATTTCTGGTAATGATTCAAGAATTATTCAAGTGAACCAATTTAGTGTTGATTTTTCAGCTACACAATCGACGAATATGTTGATTATTAAGAATAATGATGAGCCAGGAGCTATTGGTGAAGTTGGAAGCATGCTTGGTAAGTTAGGGCTTAATATTAACTCTATGTATGTTTCGCCTGGAGTTGATAATAGCGCCATGATGGTTGTGGGTATTGATAGAACTTTGGATGATAAGGAAGTTAATGAAATTCTCCAACTTAAAAAATTTATTCATTCAGTTCAGCAAGCTGACATCAGTGTTTTTAGTTAATTAGAATTTATTTACAACAAACCCAGACCCTATTTTTGGGTATAAATAAGTTGTTTTATGTGGCATTACCATATTTTTTTCAGTAAAACGCACTATTGTTTGAATTGGTAAAGGCTTAACTAAAAAACATAAATTATTAGATCCTTGATTAAACATCGATGTCATTTCATCAAAGCTAGTTACAAAATTGACATTTTGTTCAGGCAGATAGTCAATGTTTTTCTCTTTTAACATCTTTTTGATACCTATCTCATCAACGATAAATGTGTCTAAATTCATTTCAAATGATTGAGGTGCCAACTGATCAAATGTTTCTTGCTTCATCATACATGTATAGAATTGCTTGTTGTCGGTTAATAAAAACCCATGCTGGCTATTATTATCTTTAAAAGCATCGTAAGCAGAATTAACTGTAATCTTGTCTTGGTTTAATCGATTAATTTCAAAATCTTTTTCTAAAATTGTAAGCGCGCCTTCAATGGTATATTCGCTTGTTAACATTCTATGAATAGGTAATATTTTTAGACCTGGCTCTGAATCAGGCACTAATGCTGTCAGGATATACTGGTTTTTTTTGTTTGAATTATTGTTTTTATAATTTAAAGCCGTAGTGTATCTGTGATGCCCATCTAATATAATAAATTTTTTATTCTCCACCAGTTCATTAATTTTTTGAATTATTTGAACATCATTTATTTTCCAGAGATCATGTTGCGTTTCTGTAACGTCATTTGTTCTGAAAGTTGGCTGAGCCTGGCTATAATTTTCTAACAGTTGAAATAAGTCACCCTTTTCATCATTGCACATGCAAAATATTGGGCTAATATTTGCCTGGGTTGCCTCCAAAAGATTGTATCTGTCTTTTTTTGGAGCTTCCATTGTATTTTCATGAGGTAAAATGATTTGATCTTCAAATGCATGTATTTCTAGCAGTCCTAGAACTGACCTTCTTTGTATTAATTGTCCTTCTAGATTAAATGTTTGTTGATAGAGATAGTAACTCTCGTCATTGTCCTGCAATAGAATTTCTTTGTCTATCCATGCATTAATTAATTCTTTTGCGTGAAGGTATTTATTGCTATCTTCTCCCTTTGGAAGTTCGATGTGACAAATATTATATTCTGATGAGTTGTATAGCTGTTCTTTTTGTTCTTCATTAATGACATCATATGGAGGAGCAATAACTGCCTTGATATCAACTTTTTCTTCATTGTATGTAAATCCTTTAAGTGGCTTAAAAATTGAAATACTAATCTCCTTTTATTTTTCTTCCAAGATTTGTTTTTGAATTACAAAAATCTCCTCTATAGATTCTGTAGATAATTCTATCAATTTATTCAAAAGATCATTAGAAAAGCTTTTTTGTTCACTAGTTGCCTGTATATCTACAATGTCTTTATTTTCATTTATAACTATATTGCAGTCTGCATCAATTGATGAGTCTTCTTCATAATCCAAATCAATATAGATATCTCCTTTTTTTATTCCAGCTGAAATAGCACCAATTTGATGAATTAAAACATTATTAAATGAATCTAAGCCTGTTTCTTTTGCAAGATTTTTTAGTGCTAAAGCTGTAGCAACCCACGATCCATTAATTGCAGTGGTGCGAGTACCTCCATCTGCATCTATTACATCACAATCTAGGGTAATTGTGTATTCGCCTAAAGTTGAGAAGTCAATTGCAGTACGCAGACTCCTACCTATAATTCGTTCAATTTCTTTGCCTCTACCATCTTGTTTTCCAGATTTAATTTCACGTCTTTTTCTAGTATTCGTAGATGCAGGTATCATTGCATACTCTGCTGTTAACCAACCAGTATTACTATTTTTTAGAAAACGAGGCACTGAGTCTTCAATTGTTGCTGTACATATTACTCGAGTATTCCCCATTGAAGCTAATACTGAGCCATCAGCATTGACAATATAATTTGGCGATAAATTAAATTCGCGCTTTTCAGTTAATTTTCTATTATTTTTCCTCATTTATTATTAGCCTTAATTGATATTTAAAAACTTTAATTTAATGATAGCCATATAACAATTAAACAGGTAACCTTATTTAGGCAAAAGTGTTTTTTTATAAAACCTTTTCTTGCTTGAATATATAGTTCCTATTCTATTCTTTTTATTAATTATTAGATTTTATCTATAATTTAAATATAAATTTAATTTATAGGAACAAGATAGTGGTATGAAATATGAAAAACTATTTGTCAGTCTCTGATTTTAGTAAAACTGAATTAATCGAATTAATTCAGTTAGCTATTGCTATGAAAAATGGTGAATCTGTCATAAAAAGAAGTTATTTTCTAGCTTTATTGTTTGAAAAACCTTCTTTAAGAACTCGTGTATCATTTGAAGCAGCTATGAAGAATTTAGGGGGCAATTCAATTTTTCTATCAAAAGAAGAAGTGCAAATAGGTGAACGTGAAGAAATTAAAGATGTTGCAAGAACGTTGTCAAAAATGGTTGATTGCATTGCTATACGAATATCTTCACACGCAGATCTTGAGGAATTTGCACAGTTTTCTTCTGTTCCTGTCATTAATGCTTTATCAGATTTAGAACACCCTTGCCAGGCATTAGCTGATTTGATGACAATTTATGAACAATTTAATGGTTTTAAGAATCCCCAAATAACTTACCTCGGTGATGCAAATAATGTTTCTAATTCTTTGGCATTGGCATCTTCAATAGTTGACATTTCGTTTACTTTTTGCGGACCAAAAGATTTTTCTATGAATAAGGATTTTGTAAATCAATGCGTGGCATTGAATGATAATTCTCTACTAATTACCGAAGACCCCAAAGTTGCCGTTAGAAATGCTGATGTAATTTATACTGATGTTTGGGCATCAATGGGTGAAGAAGATTCAATTGAGCAACGTAAGCCAATCTTTTTGCCATATCAACTTAACGATGAATTGCTTAGCTCTACAACAAAAAAACCTTTGATTATGCATTGTTTACCTGCTCAAAGAGGGAATGAAATTACAAATGAAGTAATTGAATCTCAAAATTCTATTGTATTTGAGCAGGCTGAAAATAGATTATGGATTCAGCAGGCCATTATGAGTAAATTGCTTTCAAGCAGAGATTAAGGTGATACATTTTGATTGAAATTATTTCAGATACAATCGATACGATAATTGGAAGATTTGGATTAGTTGCATTAGTCGATATTGTTCTAGTCACTATATCTTTATATTGGCTGCTATTAATCATTAGTGGCACTACTGCTATGACTGTATTAAGAGGAGCAGGACTTTTCATTGTATTAGTTTTTCTTATTTCACGAATTTTTGAATTGACAGTATTGAATTGGTTATTGAGTAAATCAGTAGGTGGATTAGTGCTTGGATTAGTTATTATTTTTCAAGCAGAAATTAGAAGAGTTTTTGAAAGAATTGGCCGTACAGGCTTACATTCAGTCTTACGTGTGTCTGATCGCAAGTCAGTAATAGAAAGCATAATTAAAACTGCGTTTAATTTGAGTAAATCACGAGTAGGCGCACTTATTGTTTTAGAAAGAGAAACGGGGCTTGCGGATATTACTGATACTGGAATATATATTCATTCTAAAATTACACCTGAATTATTAGGAAGCATTTTTACTGATAATTCACCATTGCATGATGGAGCAGTAATTATCCACGGTGAATCAATTATTGCAGCTGGTTGTACTTTACCATTAACCAGCTCATCTATCTCATCTGGTTTAGGAATGCGTCATCGTGCGGCAATTGGTCTTACTGAAAATACTGATGCAGTTGTCATTGTTGTCTCTGAAGAAACTGGACGTGTTTCCTTAGTGTCAAATGGCAAAGTTTTTCCAGCTGTTGATGAAACAGCAATTTTGCGACAATTATTTTACTTCTTTGATTTAAAGATAAATGATGAATTGAATGTTGAAGGTTCACTAGGAGTGAAGAATGAAAATTAGCTTTCCAAAGGATTTCATAGCCAATTTCTTTTCACTAGTGCGGATCGTATTCTCTCGTTCTTATATAGAATTAAAGAAATCTCCCAACTTGCTACTGTTTTCCCTGATTATGAGTATATCCCTATGGGTTTTTGTTACTGATAATGAAAATCCTATGATCACTGAAACTTTTCCAGTTTTAATTAATGTTCAACCAGTCAACATAGGCCCAGAATTAGCAGTAGCGAATAGGCTTGATAAAGTTCAATTACGAGTTTCTACTACTCAAGAAAAATTAGAGAGTTTACAGTCAAAAAACTTTAACGCTTTTGTAGACCTGAATGGCTTAGGGGCAAGAGAACAAGAAGTAGTTGTAAGAGTTGATGTTGAAAATATTAGAGGAGTAAAAGTTATTGAAGTGTTACCTGCTAAAGTTACAGTTAATTTAGAAAATTTATTAGAAAAACAAGTTAACGTTGAATATAGAGCTATTGGCTCACCGCCACTTGGATACAAGTTAGGTAAGATTAACCCTCAAAATAATGTTGCTAATATTGCAGGACCTGCATCATTAGTGAGATTAGTGAAATCTGTAGCTGCTGATATAAATATTACAGGCCTTACAGTAAGCCTTGAGCAATCTTTTAATGTAACTCCTCGAGGAACTGGGGGAAGTGAAATACAAGGGATTGCTGTGAATCCAGAATCTATTTTTTTTGAAATTGAAATTATTAAAACTGATTATATTAAAACTGTGCCATTAGAAATCAATCTTTTAGGAGAGCCGTCTTATGGATACAAGATTTCAGGGATAGAACTTTCACCTTCAGTAGTCAAAATTGGTGGTTCAATTAATGATCTTCAAAATATTAATTCTGTCCTCTTAGAATCACTTGATATAAAGAATCGCTCTACTTCTCTTTCAAAAGCAATTTTGATCCCTGAAAATGATAATTTTATTGTTTTAGAAAACCAAGTTATCAAAGCAACAGTCACGATTGTCCCAATTTATGGTTCTAGTCGAACTGTTATAATTCCAAAAATTATTGATAAGTTGAACAGATCAATCGAATTTGATGATAATTTTCAAAGCATTGACATTACTGTTCGTGGACCTTTAGAAGTTGTTGGCCAACTATCAATAAGTCAAATTAAATCTGAAATTGATTGTTCTGAATTAAAAACGGGAGAGCATATTGTTAAACCAACAATTACATTGCCTCCTAAAGTTTCCTTGGTTTCTGCAGCGCCAAATGAAGTCAAGATAATTATTGCTGAGTAGCATTGGAAAGTTGAATGACAGAAAATACAGAGCATACGGAAGATTTATTAATTGCATTAGTTGGTAGGTCGAATGTTGGTAAATCAGCATTATTTAACAGATTATTGAACAAAAACCAATCTATTGTTGAAGATGTTATTGGTACCACTAGAGATCTTGTTGAGCATGAAATTGAAATAAATAATCAATCAGTAAAAATTGTTGATACAGGTGGATGGCTGGAATTAGATGATGATATGTTTCAATTTGCTATACGAGATTCCTTACAAGAAGTTTTTCAGCATGCAGCTTTGATTTTATTTGTAGTAGATGCTTCAATGTATCCTACTGCTTTAGATTATGAACTTGTAGATGTGTTAAGAAAAAATTTTGATTTGTCAAAAGTTATTTTAGTTGGAAACAAATCAGATAAAAAAGAATCAACTTTTAATATTAATGAATACTCAAAATTTGGTTTTCGTGATCAAATTCTTGTTTCAGCCTACCATTCATTAAATATTCACGATCTTAATGATTTAATTAGTAATAAATTAAGCTTAAAATCTACTCGTGAGGTGAGCATTGATGAAACAGCCGCAATTAATCTTTCAATTGTTGGTAGGCCGAATGTCGGAAAATCTTCTCTGCTGAATTCTATTCTAGGATTTGATAGGGTTTTAGTGTCTGATCATGCTGGTACAACAAGAGATGCTATTGATATTGCATTTGAATTTGACGGCAGCATTTTTAATTTAATTGATACTGCCGGTATAAGACGTCGTGGGAAAGTCCAAAAAGGCATAGAAAGAAAATCAGTAATACAGGCTCAATCAGCTATCAATAGAAGTGATGTTACTATTTTAGTACTTGATGTTAATGATCCTTATGTTGCTCAAGATAGCCATGTTGCTAGCTATGCTCTTGATTCCTATAAAGGCCTAATTCTTGCATTAAGTAAATCAGATCTTGCAGAAGATTCTGATGAAGTACAAGCAACGATTAATCAACTTAGAAGGAAATATAGATTTGTAAGCTGGGCTCCAATTGTTGTCACATCAGCTTTACATAATATAGGTAGAGAGGCTTTATTACAAAATGCAGTTAAAATAGCAGAGCAAAGATTAATTAGAATAGAAACTTCAGATTTAAATAAATTTATTAATCAAGTTATTAATGAAAATCCTCCTGGCTTGCTACATAATCGTAGGTTAAAAATCTATTATGCAACTCAAGCAGAAACTAATCCTCCACATTTTATCTTTTTTGTAAACGACACTTCAAATATTCATTTCTCCTATAAGCGTTATTTAGAAAATAAAATTAGAATGCATTATGGCTTTGATGGCACAGCAATTCGTATGTCATTCAAAGACAAGAATGAGCAGGAGACTGAGCATTCTGAATTACTAGAAGTGGCGGAATAGAGAATATAATGGACATATATGTAATTCTTTTAAGCGGTATATTTATTGGCCTGTCATATTTATTAGGCTCAATCCCAATTGGTTTAATAGTTAGTATTAAATTCAAAGGTATTGATGTGCGAGAATATGGTTCTGGCAAAACAGGCACCACAAATATTTTAAGAACTATCGGTGTTTTCCCCGCAGTTTTAGTGATTATACTTGATATTTTAAAAGGTGGAATTCCAATAATTATTTCAAATATATTCTTTGATCAATTAATTTTTGGCACCCTCGGGTCTTTATTTGTTATTATAGGGCATTGTTGGCCTGTCTTTGCTTCATTCAAAGGAGGTAGAGGCGTCGCATCTGCATTTGGAGGATTTGTAACCATTGCTCCATTTCCTGCATTAACTATTTTATGTTTAGGTATTTTAATAATCTTTTTTACTAGATATGTTTCTCTTGCTTCAATTGCAACTGTTTTTATTAGCATGGCAACAGTTACTTTCTTAGTTTTACAAGATTCATTAGCAAGCGAAATTCTTTTATTTGCAATACCGGCAGGGCTTTTAATCGAATTCAATCATTTTGATAATATGAAAAGACTTATTAACGGATCTGAAGCAAAATTTGGTAATAGAGTTGATACAGGAAAATAAATATGAATAGTGAAGAAAAATTTAACCGAGTTATAGTTGCTGGTAATACAAGCTGGGGTACAACGTTAGCTAATCAATTTGCAAATCATGCATTCGAGGTTGTTGTGCTAACAAGAAATGAAAAAGAAGCAATAGAGATTAACCAAAAACATTGTAACGAAAGCTATTTACCCGGAGTCACTTTAAAGGAAAATGTTGTTGCTTCTAATGATTGGTCTTCAATTAACGGCGAGGATTTGATTGTAATTGCTGTACCTTCTATTTCTTTAAATGAATGCTTATCAAAAATTAAAACATTAAATGTAAACAATCTACAAGTTTTATGTGCCACAAAAGGATTGGACAATAAAACCGGATTAAGAATGTCTGAAGTCATTGAAAATGAAATAGAAATAAAATTTTCCGCAGCTATTTCTGGACCTAATTTATCTGCTGAAATCAATAAAGCACTACCGAGTGCTACAGTTGTTGCATCTATAAATCATCAATTTGTAACAAAAATACAAAACACTTTACATTCTGATAAATTCCGAGTCTATACCTCTGATGATCTTATTGGAGTTGAACTTGGTGGAGCTCTTAAAAATATTATTGCAATTGCAGCAGGTATTGTAGATGCATTTCAATACGGAGACAATGCTAAGAGCGGAGTTGTTACGCGTGGATTAGCTGAAATCTCTAGACTTGCCGTAGCAGCAGGCGGGAATGAGTTTACGTTGCAGGGATTGTCAGGTATAGGAGATTTAATTGCTACTTCATATAGCGAACATTCAAGAAATAGAAAATTTGGTGAATTGATCGGCAAGGGATATGATGCAAGCGATGCATTGAGTAAATTAAATGGAGTATGTGAAGGTTATGCTACTTTACCTTCAGCGCTATTGCTTGCACAAAAATATAATGTTGAATTACCGATATTTAATGCCTTGTCTAGCATTATTAATGACGGAGTAGATCCTGAAGATGCGGTTTCTAACTTAATGTCTAGAGATCCCCGCTAGAACAGATCAGGAGGATATATTTTAATGATCTTGAAGTCAGCTGACACTAATTTAATTTCAAAAGGCAACTTAGTTAGTATTCGTTTGAAAATATTTGATGACCTCTACAATGATTACTCATGGAGGAAAGATCCAGAAATATGCAAGTTTGATGCAGTGTCTCCTACCTCAGTACTTTTTAATGATTTTGTTGACCGACATAATTTAGAATATTCACAATATAGTAAGGAACGTGCAATCTTTTCTATTTATTCTAATTCTGAACATCAACATATTGGCAATGTTATGTTTTATAACTTAAATAACATCAAAAAAAATGTAGAAATTGGCATTACAATTGGAGAAAAAGATTTTTGGAATAGGGGCTATGGCACAGAAGCATTAACTTTGTTTATCGACTATTTATTCTCTGTTTTGAAAATTAAGTCAATTTATCTGCATACCTTAAATTGGAACGATCGTGCCTATAAAGCATTTGAAAAATCAGGATTTTCTGAAGTCAAGAAAGTTCGTCGATTAGGACATTTATTTATTAAGATGGAAATTAATAAATAAAAATATTAAGACGAACTATTCATTCCATTTAGCAAATCTGGCACCATTATTGACAAGTCATCTATGTCCCATGAGGCAGGTTTATTTATTGAACGAAATGGTAATACATCATGTCCAATAGCAATTTTTTTACCGGAACTGTAAAAAATTTTTCCGTTGATGTCCCAAGCTTGCTCTGAACACAGATAAGCTGTCAAAGGAGCAATTTGTGCTGGATCAAGATTCATGCGTTGTGCTTTTTGGTCTTCGTCAAATTTACCTTCTTGTATTTGTTGAGGTACTGATTCAGTCATTCTTGTCATGGCAGTTGGGGCTATAGCATTAGCTGTAATACCATTCCTACCTAAATCAATCGCTAGACACCTTGTCATACCAGCTATACCTGCTTTTGCTGCACTGTAGTTTGCTTGCCCTGCATTACCAGTCAACCCAGAACTAGATGTAAATCCGATTAATCTGCCAAAGTTTTGTTTTCGCATAATTACAGAAGCATGTTTTGCTAGATTGAAATATGCAGTTAAATGAACCTTGATTACGCTATCCCATTCTTCTTCAGTCATGTTGAATATCATTCTGTCTTGTAAAATACCAGCAACATGCACAACTCCATCTAATGAACCAAAATTTGAAACTGCAGTGTCAATTAATTGACCCGCATCTTCCCAGTCTGTGATCTGATGTCGAGATGCTAAAATATTTGAATTATTTTTTTCTAATTTACCAAATAGATCATTCAAAAGATCTTGATTATTGCCTGAACCGTCTAATTCACTTCCTGGATCATTTAAAATTAAATTTGCACCATAGCCAGCAAGGGTTTCACTTACTTTAGCGCCTATGCCTCCAGCTGCGCCTGTAACAACGATTGTTTTGTTTTTCAACGGTTGTTTCCTTAAGTCTGTTGCAGGCTTATCTCTGCCTGGTATTTCAATCTCCTCAAGTGGTGGAACAGGGTTTCGTTTTCTACGCATCAGAACGTAATGCATTCCATCATCAAGATCTTTGATGTCCCATATTTTTTTCTCAGTGTAAATAGAATGTTCAGGGCTTGGATGGAAGGGCAGCGATACTCTACCACCTTGAACATAAAATATTTTCCCATTAACATTTTTTGCTTTATCTGATGCTAAGTATCCAATCATTGGAGCTACAAATTCCGGTTCTTTCATTCCTGCAAAAATACTTTGTTTTTTATTAGGCTTGTCATTGCCACCTACATCCGCAGTCATTCTCGTATCTGCAACAGGAGAAATTGCATTCACGGTTATGTTGTATTTTTCTAAGTCCTTTGCAATACTTCTTGTCATTCCTGCAATGCCTGCTTTTGCTGCTCCATAGTTTACTTGACCAAGATTTCCTAATAATCCTGAGTTTGAAGTAAAGTTAATGATTCTTCCCCACTGGTTTTGGCGCATAATTTTTGAGACATGGCTAATCATATTAAAGTGTCCATATAGATGCACTTGAATAACTGCATCCCATTCTTCCTTTGACATATTAAAGACCATGCGATCTCTTAATATTCCTGCACAATTAACTAAGATATCTACCTGACCCCATTCTTCTATTGCTTGATTAACTAATTTTCCTGCTGATTGATAGTCTGCTATGCTATCAAAGTTTGCAATAGCTTTACCACCAGCGTTATTTATGTCATCAGCTGTTTTTTGAGCAGGTGCATTATCTTCGCCACTCCCATCAGCTGCTGAACCAGGATCATTGATTACAACTTTTGCACCATTCTCTGCAAGAAACATTGCTACGCCTCGGCCGATCCCTCTTCCTGAACCAGTAATGATTGCAACTTTATCATTTAAATGCATATTTTCTCCATTAATTAACTTCACTTAACTGCTTAAAGCTGTTCTAATTTTGTTCTTCCAAAATTCTAACACGGTTTTTTTTAATTTCTGCCCAGATCTTGACCAGCTCATCATCATTAGGGATTATACAGAAATCTTTGTAATTTGTAAGGCTTCCATTAGTTAAATCAACTGGCCAAGTATGACCTTGTTGAATTTCTTTAATCAATTCCTCATATGTAGATATATTTTTTGGAAAATATGTAGCAACCTTACCAATATCAATTTCATCATGCGTATCAGCCGAAGCTGTATAGTACATACCAAGTTCAGAAGCAAGATCTAATGAAAATTCATTATTTTCAATATTTGCCCTGCCATTTAAAACATCCATCGAATAACTAATTTCAAATAAATTTACTTTTTTTGCACGCTCTAGAGCTTTTGCATTTTCTGACTCATTGTCCCAATCACTAGTTTGTAGTACTACAGGATGAGGTTTCCATCTTCGATAGGGATGTTGTGCAATCCAGGCACCATTATTGTCTTGAACTACCTGGTTTAGTGTTTTATGTTTTCTAAATGAATCATTGTATTCATCAATACCAAAAACAAGAACATGCCCATCTTCGACATTGACTTCTATTCCTGCAAAAACCATGAAGTTATGCTTTTTTGATAACGACTGAGCTTCTTTAAAACCAAACACCGCATCATGTTCAGTGAAGACAATTCCATCCAAGCCTCTTTCTTTTGATAAGGATATAGTTTCATCAGGATTAAGCTTCGAATCCCATGAACCAATTTTTGTATGATTGTGCAGATCAATTAACATTAGCTTACCTATCAACAGTAAGTATTATTGTTCCTGTTGATGCTAATGGTCCACCTGTTCCGTTGACAATCGCTGATTTTGCCGTAGTTTGCCTGCCATCCAAACCAATCGCTTTTCCAGCAAGTTGTCTTTGTGCTTCTACAAGCAGAAGCATTCCATACATTCCAGAATGAGAATATGATAAACCACCACCATTCGTATTTATTGGAAATTTTCCTCCAGGACTTGCTAAGCCATTTTTCCACAAATTAGTGCCTTCTCCTCTGGGAGCCAAGCCAACCATTTCTGCAGTTACTCCAGCAGTATAAGTGAAGGAATCGTAAAGCATTGCCATTTCCATGTCTTTAGGACCCATACCTGCTATTTCATAAGCTCTTTTTGAGGACAAGTGAGCTGAAGTCATAGTCATGTCTTCCATTTGCGACATATTAATATGGCTAATTGCTTCTCCTGAGCCCTCTATCCATACAGGATCATTTTTATATTCTGCTGCTTGTTCTTTTGCAGCTATTACTACTGCTCCACCATGATCGGTAACAAGACAACAATCCAATAGATTCAGGGGCCAAGCAATAGGGCGAGAAGATAAAACAGTTTCAATATCTATGGGGCCTCCAAAAGGATGCGTTTCCTTTGAATGCATCACTGCTTTGGGATTTAAAGTTGCCCACTCTCTAGCAACAACTGCAATTTCTGCAAAATCTTTTTTTGTGACTCCAAATTCATGCATATATCTATTCATAGCATGGGCATAATAAGTCGGTGCGCCCCAAAGCCCATATATTTGTTCAAATTGCATACTAGGATCCCAGGGATCATAGTTAAAACCACCTCCTGTACCCTTATTGCCTCGAGCACGAATTGAGTGACCAACTTCTCCATGGGATATTACTGCATTATTGATCATGCCGGAGCTTATTGCAGCTATTGCATGGTTTACAAAAAAAATGAAACCTGCGCCACCTACATACGTACTATCAACATATTTTGGCTTAATGCCAAGATATTCTGCTAATGCAATAGTTTGAAATCTTCCTGCTCCACCCGTAACAAATAAACCTTCTATGTCATCAATATTCAAGCCTGCATCATTTGTTGCGTTTATGATTGCTTCAGTATGCAGGGTTAAGGAGTCTTTGTTGGTATCAAAACCAAAGGTATCAGATTCTCCAACTCCGACGATTGCACCAGCTCTACGCAATTTCTTTGTCATTTATACAATCTCCCAATATGGCATATAAATATCATCCTCGACTTTTTCAAATCGAATTTCTACATCAGCACCTATTTTAATTGAACTTGGATCCTCTGGATTTGCATTTGCTATAACGCTTAACATTCTTACATTTTCTTCAGTATCAATAAATGCTGTTACAAAAGGTACTGCCTCTTTCCATCCATCTGTTGCTATGTGTTGAATTGCAAAAGTATATATTGTTCCTTTTCCTGATGCTTGCTCCCAAATGATATCTCGTGAGTGACACCCTTCTTTTGGACAGATTGTTCTTGGATAAAAGAAAAATTTTTTACATGAATTGCATTTTGGTAGCTTGAGAATATTTTTTTTGGCACCATCCCAAAATTCCTTTGCATTCAAAATATCTGGGTCTGGTATAGGACCAAAATATACTTTATCTTTATTTTTTTCTTTAGACATAATTTTTTACTTATACATATATATTTGAAACTCTATTTAGAAGTATAATCAATTATTGCATATGAAACCATTGAATGCTAAATTCGAGATGTATTATTTCTACTAATGTTTGGAGTATAAATGATTGTCGAACAGTATGTTAGAGTTTTGATTCTCATTATTCTTGCAGTTGCCTTTCCTCTATTACCATTAGCAGTTTCTTATTTATTTAGTAAAATTAATTATCGTCCTGCCAATGCTAATGATGTTAAGTCATCTATATATGAATGTGGAGTGGAAGCTGCTGATATAACCTGGAGGCAATTTAATGCTAAATATTTTTTGTATGCACTAGGCTTTGTAATCTTTGATGTTGAAGTAATCTTCTTGTTTCCATGGGCAGTTATCCATACTGATCAAGCTTTTTCAATATTAATTAAAGTAGCAATTTTTGTTATTGTTTTAGCATTTGGTCTTTTTTATGCATGGAGATGGCGAGCATTGGAGTGGCAATCATGACACTAAATACTTTGCAGCTCTCAGGGCAAGAATTAAAAACAATTATAGATGAAAAATTCCCTAATGTAATAAGTAATTTTTCATTAGACTGGGTAGAAATTCCAATTGCAAACTATCTAGAAATAATTAGCTGGATGAAACATGAGCCTAATATTGATGCTGCGCAGTTATCAAATATAACTGGCGTAGATATGATTGATTCATTTGAAATACACTTACATCTTCAATCTTTAGATTTAAAAAAATTATATTCTATAAAAGTAGTTTTAGATCGAGATAAACCAGTGATACCTAGTCTCTGCAGTCTTTATATTGGAGCCAATTTACAAGAGAGAGAAATCTTCGATCTTTTAGGAATCAATTTTGATGGCCACCCAGATTTACGAAGAATTTTTCTATGGGAAGGTTTTGCAGGCCATCCTCTTCGTAAAGATTTTTTACAGATGGAAGATGGAAATCCTGGTTTACCAAGGTTTCCATTTGAAGAAGAAGGAAAGCAGGAAAGATAGTGGCTGTCCAAGAACAATATGAGCTTAACATCGGTCCTCAGCATCCTTCTACTCATGGTGTCTTTAGAATCAAAGTTGCAATGAATGGTGAAACGATTGAAGACTTAGATATGGTTGTTGGATATTTACATCGTTCTATGGAGAAGCTTTCTGAAGAACGCACCTTTACTCAAAATATCCCCTTTACAGATCGCGCAGATTATTTAGCTGCAATGTCAAATAATTTAGGATATTGCTTAGCTATAGAAAAATTATCTAATGTCATACCTCCCCAACGAGCAACTGTTTTGAGAGTCATTTTTGCAGAATTACAAAGAATTGCTAGCCACGCAATGGCTAATGGAACATTAGTTTCTGATGCTGGTGCTTGGCAAACACCCCTGATGTATATGTTTAGAGAACGCGAAAAGATTTTGGATCTTTTTGAAATGACATGCGGAGCAAGGCTGACTACCAATTATATGCGTATTGGTGGCGTTGCTTTTGAACCGCCTGATGAATTTTATGCTCAACTTAATTCTTTATTAGGCGAATTACCAGATAGAGTCGATGAGTATATGGACATGTTAAGTGATAATGAGATATTCATAGCAAGAACAAAAAATGTAGGTATTATAACTCCAGAAGATGCTATAAACGCTTCTTTAAGTGGACCGGCCCTACGTGGCAGCGGTGTTCCTTGGGATTTGAGAAAAGCTGAACCATACTGCGGTTATAATGAGTATGACTTTGAAATTCCTGTTGGCAATACTGGTGACTCTTATGATCGTTTTATGGTACGTTTATTCGAAGTAAAAGAGTCTGTAAAGATTATTAAACAGGCTTTAAGCATACTACCAAAAGGAATGCATAAAACGCAAATTCCATTAGCCCTTCGACCAGAACCAGATCAAGTATATTTTCGTACTGAAGGACCAAGAGGAGAACTAGGTTATTTCGTAATAACTGATGGAGGCCCTGCGCCTTACCGCATGCATATCAGAGCACCTTCGTTTATTAATCTTTCCTTATTAAAACAATTAGCTATTGGCAGTTCTCTCCCTGATGCTGTAGTCACCCTAGGTTCCATTGACATTGTTGTTGGAGAAATTGACAGATGATAAAAAATATTGTTTCAAACCAAATTTTTATGAAGATTGGCATATTCTTAGCACTATCGATTTTTATAATTTTTGGCTATTTGGTAAGTGCATATTTATTTGATCTATCTATTTTTTCAGAGCGTATATTTGATTTTTTTCTGTCTCGTTTTTCTTATAATTTTGCCTATTTAGCATCTTCTATAATAGGCGCACTAGGAATTATCTCTTTTGTAGGCTTAGTTCTACTAATTGGTTCTTGGGTGGAACGAAGAGTGATTGCTCGATTTCAAATTAGAGTTGGGCCAAATAGAGTTGGGCCTTTTGGCTTATTGCAGCCTTTAGCTGATGCAATAAAATTGATGCAGAAAGAGGTTCTTGTTCCAGATATTGCCGATAAGTTATTGTTTTTAATACCACCAGTAGCTATTTTTTTACCTGCTATTTTAGCTTGGGGCCCTATCCCTTGGGCACCTAACATGTCATATCTTGATATTAATGTTGGAATATTATATGTATTTGCAGTTAGCTCCCTAACAGTTCCTATCATTTTTTTTGCTGGATGGTCATCTATGAATCATTATGCTCTTTTAGGCAGCATGAGAACAGTAGCTATGATGGTCTCGTATGAAATACCTGTTTCATTATCTCTTTTAAGTGTTGCGCTTGTAACAGGTACTTTGAATTTCCATGAAATAGTTATGTGGCAATCAAATAATTCCATATGGCTAGGTTTATTTATGCCTTTTGCTCTATTCACTTTTTTCTTCGCTTCAACAGCTGAAATTAATCGTACACCAAATGATATAGCAGAGGCAGAATCTGAAATTGTTGCCGGTTATCATATTGAATACTCAGGTATGAAAGCTGGCTTGTTTATGGCTGTTGAGTTAGGTAATGCTGTTTTGCTTGGAGCTTTAATTTCTAGCTTGTTTCTAAATGGATGGTTTTTATTTGGTATTGAAAATTTTGTTCCGCCTTATATTATCTTTATCGCTAAAACAGTCCTTATCTATTTATTATTAATTTGGCTTCGTGCAACTTTCCCTAGGTTTCGACTAGATCAACTGATGAATTTTGCATGGAAGACTTTAATTCCTGCCTCCATTATACATTTTTTTGTAGTAGCAATTGAAGTTAGTGTTATTTCTAATTTTTCTGATGTTCCTTTCTTAATTTTTATTTTCACTATCGTTAACGTATCTTTAGTACTGTTATTAGCATACTTATGGGGCAAAATATTCAATGTTGAGCAATATCAAGCAGAAAAGATTCAACCCAAATTTGCTACTTCTATTGGAGGATTAAAGGCAATGAAAAAGGTGAGTTCAATTGATTGAATTAAATATATACAACCTTGCTTTTTTGTTTTTCTCTTCAATAACTATATTATCAGCGATTGGCGTAGCTATCATTAACAGCTTAATGCGCTCTCTATTTCTTTTGATCATATCTTTTATTGGAGTTGCTTCTTTGTTTGTTCTGTTATCAGCTGATTTTATTGCAATTGCTCAATTACTAATATATGCAGGCTCAATATCTATTTTGTTACTTTTCGCAGTCATGTTGACTCCTGAAATATCAATAAATAATCAAAGTTCGAAATATTTTTTATTTGCTGCGTTAGCGAGTATATTGTTTATTTACATGATGTTTTTATTCATATCTATTTTTGATATTAATCAATTAACTGGTCTTAATTTAGGTAAATTAAATTTTAATGATACTATTGATAAAATTGGCACGCTGCTTCTTGGAAAATATATTATTGCTTTTGAATTAGCATCTATTTTACTACTTTTTGCCTTAATTGGCGCAATATCAATTGTTCGAAGCGATAAGTCAGATTTTAGTATAGTCACCTCAAGAACCGAGGAAGAAAAATAATGGTTAGTTTAGAAGCATATTTATTAGTAGCTAGCATTTTATTTGCAATTGGTTTATTCATTGCGCTAGGTAAGAGAAATTTAATTTCTATTGTGATGGGTATTGAAATTATGCTTAATGCAATCAATCTAGCTGCTATTTCATTTGCGCGCTATGGAAGCATGTTTAATGATCAAATTGATGCATTAGCAGGACACGTTCTAGTTATTTTTATTTTAACTGTTGCTGCAGCAGAAGCAGCTATTGCTCTCGCTTTATGTGTATTAGTTTATAGGCATCTCAACACTATTAATGTAAGCGATATGAATCAGGCAGGATAAATTATGTGGAAAAAGTCATTTGATGTTCAGACAGGTTATGAAGCTAAAATTTGGAAAGAATTATTTAATCAAGAAGCAATTTCTGTTAGAGTTGTCCCTCCTTTGAATCATGGCTCGATGCTTGAACCTCGTTCAATATGGGTTCCTGATGGGAAAACACATTTAATTAAAGAAATTAAAAATAAAATCTAAGGAAAAACATAGTGCAGATTAATGAATTATTTATATGGCTCATACAATTTTCCCCAATTATAGGATGCATAGCAATTCTATGTTTAATGCATAACAGAAAACATCTTGCTCCTTTTATAGGATCTTTCAGTGTTTTTGTCGCATGGATTTTTTCTTGTTGGCTATTAATATCTTCTTTTAGTGAAAAAGGTAGCTTATTTATAAATAATCAATATGAGTGGCTTAGCGCCTTTGATATGACTATTAGCTTAGGGGTAATGTCTGATGGCCTAACTGCTATGATGTGTTTCGTAGTAACAAGTGTTGATCTGCTTGTAGAAATTTTTTCGAAAGGCTATATGGAACATGACAAGGGTATTGCTAGATATTATATTTTCTTATCCATTTTTATCTTTAGTATGTTAGGCGCGGTTCTTGCAGTTAATTTATTACAGATATTTATTTTTTGGGAGCTTATGGGTTTATGTTCATTTCTTTTAATCGGATTTTGGTTTGAAAAACCTCAAGCAGTATCTGCTGCAAGAAAAGCTTTTTTGATTACCAGATTGGGTGATTTGGGGTTTGTCGTTGCATTAGTTGTGATTTGGAATGAAATAGGCACTTTAGATATAAGTCTCATAAATGAATCTGCGGGGCAGTTCTCATCTCTAGCATTATTTCTTGCTACTTTCGGACTTTTATGTGGGGCGATGGGAAAATCCGCTCAATTCCCTTTACATGTATGGCTTCCAGATGCAATGGAGGGGCCTACACCAGTTTCAGCGCTTATTCACGCCGCTACGATGGTTGCAGCTGGAGTATTTCTCATTGCACGTTTTTTTCCGCTTTTCGAACTTTCCAATGATATTCAAAACATCATGCTGTTTATAGGTCTGATTACTTTGTTGCTCACTGGCCTTTTAGGTATTGCTTCTAATGACATTAAAAGAGTTTTGGCTTATTCTACGGTTTCACAATTAGGATATATGTTTGTTGGATTGGGGCTAGGTGCTTATGTTGCGGCAATCTTTCACCTAATTACACATGCTTTTTTTAAAGCACTTTTATTTTTATGCTCTGGTTCAATTAACCATAGTACCGATACATTTGATATGAGAAATATGGGCGGGTTGTATAAATTGATGCCTTACACATTCCTAACATTTTTTATTGGTTCACTTTCTCTGTGTGGGTTATTTCCTTTTGCTGGTTTTTGGAGCAAAGAAGCTATTATTGGGGTTGCTTATGAAAAAAATATTTATGTTTTTGCTTTATTGATGCTTGGAGTATTCATCACTTCATTTTATGTTTTTCGAGCAGTTATTTTAACTTTTTTTGGTGAATTTAGACCTTCAGCTTCTTTTAAAGATAAGGGCATGCATGTACATGAATCAGCTCCAGTGATGACAGTGCCACTTATTATATTGTCAATTCCAGCTATATTTATTGGATTCATTCATTTTGCGCATATCTTTGAAGAAATGTTATTGCACGCGAATCCATTTTTGGATCATGCGCATGCTGAACATCATTTTCATTTATTTATCCCTTTACTATCCACATTATTAATTGCTGGTGGAGCCTTCTTAGCTTATTTGATATTTTTTAAAAATGCTCTTAGGGATTTAAGAATTCTTACTAATAATTCTTTTTTAGTAAGAATATTAAATAAACGATATTATATTGATTACCTTTTTGAGCAATTTTTTGTCAGCAAACTTTTGCTTAAAAATATTGGGAGTTCACTTGTTTATTTTGACAAACATATAATTGATAAAATTGTTAATGGATTTGGTCGCTCTTCCATCTATTTCGGAAAAATATTTGTTCGTTCATTTAATGGCGAAATACAATTTTATTCTTTTGTAATGATTGCTGGCTTACTTATCTGCCAAATAATTATTTTCGTTGTTAGCTATTATATATTAGGACTATAAAATGATTGCGTTAATTCTGTTTATTCCTTTTCTTGCTGCATTCATAATAGCTATATTACCAAAGGCATTAGAAAATCAAAGCAAAAATCTTGCTTTATTCGCTTCGATTATTAATTTTATAATCTCAATAACTATTTTGCTAATAACCGATCTTTCAGCTGGCCAATATATTGGAGTTAATGAAGTCATTTGGGCTCAAAATTTATTCCCCTTTGAAATTAAATTTTCTGTCGGAGCTGATGCACTTGCTCTTATTCTAATAATTTTAACAAATTTATTAACTATTGCGGGAGTTTCGATTTCATTTCAAATTAAAGAGAGATTGTATTTCGTATGGTTAATGATCTTACAGGGTTCAATTATTGGGGTATTTGCCTCAATAAACTTAATTCAATTTTTTATTTTTTGGGAACTTGAGCTAGTGCCAATGTTCATGCTAATTAATTTTTGGGGCACTGGCAACCGTGAATATAGCGCAATGAAGTTTGTCTTATATACTTTAGTTGCTTCTGCATTTATTTTGATTGGAGTTATTTTACTAGGTTATAGTGCCAATAGCTTTAATATTATTGCAATTAATAATAGTGGATTTCTTGTAGAAAGCTGGATAGTCATCTTTGCTTTTTGGACACTATTAATTGGCTTTTTAATTAAATTACCTATTTTCCCGTTTCATACATGGTTGCCTGATGCACATACTGATGCACCAACTGCTGTTTCAGTAATATTGGCAGGCATTTTATTAAAAATGGGCGGATATGGCATAATTAAAATTGTTTTACCAACAATGGGATATTTACTAAATGATTATGGTGCATTTCTAGGATTTTTAGGCGCATTTTCTATAATTTATGGAGCTATACAAACATTAAAACAATCTGATTTAAAAAGAGTCATAGCATTTTCTTCAATTTCTCATATGGGTTTTGTTCTAGTCGGCATTGCATCAAATTCTCCTATAGGAATCCTAGGAGCAGGATTGCAATTAATAACTCATGGTTTAATTTCTGGCCTTCTATTTTTGTGTGTTGGTTTAGTGTATGAGAGAACAGAAACTAGAGAGATTACCAAGATGCAAGGCTTGACTAAACAATTTCCTCTTGTAACTTTAATAATGATGACAGCAGGACTTGCTTCACTAGGCTTGCCAGGACTTGTTGGATTTATTGCTGAAATTACCATATTTATAGGATCTTTTGACACTCGCCCAATAACTACAATTTTTGCTATTACTGGAGTTTTGTTTAGTGCCGGTTATATTTTATGGACGATGCAAAGAATATTTTTTGGACCAAGCAATAAAGAATATCATTCTAAGGATATTTCTGATTGGCCACAATTTTTATCAGTTGGCGCATTATTGCTTCCAACGATTATTTTTGGTGTTTATCCCCAACCGTTAATTACAATAATGGAACATGGACTTAATTTTTTAATATGAATAGGATAGTAATTTGAACTTAGATGCTTTTGTCATACTATTGCCACCTTTTATAGTCCTTCTAGGCTCTATTTTGATTTTGTTGTCATCAATGTTTTTACCTGGAAGATCGCTCATCTTAGTGATTTTATTGATTTTTTTAGCGTCTATTATTTCTTCAATAATCAATATGACTTCTCAGGTAACTGGTTTATTTTTTTCTAATACATATTTAGTTTCTGATTTTGGCTCACTCTTAGAAATTTTCTTTGCTTCAAGTGGGCTTATAGTTATTGCCTTTTCTTATTTTGCTTACAATCTACGTGATCAAAAATTACTGTTTGGTGATTATGCTGCATTGACAATGGCAGTATTAGGCTCAGCAATGATTTTAGTACATTCTGTTGATTTAATACTTGTTTTTGTAGCCCTTGAAACAATTGCAATTTGTCAGTACATTCTTGTTTCATTGCCGCGTACGGAATCAGCAGCAACTGCATCAATAAAATATTTATTGAATGGTGCAATTGCAACAGCAATCTTTGCCTTTGGTTTAGTTTTTCTTTGGGGTGCTACTGCTTCAACTAATATTATTGAGATTGGTAATATTGTTTCAGGCTTTGATGGCAATGCTATATCAATTGTCTTATTCAGTGTTATTTTTATGACTGCTGGAATTGCATTTAAAATGGGGCTTATTCCATTTCATAGCTGGCTACCAGACGTATATTACGGAGGGCCATTTAATATAGTAGCTTTTTTATCTGTAGTGTCTAAGGGTACAGCTTTTGTCTTTTTTGGATTTTTTGGAATAATGCTTGTGAATAATAATAATGATTTTGCAATCTGGTGGTCTATATTGATTGCTTCATTTGCTATTTTATCAATGACGCTTGGAAATGTTTCAGCATTACAATCGAATAATGTTAAAAAAATATTAGCTTTTTCATCAATAGCGCATGCTGGATATTTTGCTATTGGAATTATTGCGGTGTTGCTAGGGAATAACATTGGATTCAGTGCAATAGTTTTGTATCTTATCGCATATGGTCTTGGAAACCTGTTAGTGTTTTTTGTTAGCGCATTAAATTCACAGGCCGATAATAATTTTGAGCTAGAGTCATTTACAGGTCTTTTTTATAAGAATAAATCTTTAGCTATTCTTCTCACTATTGGATTGTTGTCACTTACTGGAATTCCACCTTTTGCTGGTTTTATCGGTAAGTTTTATTTATTCTATTCAGTTTTTCATGTTGATTATTGGTGGACTTGGGTAATAATTATTTTTGCCGTTTGTAATACAGTTATTTCTGCAGGATATTATTTTAGGTGGATAAAGATTATATTTAGTAATGATTTAAATAGAAAGACTATTAATCTTCCAGCTAATGCAGGAGTCTATCTTAAAATTATTTTAGCCTTATTAGCCATATTAATTATTCTGTTTGGAATTTTTCCCGATGTCGTTGTTTCTAATACTTCAGACGCACTTAATGCTTTAAGGTTGATTATTAACTAATGAACAAAAATATTGTAATTCAATGTAAAAATGTATCTAAGGTTCCATTAACAAAAAAAAATATTAATTTTTTAATTCAGGATTTATTGCATCTATTGAAAATCAAAACATTTAAAGCGAATATAATTTTTTGTTCTGATAAAGAGTTAAAAGATTTAAATAATGAATTTAGAAATAAAGATGAAGTTACTGATATTTTAACTTTTCCGTATTCTAATGACTTTCCTCATCTACCAATTACAAAAGAAATTATCAAAATGAATGGAGATATTTTTATTGCTACAGAATATTCTTTGCACAAAGCAATGACAAAAAAGATTTCTCATACTCTTGAGCTTAAACACCTAATTGTTCATGGTGTATTGCATTTACTAAACTACGATCATGATACTAATAATGATGATTTTTTAGAGATTGAAGAAAGTATTTTAGGCAATAATATACATTGATTGCCAATATTATTTTCTATTGTGGTAGAATCAGTTTGAAAGTGATGGCTTAAATATTTATGTCTGCAAATTATCAAGCTGTTTTATACAGAAAATGGCGCCCAAAATCATTTAATGATCTAGTTGGACAAGAATCTATTGTGCAAACTTTAGTTAATTCTATTTCCAATAATCAAATGGCTCATGCTTATCTATTTTCAGGACCTAGAGGGACAGGCAAAACTACAGCAGGTCGTATTTTTGCTGCTACAGTAAACTGTGATTCTAGCGATATGCAATGCGTAGAAGCTTTTTTTGACGGTAGTGCTTTATCCCTAATTGAGCTGGATGCCGCTTCAAATAGAGGTATAGATGAAATCAGAAACTTAAAAGAGAATATTGCATATATGGTTGGAGACAAAACATATAAAATATATTTGATTGATGAAGTTCATATGCTGACAGATGCAGCATTTAATGCACTTTTAAAAACATTAGAAGAGCCACCTGAACATGTTATTTTTATTTTAGCAACAACCGAACCACATAAAGTTCCTGCAACTGTTCATTCGCGGTGTCAAAGATTTGATTTTCATAAAATATCTACTACAGATACAGTGAATAGGTTGTCACTTATTGCCCAAGAAGAATCAATTTCTATTTCTGATGAAGCTTTGACTTTGATTGCTAGATTTTCACAAGGATCACTACGCGATGCAATAAACTTACTTGAGCAATCTTCAATTTCTATCAATGGTGACATAAATATAGATGATATTTTGCCAATTTTAGGCATAGATATGAATGCGCAGTGTGCACCTTTTCTTATTAATTTAGTCAATAGCGATCTTGAAAAATGCTTATCGTCCATTTCAGAAATGTTTAATGACGGTGTAAATTTTAAAGCATTTAAAGATCAATTATTAGATTTGATGAGGGCATTATTGCATGATAATAATGCCAATTTTCAAAATATTATCACTGATCAGGAAAGCTATGCAGAGCTCAGACAACTTTTGAATGGTCAGATTCATTTATTGACACTAATTATGAAGAAAATTTCTGCTGTGAACTTCTATACAGATCATTATTACCCTTTGCCACTAGAAATTGCCATAGCCGAGATATGTTCTGGCAATGTTAATGAAAATAAATCTACTTTAAAGAACACAGATAATGCACATAATGCAGCCATGTCAAGCCAAGAAAGAGACATTAAGCCGAAAATCAATCAAGATGCAGTAACCCAGGTAATGGTTGAAGAAACTGATCAGACAGCCCCAGAAGAAACTGATCAGACAACTCCAGAAGAAACTGATCAGACAACTCCAGAAGAAACTGATCAGACAACTCTAGAAGATGCAGAGCAAACAATTTCTACAAAAGAATCTAATAAGGCAGCAGCCAACAATCTTGAAGGCAGCAATGAATCTATTGTTGAATTAGCTATTTCAAAATGGGCTTCAATAAAATCAGAGGCTCGAAAAGGCAATAATAAGGCAGGGGCGTTAATGAATTCAGGATGTTTTGTTAAAGGAATAAATGACAATATTTTAATTATAGGATTTAAATTTGGAACTCATGTTGATTTAGTGAAGAATTCCGATAATGGCAGTGTCCTCATTGCAATTCAAAATGCTGTAAATAATGTTCTAAATACTAATTTAGTTGTTCAAGTAGAGATTGCTGAAGAAATTCAAAATGATTCAGTCGGCAATGAAGAAGGCCAACATCTTGTTGATGAAGCAATTAAACGTGGCGCAAAGATTGTTGAATAGAAAAATGGCGTATGGCAATCAAAAACAAAATAACTATATCATACAAGAGCTCATTGATTTGTTTAATAAGTTTCCTGGTATCGGACCTAAAAGCGCGCAAAGATTAGCATATTTTACTATTAACCAAAATCATGATGAGGTAAAAAAATTTGCTGAAACGCTATTGCTAGTTAAAGAAAAAATAAGTTTATGTGAAATTTGTCAAGATTTTACAATTGATCAAAAATGTAAATGCCAAGATATAAGCACAAATAAAGAATTATTATGTGTTGTTGAAGATCCAATGGATATTATTGCTATTGATAACTCAAATGCTTATTCTGGCACATTTCATGTTTTGCATGGAGTTATATCTCCTACACAGGGCATTGGTCCTGACGATCTAAAAATCAAAGAACTTGTTGATAGAATATCGCCTGAAGCATCTTTAATTAAAGAAGTAATCATTGCTACAAATCCTAATTTAGAAGGAGAAGCAACTGCAATGTATATTACTAAAATGCTTGAACCCTTTAATGTAAAAGTTAGTAGGTTAGCTCGAGGATTACCGTCAGGAGGAGATCTTGAATACACAGACGGCGTTACTATTGGTAAGGCGATTGAATATCGTCAAGAAATTGAGTTATAATTTTGGATCAAAAAAGAATACGAACGTATAAAATTGATGCAATCATTTTAAGTCAAAGACAATTTGGGGAAACAGATAAATTAATCACTGTTTTTACAAAAGAATATGGTAAAAAAACTATTATTGCTAAAGGTATTTCAAAATCAACTAGTCCACTGGTATATCACTTAGACAATATGAATTTAACTAAACTTGTAATGTCAAAAGGGAAAAATCTTGATTTAGTTACACAAGCATCAGTGATTGAGTCCTTTGAAAATATTAGAAATACTTATGAATTAATGATTCAAGGTTTGTATGTGTTGGAGTTGGTTGACAAATTTTCGATAGACAACAGTATTGATGTAGAGCTTTATGATTCAATTATTGCAACTTTTACTCGGATTAACAATAACGAACCTTTATTGTTAAATATCAGATTGTTTGAATTAAATTTGTTAAAATCATCAGGCTTGATGCCTGAATTTAATCACTGTATTGATTGCAGTGTTCCGGTATCTTCTGAAAAAACATTTGTAAATGTAAATATCGGTGGAGTGCTATGCTTAAACTGCAAAGATCGTTATTCAGACAATATTCTATTAAGTGTGCCTTCAATCAAAGTTCTTAGAGCTATGTTATTTGAAAATTATCAGCAGATAAAAAACATCAAGATTAGTTTAGAAATTTATGAAGAATTAGGCAGTATATTAGCGCAGTTTATTAATTATCACTTACAAGAGCCTACAAAAAGTCATAGATTTTTAAGCTTAAATTAATTATTTTGTTCTGCTAATAATATTATTTGCTATAACTTCATAGGCATGTCTTGTGCGTGGATTTAATTCTGAGCGCATAGGCTCAATATTATCAACTGCAGTATCTGCAAACTTCTTTGCAATTTTTTGACTCTCTCTTAAAACATTTGAATCTTTTATTGCTTCGATTGCTTTTTGTAAGTTAGATTCTCTTCTGGTTCCCTTGAAGGCTTGTTTAATGAAGTTATTTTTTGGATTATTTTTCATAAAAAGTAAAGCTGGTAAAGTAAGTTTTCCAGAAAGAAGGTCTTGACCTATAGGTTTACCTAACTCTTCATCACCTGCAAAATCAAGTATGTCATCAATGATTTGAAATGCTATTCCAAGATTCAGCCCATATCTTCGCAAGCATAAAGTTTCTGCTTCAGCGCAATCTGAAACAATGCCGCCACCTTCTACAGCTGTAGAAAAAAGAGATGCAGTTTTACCAATAATTTTATCGAAATAATGCTCCATGCTTGTGTTTAATTCAAAGGCCGATGCATTTTGAGCTAGCTCTCCAGTCACTATGCTGCGTAGCGTCCTTGAAAATAAACTAATAACCCTTACGTTGTTTGTTTCTGCAATAAAGCCTGCTGCTGTTGCAAATAGATAATCACCAATTAAAATACTGTTTTTATTGTTAAATTCCATTGCTGAGCTCGGCTTACCTCTTCTTGTAGATGCTGAATCAATAACATCATCATGAACTAAAGTTGCTGTATGCAGTAACTCTACACTTGCGGCCAGTGGAACTAAGGCGTCAACATTATAATTTCCAGTCTTGCCTCCTAATAGTGATAATGTAGGACGAATCAGCTTACCCTTTTCACTTAAGATGGACTTTAGCATAGTAGTTAGAAGGGGATTTTCATGCTCTGTTTCTTCATCAATTTTATTTTCAACTAAAATTAACTCACTTCCTAATGCCGGCACTAAGAATCTTGAATTGATATCCTTTTTTGATTTTCTAGACATACTGTTTCCTCTCCTATATTTCTAATTTAAATAATTTAATTGTATTCTGATAAATATTTTTTGCGATAAATTCTTTCTTTTCAGATCTTATTTTAACGATTTCGTCCAAAGTATAATTTATATAAGCTGTTTCATTTCTTTTGCCTCGATTTGGAACTGGTGTTAAATAAGGTATGTCAGTTTCAATCAATATCTTATCTAGAGGGAGCAATGCAACAACATCCTTTAGAATGAAATTTTTTGGGTAAGTTACTGTTCCAGGAATTGATATCATAAATCCTAGATTAGCATATTCTGTTGCTAAAGCAAAATTTCCAGAAAAACAATGCATCATTCCAATTGGTTGTTTATCTCCTAAATAATTGCCAACCCTAATTTTCCATTCTTTGAGTATTTTAAAAGTATCCTCTTCTGCATCTCTAGAATGAATGACAACTGGCAATTTAGATTCTACTGCTAAATTCAGCTGCTCGTTAAATGCATTAATTTGTGATTCTTTGGGTGAATGCATTCTGTTATAATCCAATCCAATTTCTCCAATACCAACAAATTTTTTATCTTTTGATAGATTAAATAATTGATTTTTTTCATAATTAAATCTATTTGCATAATGAGGATGCAATCCAAAAACTGGATAAATAAAATCATATTGCAGTGACAAATCTAATGATTTTATGCTTGAGTCAAAATCACATCCAACTTCAATCATTGCTGCTACATTGTTGCTTCTTGCTTGATCAATAAGTGCAGTTCTATCATTATCAAATTCTTTAGACCAAATATGACTATGTGCATCAATGATTTTAAAGTTACTCATATTTTTTTAACGCTAAAAAATTTTATTTATTTCAGATAATTCTAATTTTTCAAAAAGAATATCTAATTGTTTTAATTCTGTTCCAGGTATAATTTCTTGATATTCCCATTGAATTTGTGAGTAAATTGATTCATTTCCAAATGTTTTTAAGACATCATTTGAGCTAAATGGTACAAATGGATAGAGCAAAATTGCAATATTGTATATCGCTTCAAGAGCACAAAAGATTGATTCCTCAGCAAGCTTTTTATTTTCCTTTATTTTTTTCCATGGCTCTGTTTTTTCAAGATATTTATTTGTTTCTTGTGCAGCATTCATAATTGATGACAATGCTGCGCGTAATTCTACTTTTTCAATTTGGTTGCCAGCAGTTATGTAGGTATCTTGAATGTATTTTTTTAGATCATTAGATTCACTCATAGATGATTCTTGGGTAGGAATCTTATTACCCATCCTGTTGTTTGTAAAAGAAATGACTCTTTGTACTAAATTACCCCACTTTGCAGCAAGTTCATCATTGTTTCTGCTAACGAAATCTTCCCAATTAAATTCAGAATCCGAGGTTTCTGGCATAATACAAGTTAAATAGTAACGCAGCTGATCAGCAGAAAGATGTTTTAAATAATCAGGAACCCAAATAGCAGTATTTCTGCTCGAAGACGCTTTATCACCACCCATCATGACATATTGATTAGCAGGTATATCATAAGGTAAGTTTAGTTGCCCATATCCAAGTAATATTGCGGGAAGAATCATTGCATGAAATGGGACATTATCTTTTCCTTGAAAATATACCGTATGTGCATTTTTATCTTTCCAAAAATCTTCCCAATTCAATCCTGAAGGATTATTTTTTGAATATTCAATAGTAGCTGAAAGATATCCAAGTACAGCTTCAAACCAAACATAAATCTTTTTGTCTTCATAACCATTCATTGGTATGTCAATGCCCCAATTGATGTCTCTTGTAATTGCCCTGTCTTTTAAACCATCATTCAGTTGCCCTAAGGTGAAATTTCTTACAGCTGCTCGCCATTCTTTTTTTGTTTTTATCCATTCAATTAAATCATCATTAAAATGAGAGAGCTTTAAGAAAAAATGCTCAGATGTTTTAACTATTGGCTCTGTATTTGAAAGCTTAGATTTGGGGTTAATTAATTCCAATGCGTCCAATGTAGAACCACATTTGTCACATTGGTCTCCTCTTGCGCTTTCATATCCACATCCATCTTTTGGGCAGATGCCTTCAACATATCTATCTGGCAAGAAACGTTTGACTTGAGTATCAAATAGTAAATCTTGCTCTTTGAGATACAGCAAATCCTTTTCTAGTAATTTTGAAAAAATATCTTGTACGACCTCCTTATGATTGTCAGTGTCAGTTGAAGTAAAATTGTCAAATAAAATACCCATTCCTCTGAATGTTTCAAGAAATGAATTATGAAACTGTTGAAATATTTTTTCTGGGGTTGTATTTTCTTGCTCTGCACGAACTGTCACTGGGGTGCCGTGTGAATCAGAACCAGAAACCATTAATGTATTGTTGCCTGCCATGCGATTATATCTAGCAAAAATATCAGCAGGTAAATATGCACCTGCTAATTGTCCTAAATGGAGGTCACTATTTGCATATGGCCATGCAACACAAACTAATACGTTTTTTTTAGAAGAAATTTTTTATTTCCTTTATGACGAAATTTATGTATTTTAATACATATATATTATAAAAGGATAAATGTTTTATACACAAATATTATTTATTCATAACAAAAGATGCCACGATATTTTTTTGTTAGATATAGCGCAATTTAACTTATAAGATTAAAATCAATCATTAATTAATTATTTTACATTAAAGGATTAGTATGGCTCAAAACCCAAAGGAACTTGATAGAGCATGGAGTTTTGATGATGTTGCAATTGTTCCTGGTGCTGTTACAACTAACCCTCAATTAGTTGAACCTAAATTTAGTCTTGGAAAATTTGAATTCGATTTACCGATTATTGCATCAGCAATGGATGCAGTTGTTGATGTGAATATGGCTGTTCAATTGTCTAAAATGGGTGCTGCAGCGGTTTTAAACCTAGAAGGTATTCAAACACGATATGAAGATACTGAAGAAATTTATGCATCTATTGCTGATGCAGATAATAATGAAGTAACTGCCTTAATGCAAAAAATATATTCTCAGAATATTGATCCTAACTTAATTTCAAAACGAATTGAAAATATTAAACAAAATGACGGGGTTGCAATAGTAAGCGCTACTCCTCAAAATACAAAAAACTTTGCGCCTATAGCCAAAGAAGCCGGGGTTGATATTTTTGTGGTACAGTCAACAGTTACTACTGCAAATCATGTTTCAAGATCCCTGCAAGGATTACAACTTGATCAACTTGTTAAAGAAATGAAGGAGATACCAATATTAGTTGGCAATACTGTTGATTATGCTGCAACAATTGAATTATTAGAGACTGGCATTGATGGGATTTTAGTAGGCGTAGGCCCTGGTGCAGCTTGTACTTCTAGGGAAGTTCTTGGTATAGGCATGCCTCAAGTTTCAGCAACAATTGAAACATCACATGCACGAAATACCTATTATGAAAAGACTGGCAGATATGCACCTATTATAACAGATGGAGGCATTAGGACCGGAGGAGATTTTTCAAAAGCTATTTGTGCTGGGGCAAATGCAGTCATGATTGGCTCTCCTTTTGCTTCGACTCTTGAAGCACCTGGGAAAGGTTTTCATTGGGGAATGGCTACTCCGCATGCAGAACTTCCAAGAGGCACAAGAGTTCATGTAGGCCAAGAAAAGTCATTAGAATCATTGCTATTTGGTCCTACTTCCTTAACTGATGGCACAGAAAATTTAATTGGTGCTCTAAAGACTTCAATGGCCACTTGTGGAGCAACAACGATTGAGGAATTCCACAATACAAGAATGATTATTGCGCCAGCAATAAAAACAGAAGGTAAGATTTATCAAATGAAAGCAGATTAATGCCTGCTTCTTATAACCGCAATTCTTTTTATTTCTTGATAATCATGAATAAAGCTTAGTTTAAAGCCCGGCAGAATCTTATTTATTATATTCTTTAGTTTTTTATCTTGATCAATGCCAATTTCCAGCATTATTGTACAGAAACTTTGATTAGATGAAACTGACAATTGTTTTAAAAGTGCAACTATTAGCTCAATGCCATCCGTTCCTCCATCCAAGGCCTCTCTTGGTTCTGCGAGTCTTATTTCTTTTTGAAGATTGGACATGTTATCTCTATCAATGTAAGGAAGATTAGCAAAAATTAAATGAGGCGTCACATGAAGTTCATCTAATAAATTTGAGCTAATGATATTAATTTTGTCATCAAGAAAAGACTTCTTAACATTCTCTCTGCAAAATCGCAATGCGTATTCTGAATTATCAATGGCAAAAAAATTAATATTTGAACTCTTTTTTATATTTTTTGCAATACTAATAATAATCGCTCCAGAACCGGTACCCACATCTACAACATTAATTTTATTCTTATCATGCATGATTTTTTCTATTTCTAAAATTCCATACTCAACAAGTAATTCAGTTTCATTTCTAGGTATTAATACACCATAACCAACTGAAAAAGGTTGGTTCCAAAAATATTTTACAGAGATTATGTATGCTAAAGGTTCTCCGCTTATTCTTCTAATCAAAATACGATTCAATTTTTTAATATCAAAAATATGAATATATTTTGTAAAGTTAATTCTCAAGTCTATAAATTCTGTTTCAAATATATGACTTAAAATCAACTCAGATTCTATATAAGCCTCTGTTTCATCTGTAATACTTTCTATGATCATCAAATGTGACATTGTGTACTTCATGAGCGTATTTAGAGTCAACTCATGCATTTCGAGTTTCTTATCCATTACTCATGGATTCCTTTATAAGCTCTTCTTTTTCAATTTGTTGCAAAGAATCAATAATTTCTTCTATTTCCCCAGATAAAAATTTAGCCATTCCATGAATACTTTTATTTATACGATGATCGGTGATTCTATCTTGCGGAAAATTGTAAGTACGAATTTTTTCTGAACGCCCACCTGACCCAACTTGTGATTTCCGTGCTGTAGCTCTTTCTTCATGTTGTTTTTGTCTTTCAAATTCATAAAGACGGGCACGTAAAACAGATTCTGCTTTTTGTTTGTTTCTTGATTGTGAACGTTCGTCTTGACATGTGACAACAAATCCACTTGGCTCATGAGTTAAACGAACAGCCGTCGCTACTTTATTAACACTTTGACCACCTGCACCTCCAGAATGAAATATGTCTACCCGCACATCATCCCAGTTGATTTCTATATCTATATCAGTAGCAGCAGGCAAAACTGCAACAGTTGCTGCTGAAGTATGAACTCTTCCTTGGGTCTCAGTTTCAGGAATTCTTTGCACCCTATGAACTCCAGATTCAAATTTAAACTTAGAATAAGCACCTTTTCCTTTTATATCAGCAATTACCTCTTTGTAACCTCCCGATGATGAGCCCGAGGCATTAATTATAGTCACTTTCCATCCAAGATTTACTGCAAACTTACTATACATTTCAAAAAGATCTGCAGCAAATAATGATGCTTCATCTCCTCCAGTACCTGCGCGAATTTCTAGAATAATGTCATTTTCATCAGCAGGATCTCTGGGTAAAAGTGAGTCTTTGAGCTGAATCTCGATTTCAGTATAATGAATCATCAATTCATCTTTTTCCATTTTTGCCAAATCTGCAATTTCTTGTTCGCTGTCTTTCATTAACTCATTTAATTCTTGCAATTTGTTTTGCAATTCTAAAAATTGAATATATAGATTATAAGTATTTTCAATTAAAGCGCGTTCTTGAGCAATGTTTTTAATTTTTCCACTATCTTTTATGATTTCTGGGTCAGCTAATTGTTGAGTAAGGTCTTCAAACTTTTCTTTAATTTGTTCTAAAATTTCAAGCATTTAGCCTCTTAAATATTGTCTTTCAACTCATTTATTTTTTGGGTTAAGTCATTTAGATTAATTGAAATATCTTCATTATCTGATGCTAAAAATTTAATCGTAATACGTTGGTTCTCTAATTCTTGTTTTCCAAGAATCAATACGTGTTTTGCATTAATATTATTTGCCGCTCTTAATTGACTCCTTATTGAATTTCTATAATCGCCCAAGGTAAAAGAGACAGCAGATTCTGCAAATGATTCAAATATATTAAAAAAATATTTAGATGCATCTTGTGACAAAGGAGCAAGATAAAGATCTAGACTTTCTTGTGAGTATTTTTTTTGACTTACAGCAATTGTTCTTTCTATTCCTGTTGCAAAACCAACTCCAGGTATATCCTTGCCACTTAATTTTTTGATTAAGTTATTATACCGCCCTCCTGCTCCAATAGTAGATTGACTAGATTCTGTTTTGGGTTCAAATTCCCATACTGTGTCAGTGTAATAATCAAGCCCTCTGACTATTTTTGAATCAATGACATATTGAATCTTCATACTTTCTAATAGTTGTGTTACTTGATTAAAATGAGCCTCTTCATCTTTGTTTAAAAAATCTAAAATTGTAGGAGCATCTTTAATGATTTCTTGATCTGTTGTTTCCTTTGAATCAAAAATGCGTAGCGGATTAATTTCATAACGTCGCTTTGAATCATTAGACAAGTTATTAAATTTATCTTTGACAAATAATTTAAATTCTTTTTCAAATTTTTTTCTTGTTTCATGTCCTCCTAAGGAGTTAATTTTCAATTTTTTTTCTTTAACTTCAAGGTTGTTAAAAATATAATTTTGTAAAAAAATTAATTCTGCATCTGATTCTGGATTATTTACACCAATTGATTCGGCTCCGAATTGCCATAATTGTCTATATCTTCCAGCCTGAGGTCTATCGTATCTAAACATAGGTCCAAAGTATGCTAGTTTTACTGGTTGACTTAAATTCGACATATTATGTTCAAGATAAGCCCTGCATACACTTGCAGTTCCTTCTGGGCGCAATGCTAAAGTACTTTTGCCTCTATCTTCAAAAATGTACATTTCTTTGGACAAAATATCTGAATCTTCCCCAACAGTTCGAGTGAAAACTTCTACATTTTCTACAATTGGCGTTGTAATAAACTTATAGTTCATTATATCCATAGCATTTTCTACAATATGCCTAAGCTGTCTCCACTGATTTGATTCATCAGGGGTGAGATCTTTCATGCCTCTAGGTGTTTGCATTTTATCCATATTTATATTATATCTAACTATTGTATTTTCACATTATACTTAATAAGTTACTGTTATTAATATTATTCTTTATAAATAGGATACATTATATGCCAACAAAAGAAGAAATCATCATTAAACCCAATGATCTTATAAAAAATGCTAGCACTTATCTTGATGATTCTGAAATTTTGCAACTAAAAGAAACAATAAAATTTTCTACCAATGCTCATAAAAAACAAAAAAGGTTATCTGGAGTAGATTACATCACTCATCCACTAGCCGTAGCCTTTTTACTTACAGAGTTAAAAATGGACTTGCAGGCTATTCAGGCATCATTACTTCATGACACTTTAGAGGATTGCGGTATTGAACCCGGTGAAATTGATAATTTGTTTGGTAATGAAGTTACCAAGTTGGTTCAAGCTGTAACAAAAATTACTTCTATAGAACTGACAAACATGAATCAAATAACACCTGAATCTGAAACTATGAAAAAAATGTTTTTAGCAATGGCCGAAGATGTTAGGGTTGTAATAATCAAAATTGCAGATAGATTGCACAATATGCAGACCTTGCAATTTTTATCAACTAAACGCCAAATAGAAATATCTAAAGAGACTATGGAAGTTTTTGCTCCTCTGGCTGATAGACTGGGTATGTGGCAATATAAATGGCAATTAGAAGATCTGGCCTTCAGTTTTCTAGAACCAAATATTTATAATCAAATAGACTCAATGATTGCATCATCTCATCCAAATCATATTAGTTATATTGATAAAATTGTAGGCGCAGTAGAAGAAGAATTGAAATCCAACAAAATTGATGTTGAAGTACAAGGGCGTGTTAAACATATATATTCTATTTACAAAAAAATGCAAAGATATGCAAATGAAGGCAAGAAAATTAGTGAGATATATGATTTATTCGCTATTCGCATTATCGTAAATACTGTCCAAGACTGCTATTTATCTTTGGGTGTTATTCATCAAGCTTGGAGGCCTATTCCCGGGGCTTTTGATGATTATATTGCAAATAGCAAAGATTCTCTATATCAATCAATACACACTACTGTAATTGGACCAGATAATAAGCCTTTAGAAGTTCAAATCAGAACTGGAGATATGCATGAACGAGCAGAAATTGGAGTAGCAGCACATTGGAAATATAAAGACCAGAATATCGATAATATTGATCCCAGATTTGAGAAAAGATTAGTTTGGCTTAGAAGCATTCTTGAACGACAAATTGAATCTACAGATACAGATGAGTTTATAGAATCGCTTAAGCATGATTTATTTCAAGATCAAGTTTTTGTTTATACGCCAAATAGCGATTTGAAAATGCTGCCATTTGGTTCAACTCCAATTGATTTTGCTTTTTCTGTACATACCGATCTTGGATTTTATTGTAAGGAAGCTATAGTTAACGGTAGCCCAGTTTCGTTAAAATACAGATTGCAAAATGGTGATATAGTAGAAATAATACGTACTGCTAAAAAAACAGGTCCTCCAAGAAAATGGTTGAATGAATCAGCAGGATATCTTGGAGCCAATAGTTCGAAGCAAAAAGTTAAACAATGGTTTAGAAGGCTTGAAAAAGAACATAACATAAATAAAGGCAAGGAATTTTTATCCAAAGAATTATTTAGATTAAAAATCAATAAAAGGCCCAAAGGATTTACGAATTTGATGGGGTTTAAAAATTTGAATGATCTTTATGCCTCTATTGGCTATGGTGATGTATCAAATAAAAAAATTGTTCAAAAGATTTTTGAGAATACTGATGAATTTCTTTCCTTAAATAATGCAATACGAATTAAATTAACTGCAGTTGATAGAGTAGGGTTGCTTAGAGACATCACAACAGTGATTTCATCATCCGGAGTGAATATGATTGAAGTTAAAACCGAAGAACATGATGATAATAAAGTTAGTATATTTATGACGCTGGAAACAAATAGTGGTAAAGAATTTGCAAACTTATTTTATGATTTAGATGTAATTAATGATGTGATAACTCTTGAAAGAGTGAGCCGTACGTAATAGTGTATTGGTTATTCAAGTTATAAAATTATTTAAGAAGTAAAGGAGTATAAGTTGCCTAAAAGTAAACATAGAAAAAGAAAAAAGCAAAATTATCCTTCACGACCTAAGTCACAATCAACTGAATTTACTGGTTTTATGGGCTGGATGCAGAACAATCAGAAATGGTTTTATCTTGGTGGAATATTATTTTTAGTATTAAGTTTAGGTGCTTCAATTATTTTTTCACTAGTTCCGGATCCTGAACCACTTCCGCTTCCTGAAGAATCTGTTGAAAAATCTATAGATGATGATAAGGCAAATACGAAAGATGAGGAAGCCGTCAAGTCTAAAATTGTAAGAAGATATTCTTCGCCACCGGAGATGAGCATTGATGTCAATAAAAAATATCAAGCAACTATTGAAACTATTAAAGGCAATATAGTTATTGATTTATTTGCAAAAGAATCACCAGGCTATGTAAATAATTTTGTATTTTTAGCAAGAAATAATTTTTATGACGGCCTTACATTTCATAGAGTGCTTGCTGATTTTGTAGTGCAAGGGGGAGATCCTACTGGAACTGGTGCAGGCGGACCAGGATATTCTTTGGAAAGAGAACTAAATGATATTTCTTTAGAAGCTGGAATTATTGCAATGGCACAATCATCTACAGTAAGCGGTTCTCAATTTTTTATTGCCTTGAGTGATGTTAATTTTTTAAAACAACAAGGTTTTTCGGCATTTGGAAAAGTTGTTAAAGGCGCTGGTGTTCTAAATCAGATTCGTTTAAGAGACCCTGACCGCGTTCCAAGAAGTGCACCAGCTGAACGCATTGTTAGCATCACAATCTCTGAGCAATAATTTATTCTCGCCAATTGACATCAGCTTTTTTTTCTAAAAATGCCATGATCATAATAGCTGGAAAAAAGAAAGCAAAAGCAACAAAAGACTGAAGGATGTAGCCGGCAAGTAATAAAATAATTCCTAATGCAATTGCAAATGACATGCAAATAACTGCAAAAATTCTTGAGATAAGCACGTAGAGAGGAATATTTTTCATTAAAATACCTTGTAAGGTGGTCGGGGCTACTGGATTCGAACCAGTGACCTCTCGGTCCCAAACCGAGCACTCTGCCAAACTGAGCTAAGCCCCGTTATATCAATTATGTAACTTTTATATGTTAAAAGATTTTCTTGCTAAGTTCAAAGAGAATCTTTCCTTACTTATGATACTGCAGTACCAACAATTGAATTTATGTCACTAATATTGTTATCTTTGCAATACTTTTGAAGATTTTCAATAATTTGCCATGGAGCACTGGGGTCAATGTATGTTGCAGTACCAATTTGAGCTGCTGAAGCACCAGCCATCATTGCCTCTATTACATCTTCTGCATTCATAATTCCACCTGAAGCTATAATAGGAATTTTTGCACTTTTGTAAGAGATATATATATTGCGAATAGTCATAGATTTTATTGCCGGGCCAGAAAGGCCTCCAAATTTAGCACCTAGGACAGGTTGTCGTGTATTGATATTGATTGCCATAGCTGGATAAGTGTTACTTATTGTTACAGCATCAGCGCCATTGTCTTGTAACACAGATATAATTTCTTGGATATTTGAGACTATTGGAGACAATTTGACAATGCATGGTTTTTCTGTTTTCTTCCTTACTGCTTGCATTACCTCTTTAGCAAGCTGAGGATCTTGGCCAAATTCGATGCCACCGGCTTCAACATTTGGACATGAGACATTTACTTCTAATGCATCAATCGAATCAATCTCATCAAATAGTTCAGCTAAAATGCCGTATTCTTGAATTGTGTATCCCATAATATTAACAATTGTTGCAACTTTCCATTTTTGCCATATTGGAACAATTTCCTTGATAAATTTGTGCGCACCAATGTTCTGAAAGCCTATTGAATTAATAAGCCCAGACGGAGTTTCTATTAATCTAGGAGTATCATTACCTTCTCTAGGTTTTATTGTGGTACCTTTTGAAATAATGCCGCCAAGCTCATCAATATGTTTATGCTTTGACATCTCTAGGCCATTGGAAAATGTTCCTGAGGCAACAAGAATGGGATTAATTAATGTAAGATTTTGTTTTCCTGAGTCAATTAATGGGACAGATAGATTAACCATATTAGATTTCGTATAATGAAAAGTCTAACATCATTATAATCGATTAAACTAATATAGTAAGAAAAATTTGCCTATTAATTTTCAAAATTTTTGTCAGTTGTTGTTGGCATAGGGATGTTGTTAGAATAATTGATTTCAGTTTTTCTTAAAGTATTTGTTTTTTCCCACATAATACTTTCAGAAGAATTAGAAAAAACCTTCTTTTTACCACAAAGCTTACACAAGCCTCTACTGTCTTTTCCCTGTGGCGGTGAAATCACCCAATGATGTTTACATAATCGACGATTGACAGATTTCGTAACAGTGGTTTTCTTTTTTTTCATCATTCCTCCAACCTAGAATAATAAAAATAAAACATATATTTGTCTATTAATATAAACGCATAAATACTGTTTAAGTTACCATATATTACAATAATTGTTCAAAATATTTTTTAGTTGAGGTTAAGAATTGAATAATAGACAGGATAATCAAAGATCAGTACCAGGAATTACTCATCTTATTGCTATTGCATCTAATAAAGGCGGAGTAGGTAAATCAACCATATCTACTAATTTATCAGTAGCTTTACATAAAATAGAAAATAAAGTTGGCGTACTTGATGCTGATATTACAGGACCAAATATTCCTAGAATGATGGGAATTTCTCCTGGCTCTCTGGCCAGTGAAGGTGAAGGGCTTAGGCCTGTTGAAGCACACGGCATTCAAGCTGTATCTTTAGGATTAGTATTGCCTCCTGATACGCCAGTTGTTTGGAGAGGGCCAATGATTGCATCAGGACTTAAGCAAATGCTCTTTGATGTTCAATGGTCTGAATTGGACTATCTTGTTATAGATTTACCACCAGGTACATCTGATGTATCAATGACCTTAGCTCAAGATGTCATGCTTTCAGGAGTTGTTATTGCAACAACACCTCAGGAAGTTTCTCTTGAAGATGCAAGAAAAGCAGTAGCGATGTTTGATAAGTTAGGGGTGCCTATTTTAGGCTTAATAGAAAATATGTCCTCAGAAATTTTTGGTATTGGTGGGGGCAAAAATGCAGCAGATGATTTAGGGCTGGACTATCTAGGTTCAATTCCTTTGGATAAAGACATTAGAGTCGGCAGTGACACTGGCGTTCCGTTAGTTGCACAAAACCCAAAACATCCAGCATCTATTACTTATATAGAAATCGCTCAAGCTATTCATGAAAAATGTCTAATGATAAAAAATGAAACAAGTTCTTTTCTTAAAAGAGAGCTTACTTAATTCAAAATAGAAAGGTTAATCACGTGGATGAAACGAATAATAATGTAAATGGAGAAAATTCTAACAATACTTCTAATAATGTAATACAGGTTCGCAAGAAATCAGCTACAACTGAATCAGAAGAAAGTAATTCTAATGTTAGAAAAAAACAAAATGTTAAAAATGACACAAGGTCAATAAATAAATCTAGACCATCAGCTAGCAATAATAAATCTAAACAAAAAAAGGTTGCAAAAATAGAAAAAAATGTTCAAACAGATCAGAATAATGATTTAGACATTGAAGAGCTAGTTAACCAGGTCAATATGCTTAAAAAATCACTCGATGCTTCTGTTATTAAGCAAAAAGTAGGTATTTTTGTTGATGTGCCTAATCTTTTGTATGGAGTAGATGTTGATGATGGAACAGAAATTGATATGGGCAACTTGCTTTCCTTGCTTTCAAAAGATAGAGAGCTTGTTCGTGCTACAGCCTATTCACCTATTGTGGATGATTCAGATGAACCACTTCAAGAACAAAGGTTTGTAAAACCCTTTGTTCAGCATAATTATCGAATAGTTACTAAACCTATGAAAAGGTTTTCTGATGGCAGTGTAAAAGGAAATCTTGATATAGAACTTGTAGTTGATATGATTACTATGTCAGATCGACTGGATGTGATTATACTTGTTTCTGGTGATGCTGATTTTCTAAAAGCGATTCAGTATGCTCAATCAAAAGGAATTAAAGTAGAGGTCGCTTCGTTTCCAAAAAGCACTTCTGTTGAATTAAAGGCAGTTGCAGACGAGTATCTTGATCTAAGTAAGCTATATAGCAAAATACAGGCTTAATTAGCCATATATTTCAGCAAGACTAAATGTGGGCCCTTTAGTACAGATTAATCTGGCTTTGTTATTCTTATCTTTAATAGCACATCCATAACAGATACCTAGCCCACATGCCATTTCTTTCTCAAATAGAGCATATGCTGGTACTTGATTATCAAAGGCATTAATAATTTTGTTTGCTGACTCAAACATAACTTCTGGACCACATAGACATATTTCATCTGCCCAATCTTTATAATTGATGATTTTATCAGTGACAAAACCTTTTTCTCCTTCAGACCCATCATCTGTCATTACTTCAACTTCTATTTCTTCCTGCAATTTTTTTAATGGGAATAGGTTTTTTTTATCTCTTGCTCCAATCAACAAAACTACATTTTTTTTTGAACTGATCAATTCATCTGCAAACCAAACTAATGGTGCTACTCCAATGCCGCCAGCTATTAACAAAAAGTTGTCAGCTTTTCTATTGTATGGAATAGGACTACCTAAAGGCCCAATGATTTTTATGCAATCACCCTTTTTCATTTTAGAAATCATAAGAGTCCCTCGGCCTATGGTATGGTAAAGCACTGAAAATGTTTTTTCACTGTTATTAACTCGATGTATTGACATTGGCCTACCTAATAATGGCTCATAGCTCTCAGATGGGAAAAGCATTACAAATTGCCCTGGACTGGCATTACTAATTGATTCAGATTGCTTGATTGTTAATAAATAAGTGTTTCCGTAAAGATTTGAATTATCGACAATTTCTAATTTTTCAGAATCCATTATTTATCTCGATATTCTATAAGAGGCTTAATTGAATAATTCCCAGGATTTTTTAATGATCTAATTGCAGCTATAGCTGTATCTAAGGAAGTAAAGCAGGGTATTTGTTTTTCTGTGGCAGCTTTTCTAATTTGGAAACCATCTCTTAAATGTTGAGGCCTATTACCTTCTAATGTATTAATAACAGCACCTATTAGTCCATCATTAATTACATCAACTACACTCTGCTTGCCTTCTCTAGCAGCATCCTGAATGTCTTCTTCAGTTTCTATCTTTTTTACTGTAATTACTGGAATACCAAGCCCATGAATTAATTCTGCGGTTCCACTTGTTGCGTACAATTCACAATTAAGTTTATGAAGATCTCTAATTAATGGGATAGCATCTGATTTTTTTTGATTGGATATAGACAACAAGAATGAAGTTTTTGGTTTAACTGAAATATTTGCTGCGATTAATGATTTTGTTAAAGCTTTACTAAAATTGTCATCAACGCCCATCACTTCACCTGTTGATTTCATTTCTGGTCCTAAATAATTATCAACTCCAATAAGCTTTGACATTGAAAACACAGGTGCTTTTATTGCTACTAAAGTTTTTGACTTAAATAGACCAGTACCATACCCTAAGCTTTTTAATGATTTACCTCTCATTACTTTTACTGACAATTCAATTAAGGGGATACCAGTGACTTTCGAAATAAATGGAACTGTTCTTGATGATCGCGGATTCAATTCAATAATAAACACGTCTGAGCCCCCTTGTTCATTTTTTGCTACCACGTATTGTATGTTCATCAAGCCTTTAATGTTGAATTTCTTTCCAATCAATGTTGTGTACTTTACTATAGTGTTTATTTCTTCTTCAGAAATATTTTGGGGCGGGTAGACTGCCATAGAATCTCCAGAATGCACGCCTGCTTTTTCAATATGCTCCATAATACCTGGAATCAGAATTTGCTTCCCATCACAAACAGCATCTACTTCAATCTCTAATCCTTCAAGATATTTATCAATTAGAATTACACTAGAAGATTCTTTGATTGCTGGTTTTACGTATTCAATTAATTGATTTGCATTTGATACAACTTCCATTCCTTGGCCGCCTAATACGTAAGATGGTCGAACTAATACTGGATATCCAATCTGCTCAGCTACAGATAGAGCATCTTCTAAATTATTTACTGCCTGTCCAGGTGGTTGAGGTATCCCAAGTTCATTAATAACTTTTTCAAATCTTCCTCTGTCCTCTGCAAGATCAATGGTTTCAAATGACGAACCAGCTATTGGATACCCAGCTTCAGTCAGAGGCTTGGCTAGGTTAACTGCTGTTTGCCCGCCAAATTGAGTTATTGTTTCTGGATAAGAACTCTTTTTATTCTTTTCATTTTCTAAAAGATCGAAAATGGATTCATCATCTAAAGGCTCAAAATATAATCTATTTGATGTATCAAAATCTGTTGAAACTGTTTCAGGATTAGAGTTAACCATTATTGAGTCTACACCTAATTTTTTTAATGTTTGCGCTGCTTGTACTGAACAGTAATCAAATTCTATACCTTGCCCGATCCTTATTGGCCCCGAACCAATTACAACCATTCTTTTACTATCAATTGGCTGAGCTTCGTTTTCTTGTTCATAAGATGAATAAAAATATGGAGTTGCTGCATCGAACTCCCCAGCACAAGTATCAACCATTTTATAAATTGGCTTAATATTATGTTTTTTTCTAAGGGCTCTGATTTTTTCAGCGGAATTATTTGTTAAATGTCCTATCACTCTATCTGAAAAACCTAACTGTTTTGCACGAAGTAAATTATGCTTAGTAATTTTTTTAAATGACTTTATTTCTCTTTCATGATCAACAACTTTTTTAATTTGTGTAATAAACCATGGATCAATTAGTGATTCTTGCATAATTTTTTTGACAGATGTTTTTTTTCTTAATTCATTAATTATTTCCCATAACCTTAAATCGGTTCCTCCTAAATAATTCTGATTTTTATCATCACTATCAGCTTTCCATAAGTAATCTTTTCCTAGCTCTAATGAACGAATTGCCTTTTGAAACGCAGTTGGAAAATCTCTTCCTATTGCCATAATTTCACCTGTAGCTTTCATTTGTGTACCAAGATTTCTATCTCCAGAGTGAAACTTATCGAATGGCCAACGTGGAATTTTGATGACGCAATAATCTAGCACTGGTTCAAATGCTGCTGAAGTTTTTTTTGTTACAGAATTTATAATTTCATCAAGTCTTTTACCAACAGCAATTTTTGCTGCAACTCTTGCAATGGGATAGCCTGTTACTTTTGAGGCAAGAGCAGATGAACGTGAGACTCTCGGATTCACTTCAATTACATGATAAGGTGTCGGTTGCGTTTCATCTGATTTCCACTTTGCTACTTCTAGGTTTGGTGCTAATGCAAATTGCACATTGCAACCACCTTCGATACCTAACTCTCTAATAATTTTAAGTGCACTGGTCCGTAACATTTGATACTCATCATCACTTAATGTTTGTGATGGCGCAATAACAATAGAATCTCCAGTATGAACTCCCATTGGATCCATGTTTTCCATGTTACATATAGTGATACACGTGTTATTGCCATCTCGCATAACTTCATATTCAAGTTCTTTCCATCCTATAAGAGCTTTTTCAACAAGCACTTGATTGATTGGGGATAAAGTCACCCCAGATTTAACATACTGCTCATATTCTGCTTTTGTGCTGGCTATTCCACCGCCTGTTCCACCAAGTGTGTAGGCAGGCCTAATTACTAGAGGCAGCCCCAGTTTTTCAAGTGGCTTTTTTGCCTCTTTCCAAGAATTAACAATGAAGCTTTCTGGTGTAGGCTCATTAATTGAATGTAATAATTTTCTAAATTCATCTCTGTCCTCAGCCAATTTAATTGACTTAATGGGCGTCCCAAGCAACCTTACATTGTATTTATCTAAAATACCAGCTTCTGCTAAATCAACAGCTAAATTTAATCCTGTTTGCCCACCTAGTGTTGGCAAGAGTCCATCAGGTCTTTCTTTCTTAATAATCCTTGTTACGCTTTCAACTGTAAGAGGCTCTATATATGTAATATCTGCAATGCCTTCATCTGTCATTATCGTTGCAGGATTGGAGTTAACTAGAATTGAAGTAATGCCTTCTTCAGACATTGCTTTACAAGCCTGAGTGCCAGCATAATCAAATTCAGCAGCTTGCCCGATGATTATTGGTCCTGAGCCAATGATAAGAACTTTTTTTGGTTTTTTCATTAGTTGTGATACCCCGTTCTATATTCTTTCCCCATCAGAGGGATTTCTGCGATGATGTCAGGATCATTTATTTTTAATTGTGGATCAGATGCCATCCTAACTAAATATACATAATCAACAGTCAATTTAGACATGTTATTTAAATTGACTTTATTCAATTGATTATTGATATCGCTTTTTTTGGCTTTATTTAAATAAGCAATATCTATTTTAGGTAAAAAGTGATCAGATTCTTCATTGACCTGACTGTCCTGATTTTTGAATATTTTATTAATATGGGGAACGCCAAGCATAAGTTGTTTACGAATCTTTTTAAAATTATATCCATCATCAAATGCTATATATAATGCATCGCTGCTCATTCCGATCTTGATTGCGCTTATTTCAAATGGATCTATTCTATGAAGTCTTGGAGAAGCATTAACATAAAATGATTCTACTTGAGACCACATAACATCATCAGGTTTTAAAAAACCAATAAAGCTTATTGGCAGATATAAATATGAATTAGGGAATAAAGTGACTCCATTTATATTTCCAAGATTAGAAATTGCTTCATTCAGGTTCTCCACAAATTCTTCATTTTTCAATCCAAAAGGGATCATAAATGATATCCATTGCTTCCAACTGTGTGTTTTTTGTTCATAGTTTTTCCAGAAATCTTCCGTTTCATTAATTTTATTAAATTTCTGAGAATACTCGTCTATTCTATGGAGGTATTCTTCTTGAGATGAATTAAAATTATTCTTAGAAATAGAGATTGAAGAATAAGGTTCAAATGAAGTAAGTTTAGTTGGTTTAGAGTTATTCAAAGTCTACCCTTTCCTTATTTTGTCCAGAAAATTGTTAAAAATAAACTCTGTATCATGCGGTCCAGGTGATGCTTCAGGATGGTATTGAATTGAAGATACTGGGAGTGAAGCATGCTTCAATGCCTCAACATGACCATCATTTAGGTTTACCTGAGAAACTTTCATCTTTTTTTCTAACCCATTTGGGTCTATAGCGTAACCATGATTTTGAGAAGTAATAAATACTTCTTTTGTTGTATTGTCGAGCACTGGGTGGTTAGAACCTCTATTACCATAAGGCAGTTTATATGAAGTGGCACCATATGCAATTCCTAGGATCTGATGACCGAGACATATACCCAATGTTGGATATGATTCTGAAATTTGTTTAACTGTTTCAGCGATTTCAAGTAACTTCATTGGATCTCCTGGTCCTGGTGATAAAATTACGCCATCTGGATTCAATGATTCAATTTCTTGGTATGTTGCTGTATAAGGCATGACTATTACATCACAACCATTTTTTTCTAAGATGCGTTTTATATTATTTTTTACCCCAAGATCTACGATAACTACTCGGGTGGAATTACTTGGTTTTTTATTTATTGCACTTGTTTTTTTTGTTGAAACTTTAGATACAATGTTTTCGCTACCATATTTTGGAAATTTCTGAATATTTTTTAAAATATTTTTTATATCATTGCTAGTTGAAATCGCGCCCATCATGGTCCCTTGTCTTCGTAGATGTTTTGTAAGCGCTCGTGTATCTACATCAGTAACAAAAGGAATTTTGTTTTTGTTTAAAAAGGATTTCAATGTTGCTTTATTTTTCCAATGAGAAGGGATTTCAGTAAGCTCTTTAATAATAAATCCCTTTACCTGTACTTTATTACTTTCATTTTGGTCCTCATTTGTTCCATAATTTCCTTGCAATGGATAGGTCATTACCAAAATTTGGTCATGGTAAGAGGGATCAGTTAAAGCTTTTTGGTATCCTGTCATTGATGTAGTAAATACAATCTCGCCTATGTGTTCAAATTTTTTACTTGCATATCCATCAAATATTTTACCGTCTTCAAGTACTATTGATGCTTTATATAACTGTCTCATTTCGCTGCATGCTTTCTATGATTAAATATGATTTTACCTTTATGCAATGTCATTACAACCTTTCCTTGAAAAACATTATCTATATAGGGAGAATTTTTCCCCATTGAAATAATTTGCTCTTTATCGAATGTCCATTTTGTCGATTTGTTGATTAACGTTATATCTGCATCTTGTCCAATTTCTATTTTCCCAATACCTTCCATTCCTTGAATTTCATTTAGATTCCAAGCTTTTACCGGACCGTAGGTCATTTTATTAATTAATTTTTCAAATTTGATTTTTTTCTTTTGTACTAAACTCATACCTATTGCAAAAGCACTTTCTAGACCAGATATGCCTGGGGGAGCTTTTTCAAACACGACACTTTTTTCTGCAAATGTATGAGGTGCATGATCTGTTGCAATTGCATCTATAGTGTCATTGTTTAGGCCTTCAATGCAGGCATCTATATCTTCTGCTTCTCTCAGGGGTGGGTTGACTTTCATATTTGTATTAAATAGAGGCCTTTGTACTTTTCGATTGATATTTGACACCCCTATAGATTCATGTGTGAGATCTAAATGATGTGGAGTAACTTCAGAAGTAATATTTAATTTTGCTTTTTTAGCTTGTTCAACTAGCTTGATGCTTTCTTTAGTAGAAATATGAGCAATGTGCAAATGTCCACCAAATTTTTCTGCAATAGATATATCTCTTGTTACCATGTTGCTTTCAGCTTCTCTTGGACGACCTTTGATACCTAGATAATCCGAAACCCAGCCATCATGCAGATGCCCATTTTGTATAAGCGCTTGCTCTTCACAATGTTGTGAAATTGGAATTGATAATTGTTTAGATTTTTTCATGGCCTCTATCATTATTCTCTCATCATCTAGATGATCTCCATCATCTGATAATGCAACGATGCCATGTTTCTTCATAGCTTCAATCGGTGTCATTTTTTTGCCTAAACGATTTTTCGATATTGCACCAATTAGCAGAACGTTAATTGTAGAATCTTTTTTTATAATGCTCTGTAAATTTTTTAATGATTGAATGGAATCAATTGCTGGCTCTGTATTTGGCATTGCACAAACCGTTGTATATCCCCCTTTTGCTGCAGCCAAACTACCTGTCTTAACTGTTTCTTTATGAGTTAATCCAGGCTCCCTTAAATGTACATGCAAATCAACAAAACCAGGAACAATAAACAATCCTTTTGCGTTAATGACTTCATGATTTTTTTTCAGAATGATTTTAGGACCCATGTCAGTGATTTTTCCAGCACTTATCTCAATGTCAATCTTTTTGTTTAATCTGCTCTTTGGGTCAATTACAGTACCGTTTTTAATTATTAATGTTTTCATTTTTACCTAAATATTACTTGTTTAAATATATTAATTCTAATATCGCCATACGTATTACAACTCCATTTGAGACCTGTTCTTCAATTTGAGATAATGAACTTTCAGCAACTTCTTTTGAAATTTCAACTCCTTCATTAACTGGGCCTGGATGCATGAGCAAGCAATTTTTTTTCACTGTGCTTAGATGATGATTTGTTATTTGATATTTCTTTGCATATTCTGAAAGCGAAGGAATATTTTTTGAATGTTGTCTCTCTGTTTGCATTCTTAAGGCCATTATAACGTCTGTATCTTTTATAGCTTTTTTTAAATTATGCTCAATATTAATATTTTTGAAATTTAGCCAATTTGGTTTTTCTCCGCTTTTACTTCCAAAACTTTTTGGTATTAATGCTTTAGGGCCACAAAGTGTTATTTTTGCTCCAAGCTTTGTTAGCAATATAATATTAGATCTTGCAACGCGAGAATGTTTTATATCACCTACCATAGTTATCTTGATATTTTTTAAACTATTAAATTTCTTCAATAATGTGTAACTATCTGTAAGCGCTTGAGTAGGGTGTGCGTGAGAGCCGTCACCTGCATTAATAACAGATGTATTTGTGTTTTGGCTTGCTAAATATGCAGCTCCTGAATCTTGGTGTCTTAAAATAATAATATCGCTATACATTGCATTAATTGTTTTGACAGTATTAACTAAGCTTTCACCTTTTTGAGTAGCTGAAATATTTGATGCTATATTAATGACATTTGCGCCTAATAGCTTGCCTGCTAATTCAAATGATGCTCTTGTTCTAGTAGAGGGCTCATAAAAAAGATTAAAGATATTAACATTATTTAAGGTTTTTTTAATATTTTTTTTACTATTCAGTATTTTATTATATTTGTCAGCCAAATTAAAAATAGTGCTATATTCAAAATTAGTAAGTGAGTCCACATCTAACAAATGCTTATGATTCCATTTAAGATTTTTATTTTTAGACAATTTGATGTCCTTAATTTTTATTATGTTTTAATTTATCTCTTAGTTAGAAGATAAAAAAAAAGTACCCTAAGGTACTTTTTTATTCACCAGATGCAATAATATTCAAATTTCATATTCATTTTTCATTCTACATGAAATTAATTAAACTTCAAAGATGCTAACATTTTATAATTATTAAATCTAGCCTTATTATTTATTTTCATAAATGCCGAAGTTAATTTTTTGTAAAATAATCAGTATAATAATCATCTAAATTTGAAATTATGTCATCTGAGTCTGGTAAATTTTCTAGTTCTTTAATTTTACTGTTTATAACTGATATATCTGGATGATCTTTTAATAAATTTTCTACGTATAAATCAAATTTTGAAGCAAGTTGATACATATCTTGCATGTCGCATTTAATATTTAGTAAGTCAATTAATGATTCCAATATAGCCTGAGAAGCTTTAGGATTGGTGATGGAGTTTAAGTAATAGGGAACATTGGCCCATATAGCACCATGTGGAACTCCTTTATTAATCAAATGATTTGTAAATACGCCTAACATTCCAGTCGGGCCTTCATAGGTATTCATTGATTTATACGGAAATATTAATTCTTTGGTTAAATTTTTTTGACTGGCATTTCCTGTTAATTTTATATCTGCAGTATGAGAGGTTTCTGCTAACAGTGCTCCAATAGATATTGCAGCAACAATTTTATTTTTTTCACAATAATCTTGAAGTATTTGGTTAAAGTTATTCCACATAAAATTAGGCTCATGACCAAGAAATATGATGAAATCATTCTTGCCGTTTGGATTTTTAATACTGTAGAAACTGCTATCTGGCCATTTAATATAACGTTGATTATTTTTCATAAGTACAGAAGGTCGATTTTGAGAAAAATCTACAAATTCCTCTGAATCAATTATCGCAATTTTCTTGGCATCCATTTGTTTGATTAAATATTTGAGAGTGTTTGATGCTGCATGCCCTGCATCACTCCACCCTCTAAATGATATTAAAAGAATTGGATCGCGGAGTTGCTCATCTTGAATAATTTTTAATGACATATGCTTAGTAGTATCCTTTTTAATTCACTCTTAGTAATATTTTGCCGGCAGTTGATCTTGATTCTAACAGCCTATGTGCTTCATGGGCATCATCTAGATCTAGCTGTCTATCTATTCGTATATTTAGTGTGCCATCATTAATCCATTGAAATAATGTATCAGTTCTTTTTTCTAGCTCATCTGCATTTTGAATGTAACTTGCAAGAGTAGGTCGAGTTAAATAAATGCTACCTTGTTTCTGTAATTCTAATGGATTGATAGATGGCGGACTTCCGCTTGATTGACCAAAAGAAATCAATGAGCCTCTTTGTCGCAACAAACTAAGACTTTTGTTTAAAGTTGTCTTGCCGACAGAATCATATACTACATGCATTTGATTTTCGCCTATATAATTTTTGGTACTTTCCACAAAATCATCTTTTGTGTATAAAATAATATGATCGGCCCCAGCTTTATATGCTAGTTCTGCTTTATCTTCACTAGAGGTTGTTCCAATCACCTGAGCACCTTTTGCTTTAACAATTTGTGTTAAAAGTAAACCAACGCCTCCAGCGGCTGCATGAATAAAAACATTCATATCTTTTTCAACATTGAAACAATCTGATGTTAAATACTCTACAGTCAATCCTTGCAGCATAATTGCTGCCCCTAATTCAAAACTTATATTTTCTGGGAGAACAATGAGCTTTTCTTCAGGAATCACAGCGTATTCAGCATATGCTCCAAATACCATGGCATATACCACTCGGTCACCTGGAGAAAAACGAGTAACATTTTTACCTACTTTCTCCACTATTCCAGATGCCTCTGATCCTATAGTTTGCGGCATCGGGCCTGGATACTTTCCCATTCGTTGATAGATATCAATAAAATTGACACCTGCATAATGAATTTTTACTAAAACTTCATTATCGCTTGGCTCAGGAATACCAATGTTGTCGACTGTTAATTGCTTGATATCACCAGTTTCTTTAATTGTTATTGCTTTCATATATTTTCTATTCGCTTATAAAAATTTTTGAATACCTACTATGCTTTCAATGGTGTTATCATGACCCATTTCATAATTTTCGACTTTTAAGTTGAGCTTATTATCTTCAAAGTATTTAATCATTTCTGAGGATCTTTCTGATGAAATATAAGGATCGTTATTTCCAAATTGAGCTAAAAACTGAGTCTTTTGCACTCTTTCCCAATTAACTTCTATGTCATCCATTGGTGGTAAAAATCCACAGATAGGGATACATTTTTTTATCGGATTTTCACCATTATCTATCATTGATAGGCCAATTGCTAATCCGGCTCCTTGTGAAAATCCACCTATCACAGATTCAGAACGATCAAAATTGTAATTTGTACAAACCTGATTGATTAATGCATCAAGATCATTAATGCGTTGAACAACCTCTCCTTTATTTTCTCTGTCATACCACGAAACGCCTCGCTCGCTAATTTGAATTGGCGCTCTGGGAGCAACAATTAAATATTCTTCTTTTGCATCCATCAGTGGACCTAATGATGCTAAATGGTATTCATTTGCATCATATCCATGAATTAACATTAGTAACTTAGTTGGATTGCCTCTACCTTCAATAATATAGTGTTCAGGAATCATTTTCTCGCCTATTCAATTTTTGTACTTGGATATTATACCAAGGTTTTATCTTGTGTATAAAGATTAAATTATGCGTAATTACTATATGTTTAAAGAAACAATAAAAAAAAGGAGTATCTTGCGATACTCCTTTTTTCTCGATTAAGAGCGAACTCTTTTTCGATTAGCCTTTAATGGGTCTACCTGTAATTTCAAACCCCATTATCTAGTTTTATGAATTTTTTAAATGGTAGATTTAAAAGATTCCTAGCTAACAGTTGAGTGGTTTTTTTCTACTCCCCCGCAGGCATGTTTTAATACTACTACATATAAAAAAAAAGTCCAGAAATTAATTATTGACTTATCAACAACTTTTCAACAATTATGGAATATCTAGGATGCCTTTATTTAGAGTAATTTTTTTACTAGTAATTTTTTTAATTAAACCTTTTTCAATTTTGACTTTTTGTAGTTCAGGAACTACATGTTCTTGGAACTTTACCATGCTATTTGTGATTTTCTCGTGTTTGAGTCCTCCAAAATTAAACCAGCAAAGCAGATTGTTTAAGCCCATTTGCGCAAATGGTTTTAAGTAATCATAGATCTCTTCTGGTGTGCCACCAATCAACCATCCGCCTTCTAGGTATGCTTGCTTTCTAATTTCGAATTGCTCTTGGGGCAAATCATCAATTCCAGTATTGACCATCGCGCTTCTTTGAATATAGTTATCTATTTCGTCATTGATTGTTTGATGCCAATCTTCGCCTTCTTCTGCTACATATATTTGTCTTAGTACTCCTGTATTTTGCCATGCAGTTAGTTTTTGTTTTTCTGATAGCTTTGCCTTGTCCATTCCATCAAAAAAATACTTAAGCCTTGATGCAATAATTTCTGGATTCTGAGGGCCTAACAAAATTGACCATCCATTAGAACCAATCCATTCGAGTCGTTCAGGGGTAGTTGAAGCAATTGCTATTTTTGGGTATGGTTTTTGTATTGATGCAGGAATAATTCTACCTTTGACTTCACCTTTATAGAATTTACCTGAGTATGAAAATCCTTCATTTGACTCCCAACACTTGAATAAAACATTCATAAATTCATTCATCATGTCGTGTCTGTCATTAACATTTAATCCATAACCTTCAAATTCATCTATGGAGTTACCTGGACCAATACCTATCATAATTTTTCCATTTGTTAATTGATCAAGTAGATTCATTTGAGTTGCAAATCTGACAGGATGATGGAAAGGTACGACATTGACAGAAAAACCAATATTCATGGATGGGACTATTTGCGATATCGCTGATGCTAAAATAATTGGATCAGAATATATGTTATACCCAGTGAAATGATGCTCAGTAAGCCAAATATCACTGTAATTGTTTTTTGCAGCAAGTTTTATTTGTTCAAGTAAATCCTCAATAGCATTTTTATTATCATCGGAAGTTGGTTGCGGATTGACGTAGTAACTAAATTTCAACATCGCCTCTTAATGTTTTAATTTAAAAAATTATTTAATTCTTTTGCCCAAAGGTCCGGTGCATCATGTGGAAGAAAGTTACCTTCAGAAGGAAGTCTAATCCCAGTTGCATTAGGAATCAAATCAAGAAATTTTTCATGCGAACGAGCAAGTTCACTAGTCGTACCATGAATTACAAGTGTGTCAGCACTTATTTTTGGCACTGCTTCCCATGTATCAAATGTACACATTGCAAATGGACCAGCGCCTTCCCAGCCCATATCTCCATATAATTCTTCACAGCCTTCATTCGAATTTGATATTAACTGATCAATAAAAAGTTGTAAATGATGTTTTTCATTTGGTGGCTCGCCAAGCCCAGGAAAATCTTTTGTTTTTTTCCACAAAGTGATTAGGTGTGATCCGTCTGAAGACTCAGGTACATATTTATGAATTGCTTCATGCACGGCTCTTCTTCTAGGATTATTCCAATTGAATGGTTCTTCCAAAATTAATTTTTCAATTCTATTAGGCCATTTTGCTGCCAGCGCCATCGCTATTTGGCTGCCAGTGTGCGCACCAAAAAGAGAGAATTTATCAATATTAAGTTCATCCAATGTCCAAATGACTGCTTGAGCAAATTCCTCTAATGTTGCATAGGGTTGAGGGGGTCTATCAGATTGACCGTAACCCATTGTTGTAATTGCAATATACCTTCTACCTTCATCTAATAATGGAAGCAATTCATCATAGAATGCTGATGATGATGGAGTTGGATGCAGAAACACTACGACTTGATCGCCTTGACCAATTTCTCTATATTCCATATTGCCATGTTTTGTGTATGCAAAACCTCTTAATATGTTCATTTAATCCCTTGTAACAATTACTTCAACAATAATTAACCACTAAATTACATTCAAGAAGTTAATCTTTGTAATTAGTGGTTAATTAAAAAAACTATTTGTTTAAAAATGCCTTGATTTCTTTCGACCAGATTTCAGGATTTTTCGCAAATGTCATTCTGTTGGTTGCGGGTATCCTGATGCCTGTTGAATTAGGAATTGTTGCAAGAAATTTTTCTTGTGAACGGCCTAATTCACTGTTTGTTCCATGTATGACTAGAGTAGGAGCAGTAATATTAGCTGCATTATCCCATAGATCATAATGACACATTGACCATGGACCAGCGCCTTCCCAGCTCATACCTCCATATGTATCAGGAACAGAGCCTATGTTAGCTTTAAGTACATCTAAAAATCCAAACCTAATTGCCTCAGGAGTATTTTCACCTTCTGATTTTTGTCCATCTGCATTTGATTGATGAACAGAAAGCCACATTTCAGATAAGTGCGATCCATCTTCTTTTTCTGGTCTATCGTGGATTCGTAAATGAACTGCTCTTCGAGCTTCAGTGTTCCAGTTAAAACATTCTTCAATGATTAATTTATCAACTCTATCTTGATGGTGTGCACCGACACCTGCTGCTATCACTGCGCCAGTATGTGTGCCAAAAACGTTAGACTTTTCTAAGCCAAGACCATCCATTAACCAAGTAACAGATTGAGCAAATTCTTCAATTGTTGTGTATGGTACCTTCGGTCTATCTGATTCTCCATAGCCAACAGTTGACATTGCGATACATCTAATTTCATCATCTAGTAATGGGAATGCTCCAATATAAAATGATGAAGATCTAGGTGTAGGGTGCAACATAATTAATGGCTTGCCATCCTCAGGGCCTGATTCACGATATTCGATATTGCCATGCGGTGTTTGTACAAAGCCTCGTTTAATGTAATCTCTTTTTGTTGATGTAGACATTTTCATCCCCCTTTGAAATGATTTTTACACTGGTGCAATATTATAATATCCAAATTGAAATTACAATCATTAATCATTTAAAATAGTTTATAGTAACATATATAATTTTTATTAGTTATTATAAACTATATTGAGATAATCTAGAATATTAAATATGAATACGCGCACTAAATTTATTTGGAAAAAAGCCCAATCTTATTCATCTCACTGGAAAATGCATGATGAGAAAAAAGGCTTATATGTAGGATGCTCTTTTCTACCATCTGGACAATATGACTTGTATCAACCGTTATTGTCCGCAGAGACTGCACCCTATGAACTAGGTTATATTGCATATTCAATTAGACATCGTCATTTAGGTATGCAAACTAACAAAACAAAGAAATTATGGAATGTGCAAATAGAAGGCCAATCATCATTTTCAATCAATGAAGCATTATCTATGAAAAGACCGTCTACAAGAGAAATGCTTGGTTGCGCTAAATCAGTTACTGCACACCCAGAGAATGCTTCTCAAAAACGCAGAAGAGCAATCAATGATTTATTGATTAAACGAATACATAGATGGGCTCAACGCTATGGCCTGCTATCAAATAAGAGTAATATTTTTCTTGATGAATGGACGACTACTTCTCTAGAATTTGAGTGGGTTTTTACATATTCCTCTTTAATACAACATTTAATTCAAAATCATAAATTTTCATCTGATGCAGACGTTGCTTTTAGAGAAGGAGTTGAGGAAAATTTTCCGACTTTAATGAAATTGAGCGATGCCACAGATCTAATTAACAATTTCATCGGAAAGCGCTTATCTATGCACACCGAATCTTTATATAGTAATTTTGACTATTCGTTGATACCTAATAGTCTTACTGGAGCATTATGGATGATAATTGCAAATCATCTGAAGCAAAAGAAGTTTTTTTCTCCATGCATTAACCAATTTACTCCTTGTTTACAATTTATAGCTGATACACGCCCAGGCAGACAAGGAAATGCGGCTTGCAGTAATGCCTGTAGGCAGAGAGCATTTTATTGGAAAGAAAAATCCAATACTAATGAGCCAATTTTCAAAGATGATACTTCAATAATTATGCATAATGCATTATTAGAAAGACATTTAAGATTCAGTGATCCCTTAAATCAAATTAAATCTATTAAATAAAGAATATATGCTTCTCGAGCGGTGTTCTGTTTTTTATACTTAAAATATGAAGAACACACTTTTGATACCTCAGTCCAAAAATACTGTCGAAGATTCATGGGATCCTGATAATTCGCATGTTGCAGCAAATAATAATGTTTATATGATTTATGAGCCATTAACATTTCCCTCAGTTGGAACTGATGAAAAAGGAATTAAATATCCTATTGCACATGAGTTATTGCCTAGATTAGCTGAAAACTGGAAAGATATTAGCGATGGCACAAAGTGGCAAGTGCAACTACGTAAAAATGTTAAGAATGTTTATGGCAATCAGTTAACAGCTCAAGATGTATATTGGAGTTGGCTTAGAGCATTTGAATTAAAACGAGTTGGTCGGTGGCGTACAAGGAGAGTAGGTGGAGTATACTTACCTGAAGATGTCGTTGTCCTAGATGAACATACATTAGAGTTTAACTTAAACAGACCTAATGAAGCCTTTCCGCAATATCTTTCCTTTTCTACCACAGTGATTGTTGATTCAACTGAAGCAAAAAAACATATCACCGATAATGACCCATGGGCAACAGCATGGCTCTCAAAAAATCCAGCAGGCTGGGGCGCCTTCCAATTAGACAAACAAGAACATAATGAGATAAGACTAATACCCAATACATCGTATTGGGCTGGGAACCCTACAATTGATGAGATAGTACAATTTGGTGTTGGTGACCGTGAAACAGGTTTGCGCGCGCTTGAACAAGGAGATGCAAATTGCCTATTGCATCTTTACCCAGAGGAATTTCAACGATTTGCCGGCAATGATAATTTTACAACTGGGCTTGTTCGTTCCAACCATGCAAAACTTGAATTTGACTACACATCTGAACCTTTTGATGATAAATATGTTCGTCAAGCAGTCTGTTATGTATTGCCTTACAATGAAATCATTGACAAGGCCTATTTAGGCCATGCAACTAGGAGCTATAGTCCGATCCTAAGTGTTTCTCAGGGGTATTCAAAAAAACATAATCTATATGACACTGATGTTGCAAGAGCACAAGCATTAATGCAGCAGAGTAAATATCCACAAGGTTTTACAACGACCTTACAAATCGATCCGACTAATGAATCAGTTCGCTTTGCTGAAATTGCTCAAAATGCTTTAAGTCAAATCGGAATTCAATTAGAAGTAAAACAATTACAGTGGCCAGATCCATTAAAAGACGGCAGACCTTCTATGTGGTATCACAGTGATTGCGGGCATGCATTGACTGAACCCGTCTATGATCTTTGTCATGACTTCGATCCTCCTATTGGAATATTAGGTGGTCTATTTATTCGTAATGAAGAATTTGTTGAAAAAATTAATGCAGTTAAAAATGCAAGTATTAATGAAAAAATGAATATGTACACTGATATTCAGCAGGAAATTACTGATTTTGCACCGTGTGCATTTATTGCCGAAAATCAGACTGGTTGGGTGATTCATAAATCAGTTGATCCCTGGGTATTTTCAGAAGACAATCTCGGTTTAAATGCAACTGTATGGTCAACACATCGAAATCAAATGAATACTTGACGTAACTATTCAATAATTTTTCTCAATAGCTCGATTGCTGTATAGTTATCAAGTTCTTGCCAGACATGCAAAATATATTCATGTATTATTTTTGCGCCTCCAATGACGGCAATGAGTACTAACTTGCTATTTCTACTGATATTATTAAACTTATTAAATTGATATTTGTAGGCAAAAAATATAAATGCAAATTCAAAGAAATTAGGAAAAAAGAACAAAATCATTCGTTCTGAAAATATCTCAAACATACCCATTCCGATGAGCCTGTAAATTAATAAACCGGCCAGTATGTTTTTTGTTGTAGTATCCCAACGTCGTGAAACAATAAAAAATGTTATGAGATAAAAGCAATCAAGAATTTTATCTAGTTGTTGATAATTTGATACTCCACCTAATTGCAATGATTGCATTAAAAAAAGATCTGATAAATCGATTGCAATGACTGCAAGTCCCCCAAAGAAAGGTGAAAATAGGACAGGAAGAGATCCGGCTATTCGGACAACTGCTATGAGGATTTCTTCTAAATTCATTGACTATTTTATGAGGGGGAGTTTATCTAGGTATGCAGCAGCTGATTTAACAAATGCCACGCCAGACATTTTATATGCGACCATGCCTGCTTCCATAATAACTAATCCTTCAATTTCCCGAACTTGCTCAATTGTTGCACCATTGACGAGTGCTGCACGTAGATGTGCTGTACCGCCCCAGTCATTGTGGAGCAGAGTATCAATTGCAACTGCGTTAAGCTCTTTAATAATCTTAGGCGTGAATCCACCTTCCTCTTCTCGTTTCATTGTTTCTTTACGTAGTAAAAAATAGCCTTCAAGCATTTCTAAGCTTTCCTTGCCAAGTAAAGCCCAAAATTCTGGCATAGGTGCATTGAAGCTTTTTTGGAAATAGGCATGTATCTTTTTTTCTTCTTCATTACTAGGCTCAACAATGTTTTCAATGAGGACGGGAAATATCTCTGCATCCAAGTCTTTCAACTTATCACCTAAATGATGGTAGGTTGTCAATTCAGGCATAGGCTCTAATTGTTCATAATCAATATCCAACTGTGGTTGCAGTTCAATAGCGTATTTTAAACACTCAGATCCTATGTCAATAAAGGTACCCAATCCTTGTCCTGTCAGATTAAAACAAACATTTTCAGTTAATTCTTCAAGTTTCAATCCCCAATGCATGGCGACTTTTGTCCACCACAAGGCAGAATTTTTATTACGTGCTGCTTTTGCGATACTCATAGCAATTAATGCTTTATATCTTCGAGGAATTGCACCGCCTTCTGATGGCTCTTTAAATAAGTGATTCCACATTGTGTAATGCCCCTGCAAGGATGTTGGGGCTATGTCATAAAGAAATTGAATATGTTCAGGTATTTCCGTAAATTCATCTTGAAATATTTTAATAATTTCATCAGGGCTTTTGGTGTTATCGTCCATATTCACTCCAATACATTTTATTTTTTTAACTCAAAGGCGTCTTGAAAATCAACTTCTATATGATGCTTGATTGTCCTGTTTACATCTTGAATAATATCAGCTTCATTCCATTTTTGATGCACTTTATCCTTAATTATATGTTCGCCTTCGACAATTACATCATTTATTATTCCAGGATTTCCAGATAATACAATATTTGATATGAGACCGCTAATAGGATGTAATTCAGATGATTGCGCATCAAGGATGATACAATCTGCAGCTTTGTTTTTTTCTAATGATCCGATGATATCCTTTTTGTGTATTGCCTGGGCGCCTTGTATAGTTGCTAGCTGCAATGCTAATAATGGATCTCCATAATCAAAGGTAGCTGGGTTGGTTCGCTGAACGAGTATCGCATATTTCATTAATTCGAAAAAATTATGACCGTCATTTGGCTGATCTAGTCCTAAGCCTACTTTTGTTTGCTTCAAGCTTTTCAAATTTGCTGTTCCTGTGCCGATGAGCATATTATCCACAGGACAGTAGGCAAACCCAATGTTTTTGTTGCGCGCAATTAATAGTTCTTTTGTATTCAGCCAGACCGGATGATAGCCAATAAATTTACCATTAAAAGCTCCAATGCTGTCCAGGTACTCTAACAAACTTGTATTAAATCTATCGTAAGAGTTGCGTGCAGCATCTTCACTGTAAGATACATGCATACCAAATAATAAGTTATTTCTTTGCGCTAATGAAATTAATCCTTCTAGAAGCCCAACTTCTAATCTATGTAATGCCATCCCTTCTATGCCCAGTTCTATCCTGGATGAAGGCATGGATTTTAGTAATCTGTCAGTCTCATTTTGTGCCGTGCGTATATCATCATGATATTGTGGTTCAAAAAAATCAGTTCTATTAACTGATGAACGCATTACAATGGCCCGAATGCCTGATTCATGCATGGCTGTAATTGTACCGTTAAAGTTGTCCTCTTTGCCCCGTAATGCTATTTGACTGTCAACAGTAGTTGTAACGCCTGACATTTGCATCTCATATAAAGCTAATTTAGATGCAACGTAGCAAGTTTCTTCATTCATAAATTGGCGAAGTCTATTAGGGAATCTTTCTGATGCCTTGCCACTCACATTGACAAAAGATTCATCACCCATGCCTCTGCCTAAAGCTGCAATAAGATGTGAATGCGTATTCACAAAACCTGGCATTAATATATTCCCTTTAGCATCAATTGTTTTTGCTCCAATATAATGACAATCATCCATTGAACCAATATCAGTAATGTGCCCATCTACAATACTGATAAATCCTCGTGTATTATCTAGATTGCCAATAATTGAATTCTTCTTGTCCATTGTAATGATAATGGCATTTGTAATAAGTAAGTCTACTTCAGGCATATGTAAATTCCTTTTATGGTAAAGTCATTGTAATCAAATTAAATAAATTTGTATGTTATTTATAAATAAAAAGGACCAGGGTTATGAGTGAAGGACAAACAGGCGAGGAAGCCTGGCTACATGAAAAAGGTGTCAGTGACGTACTTGTTGAACAATATAAATCACAGATTTTAGATTTTATTTCTAACAAAGATTCGCATATGGCATATCTAATGTCACGAAGAAATAATGGTGAAGAAATTATGAGACCTGTAGGCACCTTTGTTAGTGATTGGACTGTTGAAACATTAACGCAGCATGTCCAACCGAAAACAAAGCATATTATGAAAGACGCAAATGTTGGATATCTGTGGGTAGGCAAAGATACAAGAGATGAAGGCATTTGGAATCCTCACGTAGTATGGATGCATGGTCTGGCAGAAGTAATTACAGATCAAGACTATGTATCAGAATTTTATAAACGTCGAAAAGCAAGAACAGGCATTGGTGTTGTCCATCATGACGATGGAAGTACATTGCACTACGTAATCAAAACAACACCAAAATATGTGCGTGCTGAGGGTTGGCATGGGCGAAATGCTATCGTTATTAAGAATTTTTAATTGTTCTGTTTAATGTCGGCTTATCTGCCAGCATAAATGCTATTGAACCAATGCCCGCTAGAATAGCAAGTATTACAAATCCAGTAGTATAACTTCCTGTAATGTCTGCTAAATAACCGGCAAATAATGGACCAGATGTAATGGCTATCGTAATACCCAGTGAAGAAAATCCCATAATTGTGCCATAATGTTTTGTACCAAAATAGTCCGCGCGAATTGCCATCATCAATGGGCCCCGTGTACCCCAAGCAAATCCATGCATGATTGCAAAAATGACAGTTGTGATTGTTGAATCAAAAAATGCTAACAACAACATTGCTGTACAATGCATTGCCATGCATATCATTATAATAATTTTTTTATTATATATATCACCAAGCGATGCTCCTATAAGTTGACCTATGGCTTGCATGATAGTCATTAATGATACTATGAGTGCAGCGGATTGAATGGACATGCCTCCACCTTCGGTTAGGTGAAGTATAAGGTGCGCAATAATCGTTGAGACAATAAGCAGTGCTGCACTATGGCCAATAGTTAACATCCAAAATGCTTTAGTTTTTAATGCTTCCATTGCAGTGAAGTCTTCATTTGCATTAATCATCATTGATTCGTGCTGCGACTCATCTTCATTGATAAGCATTCCATCAGGCACCTGATCTTTGTCTTCGGGTTTATGATGGATCATTGATGAAAGCGGCAACCCAATCAAAAGTATAATTCCTGCTGAAATAAGCGCATTGTTTCGCCATCCAAATGTATCCATTGAAAACACCACAATTGGTATAACAAGACCGCCAATTGAAAAGCCAAACTGCATTATCCCTAGTGCTCGAGAACGTTTTTTCCTAAACCAATTTACGATAGCAGCATTTGTAGTCAAGGGTCCTGCTAGACTTGCTCCAATTGAAATAACGAAGTAAGAAGCGTAAAATGCAAAGAGTGAATCAAGTCGACTAAAAGCAATAAAGCCAATTGCAAATATTAACATGCCAATTCTCAATAATACTTTTGGTCCGTACCTATCCACCGCCCAGCCTTGAATTGGGCCAAGTAGCCCTGATTCAATACGAGTTAAAGCAAACGCACCGGATAATAGTGCAAGGCTCCAGCCGTACTCGTCACGTAAAAACACAGCATATGCTCCAAATGCTTGTATGTGCAAAGCAGCAAATAATACTGATATGCCTGAAGCGGAAAGGACTACCCACCAACCATAGAAAATTTGTTTTTTAAAAATATTGCTACTCTTTTCTTGTATATGTGCTCAATCAGTATCAGTTAACTTGTATTTGGGTTGCATTGCTTATTTTTTCTATAAATAATGCATCGCTTTTAAAAACAGAAAATTCTGTTCCTGCTGAGGCCCAGATTTCATCATAATCAAATAAATCTCTATCTATAAATGTTTGCACTTTCTTTAAATGCCCAACAGGAGGAACGCCACCAATATGAAATCCAGTGTGCTCTAATACGTATGCTGCATCGGCTTTTGCTAATTTTAAATTCGTCGTTTCTTCAAATAGCTGGACATTTACTCGATTTTTACCAGATACAAGAATTAATATTGCTTCGTCACTGGATGCATTCTTGAAAATCAATGATTTGACAATTTGCCCAACTGTTACACCACTTACTTCAGCAGCCTCTTGCGCAGTCTTAGTCGTTTGATCACGAGTAACTATCTCCCCACTAAAATTATGCTTAGTAAGAACTTCCTGAACTCTTTGAACGTACTTATTCATACGAATCCTTTATAAATACAGAAATTGTGAATATTTATATTTTTGATCAATATCTCTGGATAAAGTAGTTTTAAAATAACTTTATGCAAATTAAATGAACTTAGAGAGATAAATGACTAAAGAGCAACATAAATTCACTAATGCCTTAATTAATGAAACGAGTCCATATTTACTCCAACATGCGCACAACCCTGTTGATTGGTTCTCTTGGAACGACGATGCACTCCAAAAAGCAATAGATGAAAATAAGCCCATTATATTAAGCATTGGTTATTCTGCGTGCCATTGGTGTCATGTTATGGAGCATGAGACTTTTGAAAATGAAGAAATTGCTTTCTTAATGAACGAGCATTTTATTTGTATTAAAGTTGATAGAGAAGAGCGCCCTGATATTGATCAAATCTACATGTCTGCAATTCAATTAATGACTGGTCATGGCGGTTGGCCTTTAAATTGCATATTGCTGCCAGACAAGAGACCGTTTTGGGGCGGTACTTATTTTCCGCCTGATGCATGGAAAAAGAACTTAACTGAAATTATTAAACTATACAATAATAATTATACTCAAGTCGTTGAATATGCAGAAAAGCTAGCAAACGGCATTGCTGGCACGGACATTATTCCAAAACAACCGATTCAAAGTGACTACTCTGCGAAGACTTTAACTAATATGATCGAAAACTGGAAAAATGAGTTTGATTATGATGCAGGCGGTTTTGGCAACGCTCCTAAGTTTCCTATGCCGTCAAGCCTTTCTTTTTTACTTGAATATTCTACTTTAACAAATAATGATGATATTCAAAGCTTTCTTAATACGACTTTACATAATATTGCATATGGAGGTATCTATGACCATATTGGTGGTGGATTTGCTCGATATTCTACAGATAAAATATGGAAGATTCCTCATTTTGAAAAAATGCTATATGACAATGCTCAATTGGTCAGTTTGTATAGCCATGCATATGCAAAATTTAAGACTCCACTATATAAAGATGTTGTCACTCAAACATTAGATTTTATTGATAGGGAAATGACTGCTCCAGAAGGCCTTTTTTATTCTGGCATAGACGCTGATAGTGAAGGGGAAGAAGGGAAGTATTATATCTGGGATCAAAGTGAACTTGAAAGTATAATTGCATCTGATTACGAGTTGTTTACCTTATTTTATAATATTAACGAGCATGGATATTGGGAAAATGATGTAGATGGAGTTCGTAAATATATTCTTTTACGAAAAGGAAATGAATCAGAAATTATTAAAGAATTTAATATTGATGCCTTAGATTTACAATCAAAAGTAACAAAATGGCAAACATTATTATTAGAAGAACGTAATGCCAGGATTGCACCTGGGCTAGATAATAAGCATTTAATTTCATGGAATGGCTTAATGTGCAAGGGTTATGTGGATGCATACCTCACTTTTCATGATGAATCATATTTAAATTATGCTTTGAAAAATGCTCATTTTATTATGAATCATTGCTTGATGTCAGATGGCAAACTCACTCATACTTTTTCTACAGATAGCAAGCAAATCATTGACGGGTTTTTAGAAGATTACGCAGCCTGGATTGATGCTTTATTGCGACTCTATGAAGCGACTTTTAATGTAGAGTGGCTTGAGTATGCTAAAAAATTAACTGAATATGTGCTTGAAAATTTTTCCGATCTTAATACAGGTATGTTTTATTTTACATCTCAAGAAAGCCCAGAACTTATTGTCAGGAAAATGGAAGTTTTTGATAATGTAATTCCTTCTTCTAATTCAATGATGGCTAATAATCTATTTTTATTAGGGACATTATTGAACGACAGCAACTACATAGAAAGATCAAAGCAAATTCTTAGTAATAGCATTGCGCAGATGGAGAAATTTACTAGTGCTTTTTCAAATTATGCATCATTGCTATTAAAGCATACGTATCCTTTTCTTGAAGTTGCTATTACCGGCGATGATGTGAATGCTTTCAATTTATCAATTAGTCAACAATATCTACCTAATAAATTAATGATGGGTTCTACGAAAGAAAGCTCGCTTAAATTATTAGAGGGCAAATATAAGAAAGGTCAAAACCTTATATATGTTTGTCAAGATAAGGTGTGCGATGCTCCAACATCAGATCCGCATAAAGCAATAGAGCAGATAGCAACAAGGTAGTTTTTGGCAATAAAATAATTTTTAATATGATGGACTATATCGTAATAATCTATTTGAAAATTTAAATTCACCAACCCATAAATAATCATCATCATATAATACTGTTCCTGGCCAGAATAAACTACCTCTACCAATTTCAGGAACTTCTCTATTTTCTGAACTAATCATTGTGTTAAAGCTTTGTCCTGAAAGCGCAGCATTAATATCTGTCCAAATAGCAACCTTGTTGTTTCCAGTATCTGCTACAAATAACATGTTGTTTGATAGGTTAACTCCTTCAGGTAGATTAAAAATTCCAGGGCCACCCACTTTGGCGCCTGTTGCATTTGATGACAATTTATCGATCTCGAACAAAGTCACTGTATGGTTTGTCGTTGATGTAACTGCCAAATATTTACCATCTGATGACATGCGAGTTGGACTAGAAAAATTAAGCGTGAATTTAGGATTAGATGTTTTATCTGGGATACCTTCCCAGATGTATACTTTGTTGGCATCTTTATCACCAATATAAAGATATCGATCGTCAATTGCAACACCTCTAATTTCTTGGAACTTAGCATTTCCAATATTATCTACATATGTCTTGTCAGGTAAATTTGTACCATCAGGAATTGATTCAAAAATATAAATTCCCTTTTTACCACCAAGGACAAAATTATTTTCCCATAATGCATTGTCCCACGGTGCTTCAGGCATTGTATAAACAGCATCGGGATGTACGCCACTTTCATCAGGTCGGTTATTCCATAAATATAACTTTTTATCAAAATCTGATGAGACTAATAAATTGGTGCCATTAGATGCAGCAACAGGGTTGCCAATAATATAGTTTTCAACAAGCGTATTGGTATTTAAATCAGGGCTTCCAATAGCAAAATCAGGATCTTGATCTGATCGCGTTGGTATTGAGTTATACACTACAACCTTATTACCATTTCCAGTAGAGATGTAGAGTTTATCACCAGCAGCAGCAATGCCAGGATAATCACCTGACGTGAAGTTATATCCGTTGACTGTTAAACTTGGTTCACTCAAATTACTAGTTGGCATCGTGTCATAGATATAGAGAGTGCTGCCAAACAATGCGAGTCGTCCATCGTCTAGGAATGCACCTCGATACCAACCGCCTCTGGGATCGGCTCTATCATACATAAAAAAGCTATACATTGTTTCGTCTTTTGTTGGAAATGAATTGAATACATAAGTACCTATCTCTGATCCTTTGCTTGCTTTTGAATTATGATCACCAACCATGAAAAATTCACCATTACTTGTCAGCTGCCTTGGTGTTCCAAAATTGCCATTACCTGTTAGTAATATATCTGCAGACTGATTGTTTGAAGCAGGAAATGAATTCCAAATTAAAACAGAACCTGCTCCAGTATTTGTAATTGCAAGTTTTGTGCCATCAGTCCAAATTCCCCAAGGCCATTTAACTGTGTTTTTTGTTGGTTGCCCTGGTGGGCCATTATTTTTAATTATAATATCAGCTGCCTGAGCATTTTTTGTAGGAAAGGAGTTCCATATAAGTATTCTATCATTATATGTATCCGTGACAACTAATTTGTTTTTAGCAAGACTTACACTAATTGGCCAATTCATTTGACTTGGACTATCGCCTGGATTATTTGTATTGAAATTAGTTTGCCCTAGAACAATATCTGGCTCTGTGTTTGCTGAAGGAAGAGAGTTCCATATTAGTACTCTATTATTAAAAGTGTCTGCAAGCACCAGCCTAACCCCATCTGATGCAATTCCAGAGTTTCTGTTGAATGATAAAGCTCCGCCAGTTTCATTAAAGCCAAATGCAGACAACACTATATCTGCATTTTGTCTATTTTTAAAGTTGCCACTCGTATTTCCTGCTGCAGCACGATATGACGTTTCAACTTTTGTTATTGCAACAATCTCATTTGGATCTCTAAATGTTCCTTGAGGTCCAACTTGTCCACTAGGAGGAGGTGGTACAGGATATCCAGCTGAAGTAGGAGGCAATGGTTGGCCTGAACCAGCGGGCGGTACAGGATATCCAGCTGAAGTAGGAGGCAATGGTTGCCCTGAACCAGCGGGCGGTACAGGGTATCCAGCTGAAGTAGGAGGTAATGGTTGCCTTGAACCAGCGGGCGGCACAGGGTATCCAGCTGAAGTAGGAGGCAATGGTTGCCTTGAACCAACAGGTGGTTGCCCTGGTGCCATTGGCATACCCGGTCCTTGCGGCGGCTGCGTGCCACCCGGCATGCCAGCACTTTGTACTAATGGCATACATGGTCCAATCAGATACATTTCTTGTTGAGTAGGCTGCACAGTACGAAGTTGATAATATCTTTGCTCGCCAAGTATTTGTATGAGACATCCTTTTAATCGAGGTTCTTCTATTGCAAAAATATTTTGATTTGCTCCTATTTGTTGCGGTGGTTGCCCTGGTGCCATTGGCATACCCGGTCCTTGCGGAGTGCTTGTTTTTGAAGCTATCTCTTTTGCGCTTTTTGAAATTTTTGTTTCACTATTTGCACCTTGATTTGCATTGCTCTTATTTGTATCCTCGCTACAAGCAATTATCATAGTTAGCAGTGAGATAAAAAGTATTTTTTTGAAAAATGGATTTTTTAAATTCATATAGCTTCCCTAAGGTTACAGTATATGTTGTCTTGTGAAGTAAATACAATAGTGCGATCAGATGCTCACACTATTGTATTTTATTGTTAGTAAACTTGGACTATTTAAATACCTTTGAGTCTTTTTTGGCTGCATACCAAATAACAAGACCAAATGCTATTTTGTTAACAAAATCTGCCAAGTTATAGATTATGTTTAACGTTTCGCTATCGCCTGAGCCAAAATATGTTACTGCATATCCAATAGGATAAATTGCCCATCCTACAGTCACGATGTATTTCATTGCATTAAATGCCATTTGACTTGCGGCATTCTTTGAATTTGCATTAATTTTAGCAGCATCTCCAGCAAAGATCAGATACACAATGTATATCCAACCAGCCATACCAATAATAAAACCTGCAGTTGTGTTAATAATTTCAGTTTCACCGAGATATCCACCAATCAGCATGACTAATGAGGCAATTAAAAGTTCCCAGAATAATCTTGCTTTTACAGCAGTTACTGCAGCCAAGATTAAGTAAAATTCTACAATTTGTAACGGCACTGTGATTAACCAGTCAATGTACCTGTATACAGTAGGGGAATCCCCAGTACTAATCCAGACGCCTCTCATGTATAAGTAATGCCAAAAAGCAATACCACAAACAAGCCCAGCTACAGTAACAGCAGTTCTCCATTTTCCTTCTACATCAAATCTTTCTAGAAAAAAGAAAACAGTTGCAGCTAACATAGCAGCAGTTACGAGCCAAAAGGTCATACCTGCGTAATCATCAATTGCTATAATTGATTCCATAGTTCCTCCAGTTCTTTGCTGACACTTTGAATATTTGAAATAATAAAGAATATTTGAAATAATAAAGTATCAAAACATATAACATATATTATTTAATTATTTCTTAAGGGCTATGCTTGTAAATAAAATTTAAATTAGATATTTAATAAATCCATCGGACATTTACTGGACATTTTTGGCTCCCCGACCTGGACTCGAACCAGGGACCTAGCGATTAACAGTCGCGCGCTCTACCAGCTGAGCTATCGGGGAACACGATTTTTAGTATACTTAACGGCTTTGTTTAAGGCAATAGATCGGTAGAGCGTTCGATCAACAGCAACCTTTTCCATCGTTAAAACCTGGTAATCATGGCATGAATCGAATTTGCACACATGGTTTAGAAAATTTCTTATTAAGGCGTATTTATATGAAATAACGTATGCAAGCTGTGATTAGGCATGCAGCAGAAATTCCTATTAACAATGAATTTGTTTTAGTATAAACAAGATAAGCTACAGCGATACCAATCAATCTCACATCAATTAAAAATGATTTATCTATTTCAAAAAGTTGCTGTGCCATGACTAAAGTTAAAAATGGCAGAGGAAGTTTTTGAATGAGCTTAGAATCTATTGATGAGAATGAATTAGATAGCGTTGCTCCAAATATTTTTTGTAGATAACAAATTAAATTGACTAGTATGATGCCTTGCCAAATGCTCATGATGAATTACCTTGCTTTATAAATAAATGAATTGGTAGTATCGCTACTAAGGCAGTACCGATTAATGCATAATTGAACCCAAATACCACACCTAGGATTATTGCAGTCAGTAAAGAAAATAAAATTCTTATTGAATCCATCCTGCTATCAATTTGTCGCATAACTAAAATGAGAAATAATAGACCCATCCCTGCATCAAGACCCATGGATGTTATTGAAGGCAACATTTCTCCAGCAAGATAACCAACAAATGTGCCGATATTCCAGAATGCCGCCAGCAATATTCCTGTCCACCAAAATGAACGAAGTGCAATTCGAGTATCTTTTATTGGCATGCTTACAGCTGTAGTTTCATCAATTGATAAATATGCAAAAAAGGGGAGCATTGTCTTATTTACCTGAAATCTATTGTTCAACGTGAAAGCATATACTGCATTTCTTGCTCCAACAAGCAATGCAGCAATTAATGCAGCTAATATACCTTGTGCAGGGAATAGCAACACAAAAGTGAATTGAGATGCCCCAGTTAATGCAAACAATGAAAGTGATTGTGTTTGCCAAAGTGATAAACCAGCCTCTTTGGAGATAAGCCCAAATGTTATTGCAATAATCCCAATGCCAAGAGCAATCGACAACGCTTCAGAAATAATTTTATTATTCATAAATAAATTTCTCGTTTTCTGCAATATTTTTTGGACATGATTTGTGTCGCCCAAAAATTCTAGTTCTATTCTTTGTAAACATTTTATATATTGTGTTAACAGTTGAATCCGAAAAAATTAAAAGCAGTTTTAAAATACTTAGGATGCCTGTAGTATTTTTTATAATAAATTTAATAGCTGCACCATCTTTTATCACTTCATTACTTTGCAAGATCATAATGGATTCAAAATTGATAGAATCGATTTGCTTATTTAAATTTAATTTTTTTTGCGCAAACCTTGATGATAGTGGACTAATATAAAAATTTATTTTTGAATGATTTATTATGCAAGGAACCCATTTTGTACAAAAAGGACAGAGTTCATCAAAAAAAATAATATTTTGATATTTATGATTTTCCATTTTTTCAATGTATCAAACTAATTATTATTAGATAAGAAGAAAAAATATTTTTTGAAAGGCAGGATTTCAATGAAAACAGCTTTAATTACTGGAGCAACTAATGGTATTGGTTTATATACTGCAAAAAAAATTGCTGAAGAAAATTTTATTACAATTATTCATGGTCGTTCTCAAGTCCTCCTAGATAAAGTTGCTGATGAAATTATAACTGAAACTGGGAATGATAATGTCATAAGTATTCAAGCTGATTTCAGTAACTTAACTGAGGTTAAAGAGATGGCAGATGAGATTACTAATAGATATTCAAGCTTAGATCTACTTATCAATAATGCTGGAGCAACATTCACTGAAAGAACTGAGGGAATGGATGGAAATGAATTAACATTAACCATAAATTATCTTGCACCTTTTCTATTAACAAATTCTTTATTGCCTTTATTACGTAATGGAGGGAATGATAATGCTCATTCTAAAATTATTAATGTTTCTACCTTAGGTAATAGTGATGATGCTGATGTTCCTAATGAGTCAGATATATATTGGAAAGACTTACAAACAGTAGAAAGATACAGTTTGATTAAAGCTTATTGGAGGAGCAAAGTCCTTTTAAACACTTTTACGTTTCATTTGGCAAATTTGGAAAAGGATAATTTCGTGAATGTTAATGCCGTGCATCCAGGTACCATAATCACTAATATGACCAAAAATATAGCCACCTTAGGCTTAATTGACGATATTAATAAATTAGATAATGTTGAATATGGATCACAAAGGATACTCAATTTAGCTTTATCTGAAAATTTAGATAAAATAACTGGTCAATTTTTCACTGATAAACAAAAAGAGCTAAATAATGAACAACCAGATCTTGAAAGCAGGGAAAAACTTTGGCAAATAACGAAACAATTAATTACAAAGTAACTTGTTATTTCTTATTTCCCTTTTTTTGTTCCATTTCTTTCAGTTGTCTATCGAAGTCCAATTTAGTATAAGTACCAATTAATACAATTGCTGTAATTACTATACCGAATGAGCCAACAATATATTCGATTCCAGTAAAGTTCACTTTCGAACCTCCATGAGGATACCGTATCCAATAATTGATGGAACCCAAATTCCAACAAAAATTCCTTCTAGCTTCATGTCATCTCCAAAAAACCAAAGGCTTATAGAGAATAGAAATGATAAAAAAGCGGCTAGAATAATTGCATTAACGAAGTCTAGTTTTGGCATAAAAAATCCTTAAATTTGAACTAATTTAAAAGCACAAATGAAATATATAACAAATAAATCTTGTGGGAAATTGTTCTAGCTGTTAATTTAGCTGTTTTTTTGATAAATCTGATTGAATATAAAAAAGAGGATCTTGAATGAACAAAATCCTCTTTTTTTATACTTGCAATCTTTCGATTACAGGTTTGCCATTTAAGGTCTGCCGTTTATTTCTAGTTATATCTAACATTTGTTGACATACAATTGGCAGTCCATAATAAGTCTCGTTAGACTAACCAGTTGGAGAAATAAACCCCCCGCAGGCATGTTTGAATATTAAATTAGTATTTGAATTTTTCAAATGTCAATTATCAAAAATACATCAACAAGATATACACACTTATTTCTTAAATTAATTATCAAATATTTGATCGATGCCTTCTTGGTTAACTGCATTGTCATCTTGGGCTTGATTGTCGACCTGCAGAACTGTTCTCATATTTTGTCCCTTTTCTGCTGGAGAAACAATTTGTTTTTCCTCTAATTCATCCATTAATCTTGCAGCTCTAGGATAACCAATTCTAAGCTTTCTTTGTAATAAAGATACTGATACTGTGTCTAGTTGACTAATAAGCTCAATTGCTTTTGGCATTAATTCGTCGCTTTTGTTAGTCTTGTCTTCATCATTTTTTTGGATTTCCATGGACGCTTCAATGATTAAGTGATCTTGTTTATCAGGTTGTATGTCATCAAATTTTTCATCGGTCCAGAAGTTTACAATTTTTTCAATTTCAGAATCATCTACATATACGCCTTGAATCCTCTTCGGTTTTTGTGAACTAGGGGACAAAAAGAGCATGTCTCCTCTTCCAAGCAGTTTTTCTGCCCCTGCGCTGTCAATTACTGTCCTTGAATCAATTTGTGAAGTAACTGCGAATGCTATTCTTGTTGGAAAGTTAGCTTTAATTAATCCTGTAATAACATCAACGGAAGGTCGTTGCGTAGCGATGATTAAATGTATCCCAGTTGCTCTTGCTAATTGCGCAAGTCGAACAAGTTGGGTCTCAACTTCAAATGGAGCTGATATCATTAGATCAGCTAATTCATCAACTATAACTGTCCAATAGGGCAATTTGTCTTCTGGAAATTTCTCATTGTAAGATTGAATATTTCTTACCTTAACACTTCCAAATTTTTTATATCGATTGTCCATTTCATTGATAACTGCTCGAAGGGTGCTCACAACTTTATCTGTATCTACCACTATATCGCTAAACGCTAAGTGAGGGATCTTGGCGAATTGCGTAAGCTCAACTCTCTTGGGGTCTATAAGTATAAAACGTAGATCAGATGGAGAATGGTTCATTAGTAAGCAACTTATGATTCCGGCCAAACAGACAGATTTTCCAGAACCTGTAGCCCCAGCAATCAAGAGGTGGGGCATTTTAGCTAAATCAATTAACAAAGGCTCTCCTGAAACACCCTGGCCTAATGCTATGGGCAAATTTGTGCCAGATTTGAACTTATAAAAATTTTCATTTGCAATTAATTGTTTTAAATTAACAATTGAGTTTAAGCTATTTGGAACCTCAATACCGACAATTGGTTTTCCTGGTACTGGCGCCTCTATCCTAAGGGAGGGGGTTGCTAAAGCTAATGCTAAGTCATTTTGCAAAGCAGTTATTCTGTTGACCCGAATTCTGGTTTTTGACAATAGTTCTTTATCAAATTCTGGGTTTCCATCCTTATCTGTTCTTTGTGTTCCGTCATCTTTTAATTTAGGAGTAATTTTTTCTTTTATATCCCAACCTGGCTCAACACCAAATTGTGTGACTGTTGGCCCTTCATTGATTTCAACAACTTTTGCATCTACTCCAAATGAATGCAAGGTATCAATAATTAATTTTGCGCGAGCTTCATTATCTATTTTTTCATTTGTGACTAACGGGCTTTCAGATAAGACATCATGTGGCGGTAATTGCCACCCATCTTCTGTATGCCTCCAATCATCAACTGCTGTTGCAAAATCCATTTTTATTTGTTTAGTTTTCTTAATTTCTTTTGTGTTACTAATTAATGCAGGTGTTTCATCTTTATTTTCTTGAAGAATGGTTTTTGGTCTTTCAGGAAATTCTTCTTGAGTTGTATTCGATTTTGTAATTATTGTGCCGTTTTCATATTCATTGGTTTCAATTTTGTCTGTTTTTATAAATTTTGTAATTATGCTTATAACCATTGAAATAACTTTTAAGAATAATTGAATGCAACCTAAAACAATATTGTAAATGGATTTAGAAATAAAACTTAAGTTACGGAAAGTCAAATATGATTTTAATAACTGTAAACATTGTTTCATTATCTTAATGCTTGTTTTTGGCCAAACTAAAGAAAACCCAGCAAGCAATGCAATTACCCAAAGAAATTGTCTTATATTTGAACTATTAAGAACCACACCAAATTTACCTGCTAGACTTGAATTTGATAAATTTATGTTGTCAATCACTTGATTTGGATTAAACAAACCAATGAACCCAGTAATGAATAATATTAATAGTGAAATTCCTGTAATATGTCTAAAATGTTGCTTAAACCACACATATTCTTGTATGAATAGCAATATTCCAATGATTATTATAACTGCACTTAAGAGATAGCCTAGAATTCCAAAATGAGTAATGATCCATTCTGGTAGCACTTCAATATTCCTATTCAAATCAAAGAGTCCAGGGATTGTTACTATTCCAACACCAATAAAAAAAGAACCAACAAGCTTTTCTTTAAATAAAAAATTTAACAGAGTTATAATATCTGGAACAGGTTGCTTTTTTTGAAATCTTTTACTTGGCATAAGCTTACTTTATTATATTCCTTTTACACTATTAATGCCAAGACAAGAGGCCTTCTTCTAATATCTTTATGTATAAATTTTTCGATATATTCTCTAATATTATCTTCATTTGCAATCTCACTAATATTAATTGTTGAATCGTTGAACCTTGTTTCAATTAAATCAATAATTTGGTTATGCCAATCGTCAATGTAATCATCTTTTATGACCCCATATGAGTAAACCTCTGTGCTAGACAATTCTTGATTACGATGATTATAATGAATCTTGCATACAATTACTCCATCCTTGGAAAGCTCGCCTCTATCTCGGAGCACTGCATCATCTACATCTCCAATTCCTTTACCATCAATATAGATATGGTCTGTATTCACTTTATTCAAATATTGTTTTGCATGCGATTTAGATATTTCTAATATGTCACCATCTTTCAAAACAAATGCATTGTTCTTTTTTATACCATTTTTAATCGCTAGTTCTTTATGTAGGAATAAATGTCTCATTTCACCGTGAACTCCGACAAAGTATTCCGGCTTTAAAGCCTTATGAATAATAGTTAGCTCATCCATAGCCGCATGACCACGAACGTGAACATTTTCCATTTTATTGTAGATAACTTTTGCGCCTAAATTAAATAATTTATCTATATTTTGTGAAACTTTCATTTCATTTCCTGGAACAGGATTAGAGGAAAGGATTATGGTGTCATTTTTTTCAATGGATATTAATTGATGTGACTGACTGGCCATTCTAGTTAATGCTGATGTTGGCTCACCCTGTGAGCCGGTACATATAATAATTAAATTTTTTGAATTTACAGAATTGAGCTCTTTCTTTGATACTAAAGTAGATGGTTTAACCTTTAAATATCCTAATTTTTTAGCCATATTCACATTGTTGACCATCGATGTGCCAACTATAAAAATCTTCTTATTATTCTTTTCAGCTGCATCAATTGCAATTTGTATTCTTGAAATCAAAGAAGCAAAAGTTGCAATAATAATTCTACCTTTTGCTCGTTTAATTAATCTGTGCAACGTATCAGCAACTTGTTTTTCTGATTGTGTATGGCCGGGAATTTCAGAATATGTAGAATCTGCTAATAGCAATTTCACCCCCTCTTTGCCTAATTTTTTAAGCCTATTAATATCTGTATATTGATTCATAATCGGATGCACATCAATTTTAAAATCACCCGTATGTACAATATTTCCAATAGGTGTTTTGATGATATATCCTCCTGCATCGGGAATTGAATGTGCAACTTGAAAGAATTCGAATGAAAAAATACCTAATTTTACTTCTTGTCCGGCTTCAATTAGATGGATATCATTTGATTTATTTATTTTCCTCTCTTTTAATTTGTTAAGAATCAGTCCTTTAGTTAATAGTGAGCAATAAACAGGTATATCAAATTCCTTCAAAATATATGGTAGTCCACCAATATGGTCTTCGTGACCATGCGTGATTAAAATTCCATTTATGTTTTTTAAGGCCCTTAGGTATTCAAAGTTTGGGATTATAACATCAACTCCAACATGCTCTTCCCTGGGGAACATTACCCCACAGTCAACAATGACAGCTTCATTATTGTATTCAAAAACCATCATATTCTTTCCAATTTCTCCTAGTCCTCCAAGTGGAATTACTTTCATGCTATCTTTCATTAGTGGTCTCCAAATTTAGAGCTTATAATGTATTTACCTAATTTTACGTAATCTTCTTCAATCACCTGCCTCAGATTACCTCTATATAAGGCAGCTGCAGGATGATACATCGGGCAAATAGTTAATTTATTTATTTCCATAATTGAGCCGTGTATCTTTGAAATTGCCCCGTCAGGAACCCAATGATGCAACGAATGCCTACCAAGCGTGACAATTAATTTTGGTTTCATTAAATTTATCTGTGCATTCAAATACTTTGAACATTCTTCAATTTCTTCTGTTAAAGGATCTCTGTTATCTGGAGGCCTACATTTAACTATGTTTGTAATAAATATTTCTTCTCTTGATAAATAAGCTAGTTCTAAAAGTTTATCAAGGTATTTTCCTGCTGCACCAACGAAAGGAATTCCTTTTAAATCTTCATTTTTGCCAGGGGCTTCTCCGACAAACATAATTTTTGCTTCTGAATTACCTTGCCCAGGAACTGCATGCAATCGAGTCTTTGCAAGATTACAATTTGGGCAATCTAAAATAATATTTGAAATCTCTTTTATGCTTTTCATAATCAATTTACATATACACTTATTCTCTTCTAACAAGCCATGCTAAGCCAATGCCAACAAAGTACAGCACTATCATTGGGCCTGCTACTAACGATTGCGTCACTGGATCTATTGTGGGAGTTAATATTGCTGAGAATAAGAAAGAAAGAACAATCATTGCGCGCCATTTCTGCAATAAAACTTTTGCTGTAACCACTTTCATTTTTGCTAATCCCATAACAAATAATGGTGTTTCAAAAACTAACCCTAATATCAATAAAATTCTAGTAACAAAATTTATATAGTTGCTTATTCTCCAATCAGCCCTTGCAACATCTTCACCAAATGTTAATAAAAAATTTAAAGCAAGTGGCAAGACAACATAATAGGCAAATGCCATGCCTCCAACAAAAGATAATGATGCCCCTAAAGCGATTGGAATGGCCCATCGTCTTTCTTGCTTTGATAAAGCAGGGGATACAAATCGCATTATATGATATACGATTACTGGCATTGCAAATGCTATTCCTCCTAAAAGGCCAACTTGGAAAAATGTAACAATTGTCTCTAATGGTTCAGTAGCTTGAGGCGTAAAATCTGGTATCGATTTTCGAGCGGGTTCTTCAAGAAATTCCATTAGCGTAAATCCAAACGCTGTAAAACATATGCCCATTCCAATTACAATTGCACCAGCCATCCAAGTAATTCTTCCTCGGAGCTCCTTAAAATGCTCTAATAGAGTCATTTCTTTATCATTCGGATTATTGGATTGAAGATTTTCGAGATTACTTGTCATGTTAAATTATTCGGTATTTGACTGTGCTTTAGTTGAGTCTTCATTATTTTGTTCATCTTCACTATTTTTCTCTTTAAAATCGTTAATATTTGTTTCAAAGACAGGTTCTATGTCAACTACTGAAGGCATGCTCCCAGCGGTTTCTTCTTCAATTGCACTTAAATCATCTCCAATGCCACCTACAAGATCTTGTTCTCTCTTAACTTCAGATTCAATCTCAGCAGTTGCACTTTCAATATCAGAACGGACTTCTGAAGCATAATTTCTTGCAACGGTAAACCATCGACCAGCACTGCGGGCAATTTCAGGAAATTTATTTGGCCCAACAACAATCAATGCAACTACCAAAACTAGCAATGCCTCAAATATGCCTACACCAAATAAATCCACATTTATGTCCTAAATTGAGCTCTATTCGTCTTGAATTCCTGCATTAACTAGAAAATCAACTGCATCTTTAACTGTACGAATTTTTTCTGCATCATCATCAGAAATTTCTATCTGTTCTCCGCCTTCAGGAGAAAACTCTTCTTCCATGGACATGATAAGCTCAACAAGATCTAAAGAATCAGCATTTAAGTCATCAATGAATGATGCTTCCATTGATACGCTTGATTCATCAACTCCAAGTTGTTCAACAATTAAGTCCTTAACTCTATCAAATACTGTAGCCATATCATCCTCTTTCTTAATTTTAACTTTCCCTCAGAATTTTTAATTAATTTATCTTTTCTTCATTAAATATACCAGCTAATACGCCATTAATAAATGCTCCTGAAGAATTTGAGCCGTATGCTTTAGCAATTTCAATTGCTTCATTAATAATAACTTCAATTGGTTCTTTGTCTTTTTGAAAAATAATTTCATAAACTGCTAACTTCAATATTGCTAAATCTACTTTAGCAATTTGGTCGAGAGGAAACTGTGTTGCCTTATTTTGTATTTTAGAAATAATATTTGCTTCATTTTCAATGATTCCATCAATGATAGAGGAACAAAAAGTTAAATTTTTATTTGATAGCTTCTCCTTTTTTGAAATTGTTTTAAATGATTCGATTAAGGAATGCGATGCTACATCACTTTCATAAATAGACTGAATAATTGCTATTCTTCCTTTGCGCCTTGAGTTAGACATTAGCTTCCTTAATGCATTACTAATCCACCATCAACATTTAATGTTTGCCCAGTGATGTATGAAGCATTATCAGATGCTAAAAAACAAACTGCTCCTGCTATATCATTTGTAGCAGCATATCTGTTCATTGGTATGGCGTTTAGGATGAGTTCTTTTTGTTCATCTGATAAATCATTAGTCATTTCAGTTTCTACAAAACCTGGCGCAACTGCATTAACAGTTATCCCTCTTGTAGCAACTTCTCTGGCAATTGACTTTGTAAAACCAATAATACCTGCTTTGGCAGCTGAATAATTTGATTGTCCTAAATTTCCAATTTCACCTACAACAGAAGATATATTGATTATTCTTCCATATTTATTTTTTATCATTCCTCTCATTACTGCCTTTGTCATATTAAATGTGCCAGTTAAATTGATATCGATTACTTTACTCCAGTCTTCTTGCTTCATTCTTACTAATAAAGTATCCGAAGTAATGCCTGCATTATTTACCAATATGTGAAGATCTCCGAATTTATTTCTGGATTGTTCAATAATGTTATTCACATCAACTTCATTTGAGATATCCCCTTGAACAATTTGTATTTGATCTTTATATTTATTAAGCTCATCTACCAAAGATTCAGCCTCCTGTTTGTTGCTTTTATATACAATGGTAACACTTGCTCCCAGCTGCACAAAAGATGAACTAATGGCACGACCAATTCCTCTTGAGCCACCTGAAACTATAGCGTTTTTGTCTTTTAAAAAAAAATCTTTATTCATTCTGCATCTACAGATGATTTATATCTTCAATTGTTTCTACATTTACTATATCAACATCTTTTATGGTTCGACGACATAAGTTTGCTAAAACTTTTCCAGGACCGAATTCGATAATTTGTTTAATATTCGCATTGTTCAAAGTTTTCATTGTTTTTAACCATTCAACAGGTGAAATAACTTGATTGACCAATTCATTAATAACATCACTCTTGCCTAGTATCCCACCTGAAATATTTGATATTAATTTGATATCACTTTCAGTGACATTTTTTTTATCAAACACCGTTTTAATTGTTATTAGCGCTTCTTGCATTAATGGAGTATGAAAAGCACCAGCTACTTTTAAAGGTAAATACCTCCCGCCAATTTTTTCTAATACTGGCTTAATTGACAAGAGATCTTCATTTAATCCTCCTATAGATACGTTGCCTTCAGCATTTTCATTAGCTATCCAAATTCTTTTACCATCTATGACTTCTTCAATTGCAGTTCTGCTTAATTTAACAATTGCTGCAAGAGCACCATCATTTTTTTCACATGCTATTTGCATTGAAGAACTTCTTACATCAATCATTTCAATAATGTCCTCCAAGTCTATATAACCTGCCACATAAAGTGCTGTTAATTCTCCTAAAGAGTGCCCTGCAACATATCTAGGAGCGTAATTTAATTTTTGCTTATTCTTACATACAATTAAAGATGCTATTGAATGTAGAAATATTGCTAATTGGGCATTATCTGTTTTTTGTAATTCTTGTTCATCAGCAATTGATAAAATTTTAACAAAATCTTTATTGGTTATTTGATGTGCAGTTTCAAAAAGCTCCTTAACTTCACTATCTTCTTCAATCAGATCATTAGCCATTTTAGGAAATTGTGAGCCTTGACCAGGGAACACCCAGCACATTTTATCTGATTTTGGCAATGATTGAATGTATCTACTAATCATAGGTTTGTGCGGGAAATTTAATTAATCTTTAGATTCTTCTTCAGCAACATCATCTGTGGATGATTCTGAAGTGTTCAAAGTTTCATCAATTGTTGGCAGAGTAAAAGGCTTACCCTCATCATCTCTATTGAGCATATCGAGTTTTTTAATTTTATGATCAAAAGAGTGCATTAATGATTTCACATTAAATTTATGATGACTACGACGCGATCTTTTTTTTGAAGTTGGCGTACGTTTTTTTGGAAGTGCCATTAAAATTATCCTTAATTATTTATATATAGTAAACTAAATTGACTAACACAGACAACTACTATTATTTAAGTTTACTCCACAGACATCACATAAGCCTTTACAGTCCTCTTCACACAGAGATTTCATTGGCTTGATAGATATTATATGTTGCCTAATTATTTCGCTAAGATCTACTTGTTCTGGATTTGTTTTAATAAGAAGCTCGCCATCTTTGCTCTCACTTATTTCTTTTTGTTTCATGTTATTAAAAATAATAGCAGCATAAAAATTACTTGTTTCAAAGTGTTCATAAGCATTTAAGCATCTGTCGCACAACAGCTGTACTGTGGTATCAAGTAATACCTTTACCATAGTGCTTGCATTGACTTTATTAAAAATAAACTTAGCTTTGTTAATCAGTATTGTTACATCATTATTAAGCTCAAGGCTAAAGTTTTCTATATACTCCTCTTTAGTGGCTCCATCTTCAAGGCTAACGAATCCTGATAAGTTAAAATACATCTGTTTTTACAATCTTTGACAGTAATAAAATGGCATAATAATAAAATATTTATAGAGAAATCAGGATATGAACAACAAAAGAAATTTTTTTTTGATAATTATTTTATTTATATTGGTTATTAGTTTGTTTAATATTCTTCAGACAAACAATAAGCTAGATAAAAAAGTCGTAGTGTTTGCTGCCTCATCTTTAAGGCCTATCTTGGACAACTTATTCTTAAATCAAGTCAATGATCTTGTTATTCAATATAACGGTAGTCAATATCTTAAATACCAGCTTGAAAATGGCGCTCAAGCTGATTTTTTATTTTGTGCTGGTGCAGATGAATGCTTGCCCGATGTCAATAAAGAAAGTTTTTGTGCTAATGAATTAGTGTTAGCAATTGATTCAAAGATAAATTTACAAACACTTACTGAAGTGCTTAATGCTGACATTAAATTAGCACGAGCTGCAGACAACGTTCCTCTTGGTAAAATGACAGCAAAATTTATAAATTCAATACCAAATAATGATTCACTACTTTTGAATAAAAAATTTGTAACTTTTGATCTGTCTGCAAGTTCAGTACTTGCAAGACTTGAAACAAATCAAGTAGATGGTGCTTTTATTTACAGGAGCTATTTCTATAACGATAATAATCTAAAAAATAATTTTAAGTATATTAATTTATCTTCTAATCAAAAATTAGTTTATTTCTATCAGCAATTACATATTGATAATCGTAACAATGAAATAATTCAGCAGTTACAATTAATAGATGATACTCGATGTGAAGAGTTTGGATATATAAAATAAAATGCAAGATAAAATAATAGCTTTTTGGTTGTATACTTCTTTGCTGCTAGGTGGATTAATTATCTTTCCGTTTATTGCCTTAATTGCTTACAGTGCTCTTAATGTCCATTTTGATGCATCTAATAATCAGATTTTGATTGAATCATTAAAATTAACTCTTACAACATCAATTATTTCATTGTTTATTACATTAATTCTTGGTACACCTCTAGCTTTCATATTAACTAGTAGTGAAAATAAATTTTTCAAATCATTAACAAGCTTGATACAATTTCCAATATTTATTCCCCCAACAGTGGCCGGTATATCTTTAATATTATTTTTTAATAATGTAAATTTTATTAGCGACATGTTCTCAATGATCGGATTAGATGTTCCTTTTTCTGTTTTTGCTGTAATTATTGCTCAGGTATTTGTCTCTAGTCCTTTTTATATTCGTACTTTACAGGTTGGTATAGCAAATTTTCAAAAATCATATACTGAATCAGCTTTAATGCTAGGTGCAACATCATTGAAAAATGTTGTCTTTGTACTCATCCCCAATTTAAGAAATTCAATTATTGTTGGCGCTCTATTATCTTGGTCTCGATCTGTGGGAGAGTTAGGAGCAACATTAATTTTTGCAGGTAATATTGTTGGAGTTACTCAAACCATGCCTCTTGCAATAATAAGCTCTTTTGAAGATGTCAATGGATTTAATACTGCTGTCACAATTGCTTTAATCAGTATCATTATTTCTGGCATAATTGTTGTATGCATTTCATATATAAACGAAACCTTGTCATAGATATAAAAAATAACTCTAAACTTCACTTTTACTCTTTAATTCAAGTGCTAAACTAAAAATAGCTTTTGTGGATGACCGGACGACTGCTAATTCGTTAGAGGAAAGTCGGAACTCCTTCGGACAGAGTGCCGGCTAACAGCCGGGCGGTGAAAACCGATGGAAAGTGCAACAGAGAATAGACTGCCTATTTATAGGTAAAGGTGAAAAGGTGCGGTAAGAGCGCACCGTGCTTTTGGTAACAAAAGTAGCTGGCAAACCCCGCTCGGAGCAAGACCAAATAGAAGGGTAATTAAATGTCCGATTTAGCCCTTGGGTAGGTCGCTTGAGATTTAAGGTAACTTAAATCCTAGATGGATAGTCGTACATCGTTTTTTAAACGAGGACAGAATTCCGCTTACAGGTCATCCACATAGCTTTAATCAAATTTTTTAGTTGGAAATATGAACAAAGCAAACTTATTAAAAGACATTAAGCATTTATTCACAGATAATCAGCTAGAAAGTTTTCCTGAAGAAGTTACTGGCATCTCTTTTGATTCACGTTCGATAGAACCTGGCAACATATTTGTCTGTTATGAAGGCGCAAATATTAATAGTAATCAATTTATAGATGATGCTATAAAAAATGGTGCAGTTTTGGTTATTTCAGATGATCGACGACAATTGCAATCCAAGAAAGATATTCCTGTCCTTTACTTTAAAGAGGCCAGAAAAATTTTGTCCTATATTGCAAGCGCTTTTTATAATTCTCCATCTAAAAATCTATATTCTATTGGTATTACTGGAACAGATGGAAAGTCAACCACTGCCTATATGATTTACTCGATATTACGCCAGCTTAATATCAACGTTACACTTATAAGCACTTTAGGCATTTATATTAATGATCAAGAAATACTGCCTGTTGATAATAAAATACGACTTACTACTCCTGATCCTCCTGATTTATTTCAATTGATTAATACTGCTAAGGAATCTGGCTCAACTCACATAATTCTTGAAATGACTTCTCATGCGCTTAGCCTTGACAAAGTTGCTCCTATTGAGTTAGATTGCGCTATTTTTACTTCATTTTCACCTGATCATCAAGAATTTCATGACAATGAAGATGAATACTTTGCTGCTAAATCTAAAATTATTGATTTATTAAAACCAGATGGACATTTGATTTTGAATGCTGACAACAAGAAGGTTTTTGCATTGTCTGATCATTTTAACCATTCTATCGGCGTAGGCTTCGATGATGTTTCTGATATGCGTATTGAAAAAACAAAAGAAAATTTATTTCATACTGATTATTTATTAAAAACTGATGAAAATAATTTTGTTGGCTCAACAGAATTAATGGGCGACTTTAATTTAATGAATATTGGCATGGCTTTTATTGCATCGCTGCAATCTAACATACCTTCTAGCGCAATCATTGATTCAATAAAAAATTGTAACAATATTCCAGGTAGATTTGAAAGAATTAGCGGAGCCCCTTTTCAAGTTATAGTTGACTATGCTCACACTCCTGATGCTTTTGAAAAAATATTAAATACTTTATCTCGCTACATTAAAGGGAGGTTAATTATTGTTTTTGGTTGTGCTGGAGAAAGATCTAAGGAGAGACGATATGGCTTAGGGAAATTAACTGCAGAAAGAGCTAATATGAGTATAATTACAGAAGAAGACTCACGCTCTGAATCAATACATGATATTGTGCAAGATATTGAAAGTGCAATTAAAGCAACTGGCGCCACGGAAGGTGATAATTATAAAATGATCTTGGATAGAAAAGAGGCAATTAAGTTTGCCCTTGAATATGCAGACGAAGATGATTTTGTTTTAATATTAGGAAAAGGTCACGAGAAATCTATTGAATCAGGTGGAGAAATTATTCCTTGGGATGATAGGAAGATTACTAAAGAACTTATTGATAAAATATTTAATTAATTTAGGAGCTTTTATATGACAGATAACAATATCCAACAAGCAGCCAAGGATGATTTAAAGTATTTAATTCATCCTCAATATTTTGCACCAGATCATCAAGACCCTATTATTTTTGAAAAAGGCAAAGGATCCTGGTTGTATGACTATAATGGCAATAAGTATCTTGATGGATTATCTTCATTGTGGAATGTTGCTGTTGGTCATGGGAGAAAAGAATTAGCTGATGCAGCTCAAGAACAAATCAGTAAAGTTGCGTTTACTAATAACTACACTGGATTTTCAAATCTTCCAGCAATACAGTTGGCAAAAAAAATCATTGATCTTACGTATAATAATATGCAAGGTGTCTTTTTTACTAATTCGGGATCTGAGTCTAATGAAGGAGCCTTTAAAACAGCTAGATTTTATTGGAATTTACAAGGGAGGAGTGGTAAAAATAAATTGATTGCAAGGCATCGAGCTTATCATGGCGGCACTCTCGCAACATCTGCTATGACAGGGTTGCCACCATTTTGGAAATATTTTGGTCCATTGCCACCAGAAATTATTCATGCCGAAGGTGAGTCCAAAGATGGTGAGTTACTGAATTCTGATGGAGAAACTGCTAATTGGATTGAAGAAACAATTCTAAGAGAAGGCCCAGAGACAGTTGCTGCTGTAATTGCTGAGCCAGTAAAAGGAGCTGGTGGTGTGTGGACGCCATCTGAAGAATATTTTAAGCGCTTGCGGGAAATTTGTGATAAATACGAAGTGCTTTTAATTGCGGATGAAGTAATTACAGGCTTTGGTAGAACTGGGCATTGGTTTGCATTAGAAAGATGGGGCGTGGAACCAGATATTGTCTCATTTGCCAAAGCTGTTACATCTGGTTATATTCCAATGGGAGGGTTCATTGTATCTAAAGAAATCATGGATGCATTACAAAATGTGCCCCCTGATGCTAAATTCATGCATGCCTATACTAATAGTGCTCATCCTACCGCATCGGCAGTAGGCTTACGCAATTTACAAATCATTGAAGAGGAAAAATTAGTTGAAAATGCTCAAGCAATGGGTCAATATTTAACTGATGGCTTGCACAGCATTTTTGATGGCAAACAAAATATTGCAAATATTAGAACGCTCGGATTTATTGCTGGCTTTACATTAGTGCAAGATTCTGATACAAATACAGCATTTGACCCTAGCTTAGGTATTGGTGGAAAATTTGCAAAACATCTTCGAGAGGAGTGTGGAGTAATCACAAGATTTGTAGGCGATCAAATCGTTTTGGCACCACCGTTAATAACCAATAAATCAGAGATTGACTTCCTGATAGATGGACTTGATCAATCTTTGCAATCCATTCATTAAACAAGATGAATAACTTTGATATTAATACATTTAATCGACTTCTAACAACAGAATTTTTTGGAAGAAATATTTTATATAAAGCATCAACTAATTCAACCATGGATGATGCAAGAGAAGCCTTAAGTAAAGGATCTATAATAGATCTGCACGGATCTATTTTTGTATCAGGTGAACAAATAAAAGGAAGAGGTAGGGGTGAAAAAAATTGGACATCGAATCATAATGCAGGCATCTACACAACATTTCTCATGCAACATAATAATCAACCTGGCAATATGCTATATATGGTTAGTAGTCTTGCGATACACGATATGATTTATGAGTTACTAAATATTAAGACTGCAATTAAATGGCCAAACGACATTATGTATGAAGGTAAAAAACTTGTTGGCATCCTAATAGAAAATATTCTTGAATCATCAAATAGCGCTTCATTAGTAGGAATGGGGATTAATTTACGTAATTCTGATCTTTTGCCATCTGAATTTCGTGAGAAGAGTACTGATTTAGAAAAAATTTATAAGAATGAATTACCTGCAAATGAAAAATTTCTATCTTCTCTTTCTATTAATTTTGAGAAACGATACTATCAATCAATAAGTAATTCTCATAAATTGTATGATGATTGGAAGATTCGAGTTTCCACAATTGGTAAAAATATATTTGCGCATACTAGCTCAGGTACTTTGAAAGGAAATGTTGCAGATATCTCAAATGAAGGAGCAATTATTTTAATTACTGATCGTGGGGCAAAGATGAAAATATTAGATGCGTCAATTGAGGAAATAGATTAGGAGTTCAGGATGACTAATGCTTTAAAGGCATATCACGATATTGAAAATGATTTTCGTTCATTCTTAACCGAAAAGAATTATAAAGAAATACGTACAGCAACAATTCAGTCACTCAACTTATATACTGCAGCTGGTACATTAACTCCCAATATGCTGCATGAGACATATTCATTCCTAGACTGGGATGGTTGGTCTGGAGAACGTATCGTATTACGACCAGACGTAACTGTACCAACAGCTAAGTGGTACTTGGATAACATACCAGATCAACAAGGCAGATTATTCTATATTGAACCTGTCTATAGATTTGATGCCACTAATAATAATCGTGAAATTTGGCAGTGTGGAGCAGAGTTGATAGGCATTGAACCTCAGCAAGCAAATAACGAAATAATTGATCTAGTGTCTGGTATTTTAGAAAAAATGAATATAAAAGCATCAATGAAAATTACTATTAGCAATAAAGACGATCAAAAGCTGCCTTCAAAATATGAAGAATTGCCAGACGACAGCATAGCAAAGAAGTTAATAACATCTTTTACTCAAATTTACGAGAAATCGGATTTTTCATATGAGATTATTGAACCAGGTGAACATAAAAAATTTGAATATTATACTAACTATGCTTTTGCTGTTACAGCAAATGGTACTCAAATATTATCAGGTGGCAGATATGATAATCTTTGCAAAGAACTAGGTGGCAAGGATGTCTATGCATCAGGATTTGCTTTTAACATCAATGAAATAGTTAAATTAAATCGTAATGGTCAGTAATGATTAAATTAGCATTGCCACGTGGATCAATACAAAAAGATGTAGCACATATATTTGATCAGCTATCTATTCAAATACCAGACTATAATCCTGCTAATAGGGTGTATACATATCAATTTGACAATGTAGACGATGCCACCGCACGTTCATTTGCGGAAAAAGATATCCCTATTCAGGTTGCATTAGGCAACTATGATTTAGGCATTGTTACTTCATGGTGGGTTGATGAATTGTTAATTAAATATCCATATTTATCTGTTGAGAATTTGATGCACTTAAGTGAACCGAGTTCAATTTTATACTCTGCTATATCTAAAAAAAATATACCACTCAATGATTCTTTGGATGAACATATTGTTGTTACTGAATTCCCAAATATAACAGCTGATTATTTATATGCTAATAGAACATCAAATTATAGAATTTTTGAGGTTTGGGGTAACCCAGAAACATGGTTAAATGGAGATGCATCAATGGCTATTTTACCAGAGGAAAAAATTAATGAAAATATTAATATTGTTGACTCAATATATAAAGGCAGCCTTGTATTAATCGGGAATAAAAAAAATATTGAAAAGACTAAAGCATCCAATCTCTTTAAATTTCTAAATAAATTTAAAGAGATTGGTCAAGGAGAAGCACTAAACCAAAACAATAATAGAGTCAATCAACACATTAATTATAAAGCAAAAAACACTCGTTCAAGAGATAAGATTAGACTAGCATTACCAGATGGACATGCTTTCAAGCATACAGCAAAAGTATTAAATCTAGCAGGTGTGGAGATTGATGGTTATACTAATAGTGACACGATTCACGCAGGCTTATCGAATAATGTAAATATGTTAATTAATGTGATGCGGCCACAAGATATGCCTCAGGCTGTTGCATTAGGCCTATACGACATTGCAATTACTGGTCGAGATTGGTTAAAAAATTTTGTATATAATTTTCCTACTGCTCCGGTTTATGAGATGCTTGACCTTAAGGAAAGCAAATACAGAATCGGCGCAGTGATTGATAAAAATTTGAATGCTGAAAACATTGGTGATGCATTAAATATTTGGTCTCGCAATGGCATAAAAGAAATTCGTGTTGCGTCAGAATATTATGGCATAGCGGATTACTTTGCAAGGAACAGCATCAAATCAGAATATCAAATTATACCTATTTCTGGAGCTTCTGAAGGTTTTGTACCAGAAGATGCTGAAATTCTTGTAGAGGGTACAGAGACAGGAACAACCTTAGAGGCAAATAATCTAGAAATGAAAGATCTTATCTTAGAATCCACAAATTGTATTATTGGCCATACAAATTTAATTAAGAATGAGAATCCTTTAATAGTAGATTTCATTAATCGGTTCAAATAACATTGTTTTATGCCAGGACTTTGCTTACACATCAATATAGGTAATTCAACTCTGATAAATGGCTCTCATGCTGCCAGCAAAACATATCCTGGTTCATTCTTCTTAGGGACAACGGCTCCTGATATTAGAACATTTACCGGCCAAGATCGACGAGATACTCATTTTTTTGACCTGGATATATTATCTCCACAAGATCCAATTCAAGGATTATTAGATGAGTATCCAGGCTTACTTGACAACCTGCAAGAAGATACACCACAAAGTGCTTTTTTAGCTGGATACATTACTCATTTGCTTGCTGACAAACGTTATATAGAAGAAATATATCGAAAGTTTTTTTTAAAAAATACAGATATGATTTTTGATCCTACTGATGATGAACAAATGCAATATAACTTATATGACAGAACGCTACAATTTGAATTAGATAGAATTCAGAAATCAGAACAGTCAATTTTACTTGATGCCTTGTATAAAATTAATGATCAAGAACATAGCTATAATGTGCCATTTATTAATAACATACATCTCAATGATTGGTCTAAAATAATGATGTCTATAGTTGCACAGCCACCTGTTTATGATAGATACGCGCATCTAATGCATTCTCATTTATCTAAACTTGGATACACATCTGATAAAATATTAAATCAACTTAATGATTATAAAAAAAATATTAACGATACTTTTAATATTGTAAGTCAAGAATACATGGAACAATTTATCCATGAAACTGTTAAGATAAGCTTAGATACCATTACGGAGCATGTATAATGCCAAACAAATCTTATATAAAAACTTTTGCATCTGTTGAATCTGCAAAAAAGAATCTTTTGTCTCGAAAAAGGATTTCATTGGTTGATTACAAATTACCTAAAGAACACCAAAAAAAGAATAAAGAATTATTCAAAAAAAATCTGAGTCCGTTTCAGCTAGTAAGTAAAATTATTAGTGATGTTATTAAAGATGGTGATAATGCAATTAAAGATTATGCCAAAATTTTGGATAATGCAAAATTAGAAAACTTAATTGTAACTGAAAATGAAATTGAGCAAGCATTTCAATCAGTAGATCAAACTGAGATCGATGCCATTCAATTTATGGCTGAACGTATCCGAAATTATCACGAGATTCAATTGAAAAATGCTGATAGAGAATTTTTTCAAAATGGCTTTGGTATTAAAGTTGTTCCAATAGAACGAGTAGGTGTTTATATGACTGGCTCACTAACAGCACTACCTTCTTCTATTATTCATACAGCTACTCCTGCAAAAGTAGCTGGAGTGAACAGTATTTACGGAATTACTCCTACAGATGCATCAGGTAACATTAGTCCATATAAATTGATTGCTGCAAGATTCGCTGGCATTGAAAGGATTTTCAAAGGATCCGGTGCACAGGCAATTGCAGCTTTTGCATTTGGAACAGAATCTATACCTCAAGTGGATAAAATTGCAGGGCCAGGCAATATATTTGTCGCAATGGCTAAGCAACAAGTCAATGGTTCCGTTGGTATTGATGCATTATATGGCCCAACAGAAACATTGGTTATTGCTGATGAATTTGCTGATCCAGAGATTTGTGCTGCAGACATATTGCATGCTGCTGAACATGATGCACTTGCAATACCAGTATTAATTACAAATAGTAAAATAACTGCAAAGTCTGTATCAAATATTATTTCAGAACGAATAGAGTCATTTACACGACATGAAATTATTGCTCAATCTCTCCAAAATGGAGGCATAGTCATCACACAAGATATAGATGAAGCAATTAATTTGTCAAACTTGTTTGGCCCAGAACACTTATGCATATCTACCCAAAATGCTGAATCAATCATTCCCAGAATTATAAATGCGGGAGGTATTTTTGTTGGGGAGGGAACACCTGAGGTGATTGGTGATTACACTGGTGGTATTAGCCATGTAATGCCTACAGGTGGTGCTGCGAGGTTTTCTAGTCCGCTAAGCGTGTATGATTTTCAAAAAATTATATCTATTGCCAATATAAAAGAGCTTGACCTTGTAAAGCTGGGCCCCTATGCATCACAAATTGCAAAGATGGAAGGCTTAGATGCGCATGCTAATTCTATTGATGTGCGACTAGAAAGAATATAATGACTGAATTTAATTATAGAAATTTTCTACAATCTCATCTTTTGGATGTTGCTGGGTACCAACCCCTAAGCTATCCGCAAGATTTATCAGGCTTTATTAAACTTGACGGCAATGAGAATCCTTATGGACCATCTTCGAAGGTTATCGATACTCTGTCTCGACTAAGTGATTTTCAATTATATCCAAATTCTACTGATTTACTTAAACAAAAAATTGCCGCATTTTTAGATGTGTCACCTGATAACATTGTTTGTGGGGCTGGGGCTGATGCTGTAATTAATCTCATTATTTCTTCATTAAAAAAGGACATGACGATCACTACAATTACGCCAACATTTGGAATGTATAGATTTGATGCTTTTATGAACAATCTCGGTTTTATTGAAATTGATTTTGGTGAAATTAATTCAGAATCTGCATCTGGTTATAAATTTGATTTACCATCACCTCCTCAGTTGCAAGATGTTTTTATTTTTGCAAATCCAAATAATCCGACTGGACAAATGATTAATCAAGAATCAATCCTCAGAATACTTGATCACGGTTGCTTGGTAATTATTGATGAAGCATATATCAAATTTGCTGAACATGAATCGTATGTAAATTTAACAAAAAGATATGATAATTTAATTGTCATACAGACCTTTAGTAAATGGGCTGGTTTAGCAGGCCTGAGAATTGGATATGCTGTTATGAATAATAAGCTTGCATCTGCTTTAAATGACATTCAGCAACCATACACTATTACAAACCATGCCATGTATGCAGCAATGATATCTCTTGATAACATAGATCACCTTGAATCAAATATTAATCTCATTATTAATACAAGGGAAAAGTTTATACAAGATTTAGTTGACATAAAAAATATTACTGCTTATCCATCAGAAGGCAATTTTGTATTATTAAAATTGAAGAAAAGCTCTAATATGGAATTTCAAAAATATATGTATGATAAAAAGATTTTAATTCGTGCATATTCTGATGATATAATGTCAAAATATGTTAGGATATCAATTGGAACACCAGATGATATGCATGAAGTGTATAAAGCTATAGAGGAATGGGACAAACAATGACTAAACGCGAATCTTCTATTGAAAGAAAGACTAACGAAACAGACATCAAAGTTAAGCTAAACATAGATGGGGCAGGTGATTCAATAATTGACACAGGGATAGGCTTCTGTGATCACATGCTCTCAGCTTTTGCTAAACATGGCAGATTTGATCTTGAAGTCAAATGTATCGGTGACTTGGAAGTTGACGCACATCATTCTGTTGAAGATATTGGTATAGCTGTTGGACAAGCACTTAATGAGTGCCTAGGAGATAGAGCAGGCATTACTAGAATGGGTGATGCAACAGTCCCTTTAGACGAGGCCGTTGTACAAACCGTTGTCGATTTATCTGGTCGTCCATTTGCGTCAGTTGATCTCACATTTGCAAGCCCATTAATAGGAGAGTTGCCCAGTGAATTGATTTCACATATGCTAGAATCCATTGCCATGAACGCATTAATTACCCTGCATGTCATTCAAAAATCTGGAAAAAATGATCATCATATCGCAGAATCTGCTTTTAAGTCATTTGCACGCGCTCTTGATACTGCATCCGCATATGATAAGCGAATTGATGGCAATGTTCCTAGCACGAAGGGAACACTGAACTCTTGATACCTCAAGAAAAAATTTCTGATATCTCCAAGCATCTATTAAGCATCACCAGTGATGTTGATAGGTTATCTAGCGAATTCTTTAAAAAATATCATTCTTTAGATGTAGAGACAAAGCAAGATAGCTCATTTGTAACAAATGCTGATAAGGAGGTAGAATCTTTAATCATTGATCAATTGCTTAACTATGATAATTCATACAATATTATTGGTGAAGAACAGGGCGATATAGCTAATAATTCTGAATTTTCATGGATAATTGATCCAATTGATGCCACAAATAATTTTATACGAGGGATTCCAATATGGGCATCATTAATTGCATGTCTGTATAAAGATGAATGCATAGCATCAATTGTATCTGCGCCTGCAATGCAAATGCAGTGGTATGCTACGAAAGATGAGGGCGCATTCCAGATTAAAGGTAACAAAGTTAATCGCTTGAAGGTTTCAAATAATATTTCCTTGGATCAGTCTCAAGTTTTATATGGTTCTTTAGATCTCGCTACTGAGGCATGGGGAAAAGATAATTTTTTACACATGCTAAATAATGCTGGCCGCTCAAGGGGTTTTGGAGATTTTTATGGACATTGTTTAATTGCAGAAGGTTCTGCTGAGATTATGCTAGATGCCGATTTAAAGATATGGGATATTGCACCTTTTCTTCTTCTTATTCCAGAAGCAGGCGGGGTGATTGAATACACAGGTGATATATCTGTAAATAGCATAGGTAATGCAATATCAGCAAATAATCTAGAGATCAAAGATACTGTAAAAAGTATCTTAGAAAATAATTAGTGGGTAGAAATTGTAATTTCAAAATCTTCAATAACTGGATTTGCAAGTAACTGCTCGCACATTTCATTCAAGCTGCTATTTGCTGCAGCTTCTGACTCTGCTTCAAGTGTTATATCTATCACTTTGCCAACTCTTGCACTTTTCACATCTTCAAAACCTAATTGTTTAAGCCCGCTAACAACAGCCAAGCCTTGAGGATCGTTAACACCTTTTTTTAACTTGATATAAATTGATGCTATGAATTCTGTCATAAATTAATCTTTACTTAATAAATTATAAATATCAATATATTTTTTTGATGTTAATTGAATGATATCTTCAGGAACATCTGGAGGAGGAGGTTCTTTGTTCCAATCAGTATCCTCTAGCCAATTCCTTAATATTTGCTTATCAAATGATTCTTGTTCTTGCCCTTCTTGATATTTATCCGCAGGCCAAAAACGAGAAGAGTCTGGTGTTAAAACTTCATCAATTAATACTGGCTCACCATCAATTAGCCCAAATTCAAACTTTGTGTCTGCAATAATGATACCTTTTTGAAGAGCTAATTGTGCAGCGTATTCATACAAAGCAATGGATCGTAACTTAAGAGTGTTTGCATGTTGCTCGCCAATGATATCAATTGTTTGCTCATAAGAAATTGCTTCATCATGTTCTCCTATGTCTGCTTTTGTAGAAGGTGTATATAATGCAGTAGGTAGTTTTGATGAATTTTGTAGCCCAGGTTCGAGCTCAATTCCAGAAACGGAGCCTTTTGCCTGATACTCTTTCCATCCAGATCCTGTAATATAACCACGCACAATGCACTCAACCTTTAATGGTTCTGCTCGTTTCATTACTGTGCTTCTTTGAAATAAGTCTTCATTGGTATCAATATTGTATTTTGTAGCTAAATCTTCGTTTAATACGCCAACGCAAGCATTAGGAATAATTGAGCCAGTTTTTTCAAACCAATAAGCAGATATATTATTAAGGACTTTACCCTTTTCAGGGATGATTTGATCCATTATTACATCAAATGCTGATATGCGATCTGATGTGACAATTAATAATAAATCATCGTTTAATTCATAAATCTCCCGAACTTTACCTGAATTTAAAAGTTTTAAATCGCCAACCATAACGGAACTCCTATCGTTTAATTTATTCTATTAAAAGTCTCTTCAACATGAAGTAAATATTCTTGTATGTTGAAGATGTTATCTAACTCATCTTTAGTAACTAGCTTAGTGATATTAGAGTCAGAATCAAGTAAGTCTCTGAAATTCTTTTCTTGATCAATGACTTCTGCTGAGTATGTTTGAACAATATTGTATGCTTCTTCTCTGCTGAGACCTTTTTCTACTAAAATTAACATGACTTTAGAAGAAAAAATTAGCCCTTTAGTGTGATCAATGTTTCTCTTCATCTGGTCAGGAAATACTATTAAGTCTTTCATAACATCAGTAAATATTTTAAGCATATAGGCTAACAATCCCGTACTATCTGGCAAAATAATTCTTTCAGCACCTGAGTGTGAAATATCACGTTCGTGCCATAAAGCAATATTTTCTAAGCTTGTATTTGCATATCCACGCAATACTCTAGCTAGTCCTGTAACTCGTTCACATAATTCAGGATTTCGTTTATGAGGCATTGATGATGATCCGGTTTGTCCTTTAGCAAATGGTTCCTGTATTTCGCGAACCTCGGTTCGTTGGAGATGCCTCAATTCAGTTGCAAATGATTCAAGAGAACTGCCTATATTTGCTATAACTTCTAAAACAAAGGCATGTCTGTCACGTTGAATCACTTGCGTAGTTACCTTTGCTACATCTAGACCTAGTAATTCGCAAGCCTTTTGCTCAACAGCAGGTGGGACAGTAGCGTGAGTTCCAACTGGTCCAGAAAATTGACCAACGCTAATTTGTTTTTTAGCCAATTGAATTCTTTCAAGTTGACGGTTTAATGCTTCAACCCATACTAGTAGCTTTAAGCCAAATGTCGTTGGTTCAGCATGTATGCCATGCGTTCTTCCAATACAGGGTGTCATTTTATGAGTGACAGCTAATTTGTAAATTGTGTCCTTTAAGTCCTGAACTTGTGTTTCGAGAAAATTAATTGCTTCGATGATTTGTAAATTTGTTGATGTGTCCCATACATCTTGTGATGTAAGGCCGTAATGTATCCATCGCTGCTCATCTCCAAGGGATTCATTAACATTTTTGATAAAGGCAGTAACATCATGATGAGTAATATTAATGTATTCAATGACTTTTGCAGAATCTACTTTTGCATTTGATTTAATTTTATCGATGTCTTCTTTTGGGACAATGCCTTCATGATGCCATGCTTCTGATGCAGCAACTTCTACTTTTAGCCATGTTTCAAACTTATTTTTATCTGACCAAATATCTGAAATTTCTTTTACATCATAACGAGGAATCATTATTTATTCTTATATCCTTGATTCTTACTGGATTAAATTCAATATTTTTGTTGCAAAAACAGCTGCATTTTTTGCTCCCCATGAACCAACTGCCATTGTTGCAACAGGAACACCTCCTGGCATCATTGCAATTGCATGCAAGGAATCAATCCCACCTAAAGCTGATGATGTTAACGGCACACCGATAACAGGAATATCCGTATATGCAGCACAAACACCAGGTAATGCTGCTGCTCCGCCTGCACCTGCTATGATAATTTTGTATCCTGCTGGCTCAAGTGTTTTTAAGAATGTGCTTAATTTTTCAGGATCTCTATGAGCAGAAATAAAATCAACTGTATATTCAACACCTGCTTCATCAAGTGTTTTCATGCAATTTTTCATTTCTTCTTCATCAGATGTAGAGCCCATAATAATCGCAACTTGTGGAGAATTTTTTGAATTCATGAATTAGTCCTTTCTTTATAGAACTAACAATGTTTTTTAAGAAGTATTTATTATGTAATATCTTGCAAATTAGATCAATCCTATATCAGTCCTATAATGCATATTATCGAATTTAATTTTAGCAACATTCTCGTATGTTTTTTCTCGTGCTGCATCAAGCGTTTCGCCAGATCCGACAACCGCCATGACTCTTCCTCCAGCTGTGACTAATTTGCTGTTTTCATTTTTTACTCCAGCGAAAAAAATGTTAATATCATCGTCAACATCATCAAGGCCTGTGATTTCTTTTCCTATATCGTATTTTCCTGGATATCCTCCTGAAGCTAGGATAACCCCAACTGTCGGACGCTCGTCCCACTCAATAGATATTTGGTCAAGTTTTTTCTCAGCAGCTGCTAGACATATTTCAAGCAAATCTGAACGAAGTTTAGTGATTAGAATTTGTGTCTCTGGATCACCAAAACGACAGTTATACTCTAAAATATTTATGTCATCGCCATCAATCATCAGGCCAGGATAGAGTACGCCACTATAATCAATATTGAGTTGAGAGAGTGATTCAATTGTTTTTGCAGAGATATCTTTATTGATTGTTTTTTGTAATTTGTCTGATAACCACCGTGGTGGTGAAAAACATCCCATACCACCAGTGTTTGGTCCTTTATTGCCATCAAAAACTGGCTTGTGATCACAGACAAATGGCATTGGTATAACATTGATTCCATCTGCAAAAGCATGCGCAGAGACTTCTTTGCCCGATATACGCTTTTCAATAATGAGTTTGTTTCCTGCATCTCCAAAGATTTTATCAGACATGATTTGATTAATTGCTGCTTTTGCTTCATCGAAATCGTCTGGCAAGACAACACCTTTACCAGCAGCTAAACCATCTGCTTTAATAACATAATTAGTCATACTTGATTTATGATTACTTATAAAATCTAGAGCTATGTCTATATCGTCAAATATCTCAAAATTAGATGTTGGCAAATCTGCATTTTTCATAAAGTTTTTAGAGAAACTTTTTGAAGCTTCGAGTTGTGCGCCTTTTGCAGTTGGGCCAAAGACCTTAATGCTATTTGCATTTAAAGCATCAGCTAGTCCATCTGCTAATGGCTGTTCAGGCCCAATGATAACTAGGTCTATCATATTTGCCTTTACTAGATCAATAATAGCTTGATGATCAGCGATATCAATATTTGTAAGGTTTGTTGCTATAGATTCAGTTCCAGCATTTCCTGGCAAACAAAATAAAGTGCTGAGCAAAGATGACTGCGCAATTTTCCATGCAATTGCGTGTTCTCTACCACCGCTACCAATAATCAGCACATTCATTATGCAATTCTTTCTTTTTTCACATAGATTAATTTTACATACAGCGCTTATTAATCATTTGTTCTCAAAAGACCAACACCTAAAAGTACGATAATTAACCAGCCACCGATCCACCCTAAAAATCCAATTGCATCAAAGCCATCACCTAAATGGGGAATTAGCGGGAATGATAAATGAATCAACCCTGCAATAAGCAGTCCATAATTTACAGTTTTAAATATTTTGCCTGTTCCTATTACTCCATTTGCATTGATAATTGCACTACGTAATGTCAGCATTCCTGCTGCTAGTATCAAGCTAAACATACCACCGCTTTCTGATAAAGTTGCTACAAAAACATTAACAGCCTGATCAACATTTCCTTTATCATAAAATTCTAATGCGGTTAATTCTGCAGCTCCACTTTCAATAATTCCAGCACCTAGCACCAGAAAAAAGAATGCAGAGAATAATCCAACTGCAGGAGCTTCACTAGTTGAAGCAATAAAACTTGCAAAAACAAATAAAGCACCTACTACTACAACCATTGTAAGGTTACCTGCGAGCACTAATATTTTACTTAGCAATACATTTGCAGATGCATCGTTCAAAAACGTACCAGCTGTGTCAATTGTAGGATCAGTATCACCATAGAATGCTCCAAAAAAAACGTGAAATAGAATAGGACCCAGTGCAAGTGACCAGCCTAAAACCTTTTTTGTATTTGTGTTCATAATATACCCTGTCTGTCCCCATGGCTATTATGAGTGAAATATACGAATTAATCAATATTCTTTAAATCCATTAATTAATGTGACCCCAATAATAATAAAAAATAATCCAATTATTGCTTGCCAAGTTAATGTTTCTTGACGAAAAAAATAGTTGAATGAGGCAATTGTAAAAATCCCTAATCCTGACCATGAAGCATATACAATGGTTAATGGTATTTTATCTATTGCAAGAGTCAAAAAATAAAAGGAGAAGATGTAAAACATTACTAATGTTATTGTGGGTAGGATTTTTGAGAAATTTTGTGATGTTGGCAATAATAGAGTACCTGATACTTCGAAAACAATTGCCACTAGTAGAAAAATGTAATGCTTAATCATTTATATCTATTGATCTTACTCCCACTCAATAGTGCCTGGTGGCTTGGAAGTGATATCGTAGACGACACGATTAACCTCTGGAACTTCATTAACGATGCGTGAGCTGATTTTTGCTAGCAGATCATTAGGTAAACGCGCCCAATCAGCAGTCATAGCATCATCTGCGGCGACGCAGCGAATGGCTATACAATAGCCATAAGTTCTTTGATCGCCTTGTACGCCTACGGTTCTATTATTAGTTAAAATAGCAAAAGATTGCCATAAGTCATAATAGACATCAGCATTTTTTATTTCATCCATGACAACCCAATCAGATGCACGCAAGATGTTTAGTTTCTCTTCAGTTACTTCGCCCATAATTCGTATCGCTAGTCCAGGGCCAGGGAATGGTTGTCTGTGAACAATTTCATCAGGGAGACCTAATTCAGTTCCTACTGCTCGAACTTCATCTTTAAATAAATTTCTTAGTGGTTCAATTAGGCTAAATTGCATATCTTCAGGCAGACCTCCAACATTATGATGCGTTTTTATTTTAGCTGAAGTTGAACCTTTAGTTTCAGACTCGATAACATCGGGGTAAGTTGTTCCTTGAACTATAAAATCAATCTCGCCAAGTTCTTTTGCTTTTTTTTCAAAAACTCTAATAAATGCTTCACCTATAATCATTCGTTTGCTTTCAGGATCAGTGACTCCAGATAATTTGTCTAAAAATTCTGTAGTGGCGTTTATATCTAAAAGCTTAATGCCGATATTGTTATTAAATGTTTCTATTACTCTATTTGCTTCATCCTTACGAAGCAGACCATTGTTAACAAAAATGCATGTAAGCTGATCGCCAATAGCTTTATGAACTAAAGTTGCTGCTACTGCTGAATCTACGCCTCCTGAGAGGGCGCAAATAACTTGTTTGTCTCCGACTTCAGCTTTAATAGCTTCCACAGCTTCATCCACAAAAGAAGCAGCTGTCCAATTTTGAGTGCAGCCAGCAATATTAACTGTGAAATTATTAAGAATATCGGAGCCATGTTCGGTATGAATGACTTCTGGATGGAACTGAATACCATAAAAGTGATTCTGTTGATTTGACATTACGGCAATAGGTGCAGAATCAGACGAAGCATTTAATCTGAAATTATCTGGCAGTGATTTGACGCTGTCACCATGAGACATCCACACAGAGAAATTTGCAGGTAGGCCAGTAAACAATGGGCAATCCTCATCTATGGAAAGCATAGAGTGTCCATATTCACTGGTAGACGAAGACAATACTTCTCCTCCCAATGACTGCGCTAGCAGTTGCATGCCATAACATATGCCCAAAACGGGCAATTTGCTATTAATTACAAAATCGGGTAATGTTGGTGATCCTGCAGTGGACACAGAGTCAGGACCACCTGACAGTATAAATCCTTTAATATTTAGATGGCTAATTTGATCAAAGTCTATATCCCATGGAACAAGTTCAGAATAAATATTACTCTCGCGAATTCTTCTAGTAATTAACATAGAGTATTGAGAGCCGTAATCAATGACAATTATTGTTTCTGGAGAGTTTGGGACATCAAGATAAACAGGATCAACTTCTTTTGTGCTCGCAACCTCAAGGTAAGCTGCAACTTCATTGTCACCTGAAGTTCGAATTCTATCAATCTCGTTCTTTTTGTCAGAATTCATTAAAAAACCAATTTTTAATAATTCATAATATACATAGATGCTATAGACTACATATGCTTGTGGTCAACTATGATTTAAAAGGAATATTAAAATGCCGTTAATTAATATTGATAACCTAGATAAAATTATTGATCTAATTAATGATGGTGGCGTAGGCATTATTCCAACTGAAACAGTTTATGGCATTGTTTGTAAAGCAAATAATGATGATGCAATTGATCGTATTTATGAAATCAAAGGACGGGCTAGCAATCAACCTTTACAGGTGCTAATTGCAGAACCTCATGATATGCATAAATATATGAATAATGAAATTCTTGCTAATAAACTCGTGAATTATTGGCCTGGTTCTTTAACTGCCGTTGTAGCAGCAGATGATCTATCCTCTCAGGAAATAAGTGATAAATTAATTTATGAAGGTGGCGTTGGCTTGCGATGTCCAAATGATGAGTTGGCAAGAATGATCATTGAAAGAGTTGGCGGCGCCGTTGCGGCAACATCAGCAAATATATCTAAAGAGGTCCCGAGCAATGATCCTGCAATCATTAATAATGTCTTCGAAAATCAATTAATGATTCTTGATGATGGCGCAAGGAACAATGTGACAGGTTCAACCGTTATCAGCTATATCACGGATCCTCCGTCTCTTATCAGGCAAGGTGTCCTATCTGATAATATAATTCAAGATTTGATGGAGATATAGCTTGTTAATAATCAAGAAATGTCAAAAATTTTTGCTGATTATAACTTTTATTATTCGTTTTTTGTACGCATATATATTGAGAATGATTTATAAAAGGAAAATGGG